>Ga0190367_1000035_pt1 | contig 103435 bp, 132 predicted proteins | sample 4872181011_MG_FD_171838 | JGI IMG/M metagenome (GOLD analysis project Ga0190367, IMG submission 171838) | Hydrothermal vent microbial mat bacterial communities from Southern Trench, Guaymas Basin, Mexico - 4872-18-10-11_MG | ecosystem: Environmental > Aquatic > Marine > Hydrothermal vents >...
ATTAGCACCAATTCCAGCAATTTTTTCAACCATTTTACTTAGTATTTCCTCCTCTTCTGCGAGAAACTTTCTAATTTGTGAGGGATCGCTAATTCTAATCTCGGCATCGATTTCCGGCTTTTCAATCTCTAGTGGGCAGTCTAGTAGTGCTATTTTTGCTTTTTCAACTCTCTTAGGCATACCAGGATGAACAACCTCCTTATCGAGGACAATACCTGATATTAGCATGGTATCTAAGAGGCTTCCACCATGCTTTTTAATTACTTGTACATTATCTAAATCAATGTACCATTTATCACCACGTTTTTCTGCTATTTGTCTAATGGCTTTAACAGCTAGACCTGCTAGGTATTCTCTAGCACCATGTACAGCTTTACTTGTTAGCGCTGACATAGCAACCTTCTTTAAAGTTTCTTCGTCTTCGGGATCTATAGGAATAGCTATTTCTTTTAGATATCTAATGGCTTCTTCCATAGCTTTCTTAAATCCTGATACTATGATTGTTGGATGAATGTTCTTTTCAAGTAGTGACTCAGCTTCTCTAACAAGTTCACCAGCCAAGATAACTGCTGTTTTAGTGCCATCACCTACTTCTTCGTCTTGACCTTTAGCTATTTGTACTAACATCTTAGCAGCAGGGTGCTGAACATCCATCTTATCTAATATGGTAGCGCCATCATTGGTTATAGTGACGTCGCCTAAACTATCAACGAGCATTTTATCCATTCCGCGTGGTCCATAGGTTGTTCTTAGTGTTTCAGCAATAGCTCTAACAGCCATGATGTTAGCTCTTAGTGCATCCCTACCAGCTGTTCTTTGAGTCCCCTCCTTTAGTATTAAAACAGGAATACCCATAGGTTCCGTTGTCATAACCTACCACCTTATCCATGGGAGTCTCAACAGGAGAGCTTCTATATAAACTTTTCTCACATTAGACTTAAATAACTTATTCAATTAGCGTAACATTATTAAGTCTCCTATATTTTCATAGGAAAATAGCTGGTGTGGTGACATGACATGGGCAAAGTGAGAACAAGTATAGTTAAGAGAACAGCAAGAAAGCTATTGTCAATGTACCCTGACCTATTTACTGATGACTTTGAACATAATAAACAAATGGTTAAGAAATTAATTGAAACACCATCAAAGAAGCTTAGAAATCAAATAGCAGGATACATCACTCATTTAGTTAAGATAATGAAGAGAATGAGCAGTGAAGAAAAGACATAAAATGGTTATAAGTTATGGAATACGAAATAAAGATAAGAGGTCTAGGTAAATTACGATCACTAAATTCTGCGCTAAAGCTTGACCTAGATCCTACAATAACCATTAAATCCTTATTTGGTAAATTAAAAAGCATTGTAAATGAACTTAATAATGTATTGACATCTAAGAATGATCCTCTGATGGGAGTACTAATACTAGTAAATGAAGTTGATTATAGATTAATCAATAATAGAGAAATTAGAGACGTTGTAGAGGGCAATACAATAACTATTACAATCATACCTGTAAGTCATGGAGGGTGACATAGAGGAATGAGCTCTTCTATACTTCAAGTACCAAAACTACATGTAGAGATAGTTAAAGTAAAGTTCAGTGAAGGTAATATAAAATCACTGCTTAGTAAATTAAGTGCAAGATGCAAAAACACGTTCTTGCAATTAATTAATGAAGAATCTTATTATTCTAAGTCGCAAGTAACACTAGCTTACGTACTAACACAGAAAGCATTTAAAGAAGGATATAATAGGTTAAAGAAGCCGCCATTAGAGTTTTTACTATATCTTTCGGCAACAACCCAATTCAACAAAGCCATAGAAAAAGTAGGCATTGGGGAGAAGAATGTAGCATGCCTAATTATAATATCTGATGACAGAGCTGCAACTACTAAGTGCCTCAATAGTATTAGAAGTGAAGTAGAAGTTCTTGGAGAATGCACGCCTGGAGAGGAATATATAAAGAAGCTCTATGAGATAGATGACAGAATGTTAGAGGAGCAATGCTTTCAAAGAGAAAGACGTAAATGCTTGGAAGTACTAGTTCTCGAATCAATATCCTCCATAGACTACGTTTAGTGATTATTTAAAGCAATAATAAATTATAAAAATATAAGGGGGTAGTCTAGCTCAAAACATGGGGGAAACTTATGGTAGTGTTTGAGGAGGAATGGTGGGAGGAAGAGGAAGAAGAAGAGTGGTGGGAGGAGGAAGAGGAAGAAGAATGGGAAGAAGAGTGGTAATATATGGCTGCCTAGAATTTAAGATCAGAGTTTAAAGACCTTTCATCCACGTACTTTTCTCAAAGCCGTCACCACTCATCATCGTATAGATATTTGAATAGCTTACACTTATAAGCTTAGTACTTAATCTACCTAGTGATTAGAATAGTCATGGTAAGGGTGTGTTCGATGAGAATTGCTGTAGTAGATAAAGACCTCTGTAGGCCTGATAAGTGTAACCTAGAATGCTTGAGGTTTTGTCCTTTGAATAGAAGCGGGAAAAAGTGTATTGAGCTAGGGGACAGTGGTAAAAGGGCTATAATACATGAAGAGGTATGTGTTGGATGTGGCATCTGTGTTAAAAAGTGCCAATTTAAGGCAATAACCATAGTAAATTTACCTGATGAATATGAAGAAAACATTGTTCATAGATATGGACAAAACATGTTTAAATTATATGGACTCCCCATCCCTAAGTATAATAAAGTCGTTGGTGTTATAGGTAAGAATGGTAGTGGTAAAACAACATCCTTAAGAATACTTGCAGGTGAATTAAAACCAAATTTAGGAAACTTCAATAACCCACCATCAGAGAGCGATATATTAAGACATTTTAGAGGAACAGAACTTCAAACATATTTTCAGAAATTATTTAATAAAGAGTTAAGGATAGTGCATAAAATACAATATGTTGAACTTGTACCACGCTACATTAAGGGGGCCATAGGCGAACTGCTTTTAAAAGCAGATGAAAGGGGTATAGCAAAGGAAATAGCCAAAGAAGTAGGAATGCATCAATTATGGGATAGGAGTATAAGGGTCGTTAGTGGTGGAGAACTCCAAAAATTCCTAATAATAGCTACATTATCGAAAGAAGCAGATGTATACTTATTTGATGAACCTTGTAGCTACTTAGATGTTAAAGAGCGTATTAGAATGGCAAGAATTATTAGAGAATTCATTAAAAATAAATACGTAATAGTAGTTGAGCATGATTTAGCTGTTTTAGATTATCTGTCAGATCTAGTAACAATAATATATGGTGAGCCAGGCGTATTTGGTATAGTGTCAAAACCTTATGGTACAGGAGCGGGGATAAATCACTTTCTCGAAGGATACCTACCTGCAGAGAATATGAGAATAAGACCTGAACCTATAAAGTTCCATATCTATGCACCCATAGATAAGAGTATAGAAGCGCTAAAACCCTTAGTATTATGGACCGATATTTATAAAGAGCTAAAGCCATTTAAACTCAAGGTAACTAGAGGATGTATAAGGGTTGGTGAAGTACTAGGACTTGTAGGTCCTAATGGGATAGGGAAAACGACGTTTGTTAGAATAATTGTAGGAGAGCTAAAACCTGATAATGGTGAAATAAGCGTTGAGGGATTAAGCCTAAGTTATAAACCTCAATATGTTTCACCAAAGATCTTCGAAGAAGAAACCGTTAGGGAAGTATTAAAGAAAGCTAATGAAGAAGCTCTTAATCCATCATCATGGATTTATGTTGAATTGGTAAAGAAGCTACGCTTACATAGACTCTTTGATAGGTACGTAGAGGATCTGAGCGGTGGAGAACTACAAAAATTAGCTATAGCTCAATGTCTTGCAAAGGATGCACATGTATACCTATTAGATGAGCCATCAGCGTATCTAGATGTTGAAGAGAGGCTAACTGTTGCAAAGATAATAAAGAGGATAACACGTATGAAAAGTGCTGCTGCATTTGTTGTAGAACATGATCTATGTTTACAGGATTTCATAAGTGATAAATTAATAGTATTTACTGGTGAGCCTGGCAGAGAAGGCTATGCTTCATCACCATTAGATCTTAGAAATGGTATGAATAAGTTCTTGAAAGAATTGAATATAACTTTTAGGAGAGATCCAAGAACATATAGACCAAGAGTAAATAAAGAAGGTAGTTATCTTGACAGATATCAGAAAGAGATAGGAGAATACTATTACATACCACGTGAAAAGGATTTAATTAAGGAAGAAGAGGAATAAAAAGACTTAATTTCTAGCTAATATAATTCTCCGACATTATTTAGTCTCATAGTTTTACCAAGCAGTTTTATCAATAAAATTTAATAACTCTCTTTCAAGTGAGAACTACCAAGAACAAATGTGTGGGGCTTTAGTTCATGAGTGAAGATAGGAGAATAACCATAAGTGTAATAAAAGCAGATATAGGTTCTCTAGTAGGACATCACATCACTCATCCTGATACGTTAGCAGCTGCAAGTAAAGTGCTAGCTGAAGGAAAGAGAAAAGGTGTATTAATAGACTTCTATGTAACCCATGTTGGAGATGACTTAGAATTGATAATGACGCATAAGAAAGGCGTGGATCATCCAGATATACATGGACTTGCCTGGAACGCCTTTAAGGAAGCTGCTAAGGTAGCACGTGAGCTAGGACTATATGCAGCAGGTCAGGATCTCTTGTCAGAGGCATTTTCAGGAAACGTTAGAGGATTAGGACCTGGAGTAGCTGAAATGGAGATAGAGGAGAGACCTTCAGAACCAATAATAGTGTTCATGGCAGACAAAACCGAGCCGGGGGCATTTAACTTACCATTGTTCCGAGTATTCGCAGATCCATTTAATACTGCAGGATTAGTCATAGATCCCAAAATGCACGAAGGATTTAAGTTTGAAGTTTATGATGTATTTGAAGGAAGAGCTGTTGTTCTAAACTGTCCAGAAGAGCTATATGACCTACTTGCACTAATAGGAACTCCTAGTAGATATATTATAAAGAGAATATATAGAAAGAAAGACGACCTACTAGCTGCAGTAGTTAGCACCGAGCGATTAAATCTAATAGCAGGAAGATACGTTGGAAAGGATGATCCAGTAGCTATAGTAAGAGCACAACACGGATTACCTGCAATAGGTGAGGTATTAGAGGCATTTGCCTTCCCACACCTTGTAGCAGGTTGGATGAGAGGAAGCCACTTCGGACCACTAATGCCAGTGGGATTAAAAGATGCTAAATGTACTAGATTTGATGGTCCTCCGAGAATAGTAGCACTAGGATTCCAGGTTAAGAATGGTAGATTAATAGGGCCAGCTGATCTATTTGACGATCCGGCATTTGATGAAACAAGAAGGCTTGCACAAATAATAGCCGACTATATGAGAAGACATGGCCCATTCATGCCACATAGATTAGGGCCAGAAGAGATGGAGTACACAACATTACCGCAAGTATTAGAGAAGCTAAAGGGAAGGTTTGTTAAGATAGAGCAAATGGCTAAAATTATAACGAGAAGAAGCGAAATGTTGACAGGAGAGTCAACAGAGTAAATAAATAAAGGACATTCTGCATTAACTAAAATATATTTTTCTTGACGTAGAAATTTCATTGAAGGGCTAGATATCATGAAGTATGCTCTACCCATAATAGCAATAAACTACAAAGCATATTCTCAAGCATTTGGATCAAAGGCATTAGAAATAGCTAAAGCAGCTGAAAAAGTACATAGGGAAACCGGGGCAACCATAATCATAGCTCCACCATTTACTGAATTATTTAGATTAAAGCAAGCAGTAGAAATCCCGGTTTTCGCTCAACATGCTGATCCCATAGATCCAGGAGCACATACAGGGTACATACCTTTAGAAGCAATAAAAGAAGTTGGCGTAGATGGGGTTATCTTAAATCATAGTGAACACAAATTAATAACGACGCACCTCTATAAGCTTATAAAGAAGGCTAAACAGTTAGGACTTATAACACTTGTATGTGCTGATGAACCTGAAATAGGTGCATCAATAGCAGTATTTAATCCAGATATGATAGCTGTAGAGCCTCCAGAACTTATTGGAACAGGAATACCTGTTTCAAAAGCTAAGCCTGAGGTAGTAACAAACTCTGTAAGTTTGATTAGAAAAATAAATGATAAAGTAACAATATTAACGGGTGCAGGGATAACAACAGGAGATGATGTTGCTGCAGCAATAAAGTTAGGTACTGCAGGAGTATTAGTTGCATCGGCGGTAATGAAGGCAAAAGACCCATATAAGGTAATATTAGATATGGCAACTAAGGGCTTAGAAGCATTAAACCGTTAAACGGTTAGAACCAAAATAATACACCGTTTTTAATCTATTAACACAGCTATATAATGAGGGCCCGTAGCCTAGCCTGGATAGGGCGCCGGCCTGCGGAGCCGGAGGTCCGGGGTTCAAATCCCCGCGGGCCCGCCATGATTGACATATGATGATAAGAGGCCACGTTAGATGAATGAAGATGGAAATAGGATAAATGAAGAAGACAATAAACCTCTAAGTTTACAAAAACTAGCTTTTATGGCATCATTCATATTAATACTCATATTAACCTTCGGGTTATTTAGCAATAACACCAGAACGTATGTGGGAATGTTAATTATAGGAAGCATAGTAGTAGCACTCGTATCAAACATGCTTAACAGACATAAAGCACTTAAGATATACACATATGTAGTATTATTAAACCTATGCATTAACATTGTCATATTTAATTACATTTCGCTACTAGCTTACGCTTCTAAGGTAAGAGGAATTATTCCTCTACCCTTAAGCATATACTTAGAAGTTCAAACACGTAATGGCATTAAATCACTCATAGAGCTTGACTGGGGTCAAATATTCCTAATAATATCCATTGTACTGCTAAGGAAGATGGTAATGATCATTAAATCTTTAAGAATAGAGAATAAAGTAAGAATAATTGAGGAAGCCTAAGTTGCTTAAAATTTAAAAGTACATTAATTAACCAGTTTCAATAGGTGCCGCGGTAGTATAGCCCGGTCAAGTATGCGGGCCTCTCGAGCCCGTGACCAGGTATTCTTACCTGGCGGGATACCCGGGTTCAAATCCCGGCCGCGGCACCATTCTAATGTTGGACTAGCATATTCCCATTATATCTTCTATAGCTGATATTATTCTTGATGCAACAATCCATGCTTCAAGTGCTTTAGGGTATATTGAGTATATATCATCAGCTAAAGCATATGTTTCCTTGCTGAAATCGCCATGTGGAAAGCCACCTATTATTATTGCCGGATTATTATACTTGGAAAGCTCTAGGGCTATTTCCCTAGGCTTTTTTCTCTCTCCTTCTTCAGATAATAATATTACTCTATCTACTCTTATATTCTTTAATAAATCACCTAATTTTATGGTTTTCAAATATATTAATGGAGTTTCGGAATTCGGGGGAACTCTACCTTCGATGAATAATTGTTCCATTAATCCTACAAATCTATTATAATTTTTGGGTATTCGTGTATCAGACCTAATAAATAAAACGTAGTCGTTTATTGTATGAACATAAACTCTTAACATACCTTCAATATTTAATGGGCTTCCAAGAATTTCGAGTAATGTTATGTGTACTATATCTGGTCTACCTCTCTTTTCTCTATTCTTTAACCCTTTCATTGCAGCATAGTGTAGAGAGACATCTAATAATATTTCTTTAGGTGTTTTCTTTCTTCTCTTAGCAGTCTTAATTACTGCTGGATGCCCCCATAGCTCCTTAGGTACGAGCTCTAAAGACGATTCAGCTAATATTACATGATATAGAGTCATGACCTTACTACCATTTAAGTTTTATACCTAATATTCATTATTATAATTTTGGATTTAACAACACCATACATTACACTTAAGGTATGTATACTTGAGATATAAAGAAAGGTCTATCATTAGAGATCTAGTATATCAGAGAGTAAAAGAATTGTTTAACTTAGCTATACTAAGCATACGTAATAACAATATAGAATTCGCAAGAAAATATTGCAAGCTCATAAAGAAGCTAAGCATGAGGTCAAGAGTTAGGTTGCCCAGAAAGGTAAAGAGGATGATATGTAAGCAATGCTTTATACCGTTAGTTCCAGGTCTTACATGTAGAGTTAGAATTAGAAGTGAGGGTAAAAATTCAAGAATAGTAATTACATGTCTCCTATGTGGGTGGGTTCATAGATATAGGATTAAGAGGTAATAGAAATATGGATAAAAAGTTAAGGAAGCTCAAGGAGATGGTGCAGCAGAGATCTGCTGATGTAATTATTGGTAAAAAAGGAGTTTACGAAGGCATTATTAATGAAATTAAGAGAAGGCTAGAGCAGAAAGGCATTATTAAAGTTAAATTACTTAAGTCATGTATAGCTGTTGAAGGTAAAGATAGAAAGGAACTAGCTAAATACATCGCACAACTTGTTAATGCTCAACTACTTGATATTAGAGGTAGAACTTTTGTACTATATAAGCCTAAAGAAAAAATCAGAAGTAAACATCGTTCCAAAGAAAATAAATTTTTCATGTAAGTTCATATCTTTGTAACTAAAGCTTAAAAACCATAACAGAGCTTATATGAAAGCATATAATTTTTATAAGGCCCCCATGGATTAATTGCCTTAATCCCTTTACTGTCACTAGACATACGCTTGTCATGCGTTTATTAGCCCATATATTTTCATTACCTTGTTACGTTCCCTAGGATTAGTCATTCCTCTTGAATTTACTTTTATCGTTATTACTTCTAGTTTCTCTGCTATATCACACTATCTCAATTAGTGTTGATGTGAACCTTGTATCTAACAGTAGTATCTAACAGAAGAGTAAGTTAATGACGCCTAAGAAGAATGGTGGAAGGCGATGAAGAACACATAAATAATACAAACTTATAAAAACTGAAACCTGAGTATTCAGAAGTGCTATAAAGTAAAACCTGTGAGCTCATGGTGTATCAGGTATGGTAACAGTACTAGAAGTACCTGCTGATAAGTTCATACAAAGGTTAGCTAAGTATCTAAAGGAGGAGGTACCTGAAGTTAGACCACCAACCTGGGCTCTATTTGTTAAGACTGGTAGACATAAGGAAAGACCACCAAGTAACCCTGATTGGTGGTATTATAGGGCGGCTAGCATATTAAGAAAAATGTATATTCGAGGCACCCCTATAGGTATTGAAAAATTGAGAACAATATATGGGGGTAGGAAAAATAGAGGTGTAATGCCTGAGCATTTCTATAAAGGCTCGGGAGGTATTGCTAGAAAAATATTGCAACAATTGGAGCAAGCAGGACTTGTAAAGAAGATACCCGGTAAAGGAAGAGTATTATCAGATGCTGGAAGAAGTCTCTTGGACCGTATAGCTTATGAGGTATTTAATGAATTAGTAAAGATAAGACCTGAGCTAGCTAAGTATAAAGGTTAGAGATAAAAATATAAATTAACGAGGTGTAGGCTATGAGTGAAGCTTATGATGAAGAACTTGAAATGATTAAACGAAGGAAATTATTAGAATTACAGCGAAGACTTCAAGAGGAAGAAAGAATTAGAAGAGAACGTGAAGCTATTGAGATTCAAAGACAAGAGATCTTAAGAAGAATATTGACCCCTAAAGCCCGTGAGAGATTAAATAATCTTAAGCTTGTCAGACCCGATGTTGCTAGATTCGTTGAAGATCAACTAATAGCGTTGGTTCAAAGCGGTAGAGTTAAACCACCAATAACAGATGAGGTAGTTAAAGCCATTCTCCAACAAGTATATGAACAAACTCATAGAGATATAAAGATACGTATTATTAGGAGGTGATCTATCCCATGGCTCATAATAAACCTCATGCGCGTAAACTGCGTCTAGCAAGGGCCTTGAAATCCAATTCTCCAGTACCACTATGGGTTATAGCTAGGACGAAAGGTAGATTCAGAACTCATCCACGAAGAAGGTATTGGAGACGTACAAAGTTAAAAGTTTAAGGTGTTTACCTTGAAAGAAAAACATGATATGGTATATACTATACCATTAAGAAGGGTTTATTGGGGTAGAAGGAAGAATAGAGCTGATCGAGCTATCAAACTAATAAGGAAGTTCATAGCTAGACACTTTGGAGTGGAAAGAGTACTAATTGATAATGCCGTTAATGAGTATATATGGAGTCGCAGTAGAGAAAAACCTCCACCCAGAATTACTGTCAGAGTTATACGGATAGATGAAAAAACAGCAAAGGTACTATTAGCATCAATAAGGTAGTAGACTATGGTATTAAATAAATTAAGCATTTATGGAAATATAAACATAGGTGTATACGTTTTTGCAAATAATCACTTGGCGTTGATTCCTCCTAATATCGAGGAAAAATGTAAAAAAGTTATTATGGAAACTTTAAACGTCGAAGTATATGAAGTTAAAGTAGCTGATTCTTCACTACTAGGGATACTTATTGCAGGTAACGATAATGGTATTTTACTCCCTAGAATAATTAAAGATGAAGAATATAAGTTCATTAAGAAGACTCTTGATTTAAATGTCGGAATACTTCATTCAAGGTTTACCGCATTAGGAAATATAGTATTAGCTAATAATAAGGTAGCATTAGTTCACCCAGAGCTTGAAGACGAAGCTTTGAGCATTATAAAGGATACCCTAGGAGTCGAAGAAGTAGTTAAAGGTACTATTGCTAAATTACCTATTGTTGGATCAGTTGCAGTCTTAAATAGTAGAGGTTGTGCTGTCCATCCAGACGCCTCTGAGGAAGATATAAAGAGATTAGAGGAATTATTTAAAGTCAACGTAGGTATTGCTACAGTAAATTTTGGTGTATCATTTCTTAGATCAGGGATCATAGCTAATGATCATGGAGCATTAGTTGGTGAAGCTACAACAGGGCCAGAGATGATGAGGTTACAAACAATCTTAAACGTTTAAGAACCTCTAAGTCAATGGATTAGTGAGGTGATCGCTAATGGCAAGTGAGATCAAAATATACTATGTTGAGGGAAAGATGCTCATAGCTCATGATAAAGTACCTACATGGCAAAAATTTGGTATATTGGTTAGAGCAGTTAAACCTGAGCATGCAATAGAGAAGGTATTATCGGATCTAGGGAGCAGACATAAATTAAAGAGAAGACATATAAAAATAGAGTCTATAAGGGAGGTAAAATTAGAAGAAGTAAAGGATCCATATATAATAGCACTAAGTAGATTAGAAAGGTGGGTAAAGGTTGAGTAAGACCAATGAATCACAATTACAGGTTAGGGCATTAATTGAACAATATGTTGTACTTCAAAACTATGCAGAAAGCCTTCAAAGAGACTTAAACACAGTAATTGGAGCTTTATCTGAAATAAGATTAGCCAAAGAGACCATAAATATATTGAAGGCTGAAGAGAGAAGCGAGTTTGAAGTATTAATTAGTCTTGACAGGGGAGGTAATGCATACATTAGAGCACCTGTATCTAAACCGAAAAATATAATAATTAATATAGGCGCTGGTTATTATGCCTCGCTAGATTACGATAGAGCTATAGAGGTTTTATCGAGACGTGAAACGGAGCTCACAAAAATAATACAAAGCATCCAAGGAGAACTAAATAAGGTATTACAATATATGGAAGCTATACGTGCAAAAATTGGTGAGCTTAGAGGTCAACAAGGGTAACTATATTGTTCTTAAAGCTTAAGGAAGTTTTAAGTAAAGCTGTAGAAAGGGTCTCAACAAAGAGAATTAGTGAAAAGGAACTTAATAAAATTCTTTCAGATCTAGAATTAGAATTACTTGAAAGTGATGTAGCCCTAAATGTAGCTGAGGAATTGATAAACACCATCAAACAGGCTTTACTAGGTATTCGCATTCCAAGAGGCCAAAACACTAGAGAATATGTTATTAACGAATTGAAGAAGAAAGTACTTGAGTTATTGAACGTCGATAAACAAATTAATATTTTCGAGGAAGCTAAGAAAACGAAGCCATACGTAATAATATTTATGGGAGTCAATGGAGTAGGTAAGACTACTACAATAGCTAAGATAGCCTTCAAAGCCAAGAATTACGGATTAAAACCACTGCTTGTCGCAGCAGATACCTTCCGTGCCGGTGCTCTAGAGCAATTAAAAACACATGGTGATAGAATTGGAGTTCCCACTATTCAGAGAGCTTATGGTGATGATCCAGCTTCGGTAGTTTACGATGCAATAGCTCATGCCAAGGCGAAAGGCTATAACATGGTGCTAGTAGATACGGCTGGTAGAATGCATGTAGATATTGATCTAATGGAAGAGTTAAGGAAGATAATCAGAGTTGGAAAACCTCATTTAAAAATCCTAATAGTAGATGCGTTAACTGGTAATGATGCTATAGAGCAGGCTAGGCTATTTAATGAATACGTAGGTGTTGATGGTATTATAGTAACTAAAGTAGATGCCGACGTCAAGGGAGGTACTATACTGAGTGTCGTTTATGAAATTAAGAAGCCCATACTCTACCTAGGTATTGGTCAAAAATACGAAGATCTATTAGAATTTAATTCCAGCTGGTTCATTAACAAGCTCTTTTAATGTTGAATAAAGAATGTACAGATGATATAGATTTTTAACATCTTATTCCTCTCCACTTATAGGGCAATAAAATTGAGGCTCGAAGAATTAATAGAGGCTTGGAGAAAAATACTTATGCTGTCAAAGAAGCCTGACGTAGAAGACTTTAAACAATCCCTCAAACTAGTACTGCTAGGTTTTACTATTATAGGTCTAGTGGGCTTAGCTATACATTTACTATTTACATTCATTAGAGGTCTCATGTAGAAAGGTGTTTTAAATGTCTTCAGCAGCGAGTAAAAGAAGAAGAACTGCATTCTATGCTGTAAGGGTAACTGCAGGTCAGGAAATGAATGTAGCACTACTTATGGAGATGAGAGCACAAAGTACAAAGCTACCTGTAGGAGCTATTATTGTACCACCTGGAGTTAAAGGCTATGTTATTATAGAGGCTCCGGGAATTCACGTGGTATACAATCTTGCTTCAGAGCTAAAACATGTTAAAGGCACAGCAGCGGGTATGGTTAGTCCTGAGGAATTAGAGAGATTAATAAGTCCTAAGCCTATATTAGAGGAAGTCAAGGAAGGAGAGTTAGTGGAAATCGTAGCTGGACCTTTTAGAGGCCTTAAAGCACAGGTATTAAGAGTTAACAAGGCTAAAGGCGAGGTTACACTAAACATTTTAGAGGCTGCTTATCCATTACAGGTAACTGTACCTGGTGACTATATAAGGTCGTTGAAGCGTGGTGAAAAGTGATGAGTACGGATATTAAGAGAATAAGAATAACGGTGACCGGAGGAAAAGCTAAGCCTTCACCTACACTGACATCAACTCTTTCACCACTAGGTATAAGTATCGACGAGGTAATTAACAAGATAAATGAAGTTACAAAGAAATTTGAAGGAATGAACATAGTTGTTAATGTAATTGTTAACACAAAGACTAAGGAAGTTAAGGTAGAGCCTAAAATACCTACAACAACGGAATTACTCTTAAGGGCTGTTGGTGCTAATAAGCCCTCTGGAGACCCTATGCATCAAAAAATAGGAGATTTACCATTTGAGAAAATAGTTGAAATAGCATTATTAAAGAAACCTCAATTACTTGCAAAGACTCTAAAAGGAGCTATTAAAATGATTTTAGGTTCAGCTAGGAGCATAGGAATAACTATTGATGGAAAAGATCCTAAGCAGGTTAGCAAAGAAGTTGATAAAGGTTTATATGACCATATTCTAGCAAAATATGAAGAGAAGTGGTTAAAGGAAAGCTAATGAATGGTGATACCCCCTTGAGCTTCATACCAAGAGAAAACATAGTAGATGCTGTAAGAAAAGCACTAGAGCTAGCTCCTAAAAAGAAGTTTAAACAAGCAGTAGAACTTATCGTAGTATTAAGAGATGTAGACATTAAATCGCCTGAAGGTAGAATAAGAGAAATAATATTCCTTCCGAAGAAAATAACTAAGGATATTAAAATATGTGTTGCTGCAGATGGGGAAATGGCATTAAAAGCTAAGAATGCAGGAGCTTTCATGGTACTTACAAGGGAGGACTTACAAAAGCTTATGGGGAATAGGAAGGAAGCAAAGAAGATTGCTCAACAATGTGATTGGGTTCTTGTAAGAGCTGATTTAATGCCTATAACGGGTAGAGCTTTAGGACCAGCTCTTGGACCTAGAGGAAAGATACCTGTTCCTGTACCTCCAGCTGCAAATATAGAAGCATTAATCGAGAAATATAAATCAGCTATATTGATAAGAACTAAGGATCAAGCTCAAATAATGTGTAGAGTTGGAGTAGAAAATATGGATCCTAATGATATAGCCGAAAACATTATAACAGTCCTGACTACACTTGAAGGAAAGTTAAAGAATCCTAGATATAATATTGCTAAAGTAATAGTAAAAACAACAATGGGATTACCTGTAGAGGTGAAAATTACATGAGCCCAGCCAAGCTCTTAAGTATCAAGAGGAGAAAAATTCCTGAATGGAAAATCAAGGAAGTTGAAGAACTCACTAAGTTAATAAGAGAATACAAAATAATAGGAATAGCTAAACTTGAAGGTGTCCCTACAGCGCAGCTCCAAGTAATAAGGAAGATGTTAAAAGATAAAGTAGTTCTTAGAGTTACTAAAAACACTTTATTCAGAAAGGCTTTAGAGAAAGTAAAACCAAAGAATATGAAGGAGCTTGTTAAATACCTTGAAGGTTCTAATATATTCTTATTTACTAATATGAATCCCTTTGAGCTTAACATGACTCTAGAGAAAACAAAAATACCTAGATATGCGAAGCCAGGGGACAAGGCTGAAAAGGTAATAGTAATTCCAGCAGGAGATACTGGGTTAACTCCAGGTCCAATACTTTCAGTATTCGGTAAACTTAGAATACCAACACAAACAAGAGAGGGAAGGATATGGATTGCTAGGGATACCGTGGTCGCTAAACCAGGAGATACCATATCGCCCGACCTAGCATCACTACTTAGGAAATTAGATATAAAACCCATAGATGTAGGTATTGAACTTAAAGTAGTGTATGATAGTGGCCTTATAATTCCAGGCGAAAAACTCAAGATTGATGTAAAAGAGTACGAAAATCTGATTGCTGAAGCCCACTCTAATGCTCTTAAGCTAGGAACATCAATAGCATACCCCGAGTCTACAATAATAAGACTTAGTATAGCTAAAGCCTATAACGAGGCATTAGTATTAGCCGCAGAAGCATTGATAATAACCAAAGAAACTATTAATTTAATTATAGGGAAGGCAGTAGCCCAAGCAAATGCCTTAGCACAAATATTAGCTAATAAGGTACCAGAATTAGGCTTAGCTCCAACAACAAAAGCTAAGGAGGAAGAAAAGGAGAAGGAGGAAGAAAAGAAGGAAGAAAAGAAAGAAGAAGAGGAAGAAATAGCTGAAGGTCTATCAGCTCTATTTGGTTAATGATATTTTCATAATCATTCTTTAACCTATGAAGTATATTAAGATTTAAATACTCCCTAAAATTATGAAGAATAGGTGAAGAGAAGGTCATTGGGGAAGAATCATGGAATATATCTATGCAAGTCTACTCCTACATGCAGCTAAGAAGGAAATAAATGAGGAAAATCTAAGAAGAGTGCTTGAATCGGTAGGAATAGAAATCGACGAAGTTAGGCTTAAAGCTGTTGTAGCTGCCTTGAAGGAAGTCAATATAGATGAAGTATTAAAGACAGCAGCAGTTCCAGTGGCTGCTGTACCCTCAGCTGCACCATCAGCCCCAGCAGCTGAAGCCGCTACTGAAGAGAGAAAGGAAGAAGAAAAGAAGGAGGAAGAAGAAAAGAAAGAACTAAGTGAAGAAGAGATTGCAGCTGGTTTAAGCTCTCTCTTCGGCTAAAGCATAGTAAATAATTAAATAAAAATAGTACACAGTAAAATAGGTTTTTAAGTAGATTAACTAATACATTACCATCCTAATTAGTACTTATTATAAGAGTTATATTCTACGAAGAATAGATAAAATACAGCAAGAGTTAAGGTATCGGAGAGAAGAGACAATGGACACAATTATAAATGAGAATGTATATAGGTTGAAGACCCTTATAGAATCTAACTATGTAAAGAAGAAGTGTAAGGTATGTGGTGTATACTTTTGGACGAAGGACCCATCACGTAATGTATGTCAGGATTCACCATGCACAGATTATGAGTTCTTTAAACTCAAAATTAAATCACCACCACTTACGGTTAGGGAAGCTAGGAGAAAATTTATCGAGTTCTTTGAAAGACATGGACACAAATATGTTGAACCTAGACCTGTTGTTGCTCGATGGCGAGAAGATCTATATTTAACTATTGCTAGTATAGTAGTATTTCAACCGTTTGTAACGGAAGGAAAGGTTCCACCGCCTGCAAATCCATTAGTAATTTCTCAGCCTTGTATTAGATTAGAAGATATAGATAGTGTAGGAGTAACATTTGGTAGACACTTAACAAGCTTTGAAATGGCAGCTCATCATGCATTCAATTATCCGAATAAATGGGTTTATTGGAAGGATAGAACTGTTGAACTTGCAAAAGAGTTCTTCACCAAAGAAATAGGTATACCTGAAGAAGAGTTAATATTTAAGGAGTCGTGGTGGGAAGGAGGAGGAAATGCTGGTCCTTCATTTGAGGTAACTGTTGGAGGATTGGAGTTAGCTACCTTAGTTTTTATGCAATACAAGGTAGTTAATGGGGAATATGCTGAACTTCCTTTAAAGATAGTTGATACAGGTTATGGTGTTGAAAGAATTGCTTGGTTTACGCAAAGAACTCCAACAGCTTTCCATACAATTTATGGCGAGCTTGTAAGAAAATATCATAAAATACTAAATATTCCCGAGCCAGATGAGGAATTGTTAAAAATTGCAGGTTTTTATGCAGCCCGTATTGACCCTAAGAATCCTTCAACAATACTACATCATAGGAAGTTAGTAGCAAATAAACTTGGCATTCCATTAAGAGAAGTTGATGAACAATTAAAACATGCAATAGTTGTATATACACTACTTGATCATAGTAGAACCTTGGCTTGGATGCTTGGAGACGGAGTAGTTCCTTCAAATGCCGGTGAAGGATATCTCGCTCGACTTGTCATTAGGAGAGCTCTAAGAACATTGACTAGAATAGGAGCTGATGCTAAATTAAGGGAATTAGTAAAATTACAAATCAAGTATTGGTCACAGGACTTTCCAAAGCTTTGGAACATGAAGGATTACATTTATGAAGTATTAGAATCCGAAGAAGAGAAGTTTAAAGAAGTTCTTAAGAGGGGTTATTCAATAGTAGCTAGCTATATTAGAAAGAAGAAAGTATTGGGAATAGATGAATTAATCGAGTTATACGATTCACATGGTATACCCCCTGATATAGCATCGGAATATGCTTCAAGGATGAACATCAATATACGTGTGCCATCAAACTTCTATTCATTAGTAGCTGCTAGACATTCTAAAACGCCTATTAAGGCAATTACGAAAGCTAAGTTACCTAATGAGATAATTGAATGGGCTAAAAAGCTAACCCCTACAAGAAAGCTATTCCATGAGAATCCATACCTAAAAACATTTGAGGCGAAAGTGATTGAAGCTAAAGGCAAATATATAGTCCTTGATAAAACAGCTTTCTATCCTGAAGGCGGAGGCCAAGAAGCCGATAGAGGATATATAATAGTTAATGGTAACAAGGTAAAGGTAATAGATGTACAAAAAACCGGTGAAGTCATAGTTCATGTTCTTGAAAAACCTATTCCAGTAAGGAAGGGTATAATTGTAAAGGGCATTATTGATTGGTATAGAAGATATAAGTTAATGAGACATCATACAGCAACACATATATTATTAGGAACCTTAAGGAAAGTACTAGGCGTACATATTTGGCAAGCTGGAGCTGAAAAAACAGAAGAAAAAGCAAGACTTGATGTAACGCACCATAAGCTACCTACTAGAGAAGAAATTACGTTAATAGAGAAACTAGCTAATGAAGTAATAGAAGAAGGATTACCTGTACGCTCAGTTTACATATCACGTAATGAAGCTGAAAGCAAATATGGTTTTAGGATTTATCAAGGAGGGGTTCCCGAAGACCCTGTGCTAAGAATAGTAGAAATACCGGGATGGGATGTAGAAGCATGTTTTGGTACACACTTAGCTAATACATCTGAAGTCGGAGGAATTAAGATAATAAACGTTGAGAAAATACAGGATGGAGTAATTAGATTTGAATATGTTGCAGGAACACGGATCTCAGAATATGCTGCCAGACTAGAAAAGCAATTATATGAGCTAAGCTGCATGCTTAACACATCACCAAGTGAGATAAAGTTAAGATTAAAATCATTTATACAAGATTATAATGACCTAAGAGAAACAGTATCCAGATACCGTAGAAAAATGATACAAATATATGTTGACAAGATAATGAAAGAATCCAAAATAGTTAATGGCATTAGATACTACATATTAATTGATGAATTTAAAGACTCGGTAATGCTAAGGGACTTGATATTAAGAGTTATTAAGCATATTCCCAATATACTACTAATAACGTTAAGAGATATGGATGGAAGATCCCTTGTTGAAGTATCGGCGAGCAGTGAATTATCTAGAAGCATAGATCTAAGAAAGTTACTAAGCATAGTACAAACAAAACTTAAGGTTAAAGGTGGTGGTAAGAGGGACCATATAATATTTAGAGCTGAAGAAGATCTAAGAAAAGTTCTGGAAAAAATAGAAACCATAATACTTGAGTATCTAAGAAGTTTGAAACTATGAGCTTCATTGATGAAATAAGAAGAGAAGTAGTACTTGAAGCTATGAAGGACTATAAATACCTACTGAATAGGGGTTACCCTCAAACATTAGCATTAAATACTGTGACAACAAGATACATGTTAACTAAGAAAGAGAGACTATTACTATATAGAACAGTACATAATGATACACATGTATATACTATTCTAAGGAAGATAGTTAATCCTAAAGACATTAGCGGACAGCCACTACTTATTGATGGATACAATGTCATATTAACAATTAAGGCAGCAGTAATGTGTGAATATGTTTATGAATCTGATGATACTTTCCTCCGTGATTTACTAGCAGTTCATGGCGGAGTAAAGTATGACGAGCATTTCAGGAAAGCATTAGAGATACTCATATTTAATCTTAGGAAACTAAACGCATCATATACACTTATTACGTTGGATAAACAGGTCAGTAAAAGTGGCGAGTTGGCATCTCTCATAAGAGAATTGTTAAGGAGAAATAACATTAAGGGAGATGCCGAAACAGTCATAAAAAATGATGCCTTTATAATAGGTATAGCTGAAAAATATATTGTGTGCACTAGCGATGTAGTAATACTATTAAAGGCTAAGAAGGTCTTTGATCTAGCAGGTTATATAATTAGGGAACTCATGCCCAATAAGGTGATAAGGTTAAAAATACCCTATTCAACAAGATAGTAACACGACAGGGCCCGTAGCTCAGCTAGGATAGAGCGCCGGCCTTCTAAGCCGGAGGTCCGGGGTTCAAATCCCCGCGGGCCCGCCACCCCTATTATCATCACAGGTCATAACATAAATTGTAGGAATGTTACTTACCTGGGGTTATCGTCTTCTTAGTAGGCTCTTTACAGTTATCTTAAGTATTATTGGTGTTGATATTGACGTTATAGCTGACATTAAGATTATTGCTGAAAACAATTCTATATTAAAGATGCCTAGAATATAAAATGTCCTTGCAATGGAGAGTTCAACTGCAGCCCTACTATTCATTGCTATTCCAGTCGTAATGGATTCCTCTATAGAAAGACCTGATAGTAATGCACCCATGAAACCACCGAGAATTTTACCTATAAAAGCAAATACTACTATCATTATAACCATATCTGAAATAACTACTATAGCTCTTAAATCCGACTCGATACCCATATATGCAAAAAAGAGTAAAGCAAAGAAGGCAAAGGTAAAGTCTAAAATTTCCTTTTCAACTTCTTCTGGTAATAAAGATCTAAGTATCATTCCAGCAACAAAAGCTCCTACTATCTCATGAAGAGTAGCGGAACGTGCTAATAAGCTAAAGAGCAGTATAAGTATAATCGATATAGCTAATTGAAGTGAAATAGATTTACTACTACCTAGCCTAAGAAACTTGCCAATCATAATTCTAAAGCGCACACTTTTACACAACCTTATTCCAAGTAGAAAACTTAAGACTATAAAGATAGTACATGTCGAAAAAGAGAAAGCAGCTACATGAAATGTCCTTACTTCACCTAATGCTAATGAAAAGCCTATACTCATAAGTACTAAACCAATAACATCATCTATGACGGCAGCGTTAACAACAGTTAATCCTACTCTACTTTTAAGCATTTTTAAATCCATGAAAACCCTTATACTTAATCCTATAGCTGTAATAGATAAGCACGTAGCTAACGCGTATGCTTGTATAAAACTTAAGTTGTATAGATAGCCTATCAACATTCCAAGAGTAAATGGTATTAATACACCCATGGTCGCGACTATGAAGCCTTCTTTAAAATGCATTAGTAATCTCCTTAGATCTATCTCTAAGCCTGCAGAAGCCATGAAGAATATGACACCTATTAGAGCTAAAATGTGAAGTTCAGATGAGGGACTTATAAAACCTAGAATTGAAGGTCCTAGAATTATCCCTGCTAATACTTCACCGATGACCCTAGGTAAAGATAACTTGTCGAATACTTCACCAAGTATCTTAGCACATACTATGAGTACTAATATATCTAATATTAATGCATATGAACTCATGTATCTAAATGCCTATTACTATTGGTTATCAAATCCCTGAGTTAAAAATTTATTCGAAGAAGTAATAAGAATTATGTCCATAATCATATACTACATGAGTGTTGGTTATATATGGAGACTATTTTAATAAACTTTATTTAACCTATTATGGATCATGATTCTCGGGCCGGTAGCTCAGCCTGGAAGAGCGCCGCCCTCGCATGATGTATATCCGAGATCGGCGGAGGTCCCGGGTTCAAATCCCGGCCGGTCCACCAATCCTTGTTAAATGTAATGTAATCTTCCAGATCCTATCTCCTACATAATGAAGGTTTTCAAGTACCTTTCCCTTCTTAGGCATTCTTTCCTTCTCTACACTTATTAGAGCCCTTGTTATAGCTAATGGCTTATGTTCTTTAGGCTCTAGGACTATGACAATATCATCTTCTTTAAACTCGGTATAATCGATAATCCCTGGTGCCATTACATCTGCTCCTCTTAGTATGGGTTTTATAGCTCCCTCATCTACTACAACGTATTTTCCATCCTTTAATATGGCTTCTACACCTTCCTTAGTCACAATGCTATACAATAGTATGAGACTTGGTATTATTGTATTATTTATTAAGATGTATGACGCTATGTCATTAATTATATATACTTTTATTGGTGGATCTTTTATTGAAGCTTCCTCTACTTTTTCTATGGTCTTAAGGAACCTTAAGTGATTGGGGTAGAGCTTAGCAATGGTATTTAGAAGGCTTTTAGTGCCTTTCTTTGAAAGGTAATGCCTGGTCACCTTAATACTCATATTCTAACCCTTTCATCAAGTATCTTCCACAAAGTAATATTTTTAACCCAGTCTAGATGATTTAAGTGCTAGGTTTGAGAGTATGGCTGAGTCAGCTAGGAAGATGCTAGCTGAGTCCATCGGTACTGTTGTACTTGTGAGACTAAAAGGAGGCAGAGAAGTACGTGGAAGATTAAGGAGTTTTGACCAGCATTTAAACATTGTATTAGAGGACGCTGAAGAATTAAAGGAGGATGGCTCGTCAAGAAAGCTTGGCACAATAGTAATCAGAGGAGATAACGTAGTATTAATATCTCCTTCAGTTTAACCGGGTATGATAATCAACAGGGTGTATAGTCATGGGTAAAGGTACGCCTGCTTTCGGCAAGATGAGTAAAGGGAAAACACACATTAGATGTAGAAGATGCGGCAGACATTCATTTAATGTGGCTAAAGGTTATTGTGCTGCTTGCGGTTTTGGTAGATCCTCTAGACTAAGGAGGTATTCATGGCAGAATAAGAAAATTAATAGAGTTAGAATAAGGTAAATGAAAATACTTTGCATATCATAGTCTTATAATAGCCTAATGCTTTCTGGGACCACAGGTGTTATTATTTCAACATCTATAGGTAAACCTAGAACAGGCTTGAGTCTCCTAATGGTACTTGCAAGAGCAGATATGCTATTTGGTTCTCCGTGACAGAGTATTATTTTCCTAGGCTTAGGTTGAATACTTGATAGGAACTTTAATAATTGTTTTCTATCTGAGTGACCTGAGAAACCTTCAATACTATAGACCTCCATATTTATCTTTAACATTTCAACTCTTCCATTCTCTGTTATCATAGGTATTGTTCTAGCTCCATCCTTTATCTTTCTACCTAGAGTTCCCTCTACTTGATAGCTTACGAATATTAGTGAGTTCTTTGGATCACTTGCAAGTAACTTTAGGTATTCAACTGCTGGGCCTCCAGTTAACATTCCTGAAGTTGCTAGAATTATACATGGCTCTCCTTCAACTATATCCTTTCTTGCTTCACGTCCCTCTAATCTCTTAAAATAGTCTGCAGTAAAGGGGTTTTCATTTCTATATATTTGAATTCTAACTTCTTTAGATAGGAGTTCAGGATATGCCGTATGTAATGCAGTTACTTCGTCTATCATTCCCTCGACATATATTGGTACTTCCTTAAGTATACCATTCTTAATAGCATGATTTAGTACTAACATTATTTCTTGTCCTCTACCTACAGAGAAGACAGGTATGAGTACTTTTCCTCCTCTTCCTATTGTCTTGTTAACTATTTCAATAAGCTGCCTCTCGGCTTCTACACGAGATGGCTGATCCTGAGCTCCATAAGTTGCCTCCATAATTAATGTTTCTACTCTAGGAAACGTGCAGTTAGCTGGCTCTAGAAGCCTAGTTAAACCAAATTTAAAGTCACCTGTATATACTATGTTATGCATACCTTCCCCTATATGAAGGTGGACCATAGCTGCTCCCAATATATGTCCTGAATTGTAAAAAGTGAGTCTAACATCTGGTGCTATATCTGTAACCTCATTATAATCTAATGTTATTGTGTGCAGTAGGGCCTTCTTTACCTCTTTATCGCTATATGGCAGGTATTTACCCTCTCTTTTAGCTACATCTAGATAATCCAATTGCATGAGAGCCATTAAGTCTCTAGTTGCCTTAGTAGTATAAATAGGTCCTTCATAACCATACTTAAATAGCAAAGGAACTAAACCACAATGGTCTAGGTGTGCATGGGTTACTATTACCGCATCTATTTCCTCTAACTTTACTTCATCAAGATCTAATTGTGGAAACATTTGCGGAGGATTGGAGGCTCCAGGATTTATGCCTAGATCTAATAGTATTTTACTTTCTGGTGTTTCCACCAATATAGCTGATCTACCTACCTCCATAAAACCTCCAAGTGCAATAATCCTTATTCTACCTGCTTTAAATAAAACAGTTCTATGGATTCTTTCACCTATAAGCCTTAGGAATCTTTGTCTATACTCATTTTGTTCAACAAGATATGATAGGATTGCATCTAGGATCCTAGATCTAAGAGGAGGTGCTCTTACTATTTGTGCCCTCCAGCCCGTTAATGCAAGTATCTTTCTCTTTAATGCCCCTCCTTTACCTATCGCTAAACCTGGTTTTTCGGCTTTTATTATTACATCCCCCATAACATCATCAAATTCTATTTCTTTTATTCCGGCTTCTTTAGGCACTAATGATTGTATTATCTCAATGGTCTCTCGCTTACTCTTTCTATAGAGAGGATCTGTTCTAATTACTATCCTCTTCTTAATTTTCTTTGCTAAGTTCTTTATTAACTCACCATTCTCCATAATAAGCTCTGGCCTTCTAACATAAACTGCTATTTCGGGTCCTTCGAATTCTATTCGTGTTACAACAGCGGCTTTTGGTATCATCTTTAGAACGGTCTCTCTAATCATTGCCCTTATATCAGTTGGTTCTCCCATTACCTTCTTACCTCTATATGCACTACATGTTTAGAATGTCATTATTGTACATACCTGTTAATATATGCTACGCTGTGATTATCTATAAGTATCAGAAAATATAAAGTTAAGGTATATTAATTCTATAGTTTACTTCATTGTAATCTCTTCATATTTATCCTTAGTTATAACAACGACATCTACTCCTTCTCCTGTTGCTGAATCTCTTCTTATAGCTGACTTTACAGCTCTCACTGCTAATTTTACGGCTTCTTCTATGCTCATGGAAGGATCATAGCCTTCTTCTATTACACCTATAGCTATAGGTGAACCTGAACCTGTTGCTGTATACTTTTCTTCAGTTACGGCTCCAAAGAACTCCAGCATAAACAGATGGGGTGCTGTATCATATCCTCCTACAAGAAGTTGCACAATAAATGGGAAATATCTTGAACTATGTAATATTGTTGATAATATTGATGCCACAGCTCTAACGCTTACAGGTCTTCCTAGTGATAATTTATAATACTTTATTTCATTTTGAACCCAGCTTACAAGCATTTGAGCATCAGCAACTAATCCTGCTGTTGTTATTGCTATTCTATCGTCAACTCTAAGAATTTTCCTCACTTTCTTATGAGCAATATAGTATCCTGAAGTTGCTCTCTTGTCTGCAGCCAATATTACGGCTTCTTTCGTCACTAGCCCTACGGTTGTAGTTCCTGTTAATAGATGAGACGAACCTATACTATGTTGTAGGTAATGCATATGAGCACCCCTATGTCATTCAACTAGGGAGAAGTATATAAGTTAAAAAGATTATGTAGGCTATAACCTATAGAGGAGGACTTTATCTATGGATAAGAACTACCATAATGAACATATAATGGATTTGCCTAAGAAGATAGTTGTAGGTTATGGTATTAGAAGAAATATTGCTAAATACATTAAAGACCTCTCCCACAAAGGAAATAAAGTATTAATAATAACAGGTCCTCACGTCATTAATATTGTAGGTAAAGAAGTAATTGATGTACTTGAAGATGAGGGTTTCGAGGTATCTACATTTATTGCATCGAAGGCCGATGCCGAAAATGTGGATAAAGCACTTAACGTTGCAAGAAGCGTTAGACCCAACATCATAGTTGGTCTAGGTGGAGGAAAAGCTATTGATATAGCTAAAATTGTAGCTAGTAAAACGTCCCAGTTCCTTGTTAGTGTACCTACAGCAGCATCACATGATGGTATTTCGTCTCCCTTTGCATCGATTAAAGGCTTAGCATATCCTATATCGGTTAAGGCTATTGAACCTAGTATTATTGTTGCTGATATTGAGGTGATATCTAAGGCTCCTAAAAGGCTAATTGCAGCTGGAGCAGGAGATATAATTGCAAAGTTCACTGCTGTAAGGGATTGGAGGTTAGCTCATAAGCTTAGAAATGAATATTACGGTGCTTACGCAGCTTCATTAGCTTTGTTATCTGCTAAACATGTCGTTAACTATGCTGATGAAATAGCTAGAGGATCCGTCGAGGGCATTAGAATACTCGTTGAGGCTTTAATTAGTAGTGGTGTTGCCATTTGTATTGCTGGTTCTACTCGACCAGCAAGTGGCTCTGAACATTTATTTAGCCATGCTCTAGATTTAGTAGCCCCTAAACCTGCACTGCATGGTGAGCAGGTCGGTGTAGGAACTATAATGATGGCATATCTTCATGGAATTAACTGGAGGAAAATAAAAAATGTACTCAAGAAAGTAGGTGCCCCTACAACAGCTAAGGAGCTTGGCATCCCAGACAAATACGTAATTAAGGCGCTTACCATAGCCCATAAGGTTAGACCTGAACGTTACACTATTCTAGGTGAAAAGGGCCTTACTTGGGAAGCAGCAGAAAGACTTGCTAGAGTTACGGGAGTTATAGATTAATTAGGGATTATTTACTAGTTTTTTCAAACTTTTCAACATATTCAACAGCACTTAGGTTAGGATCTACGTACTTAAATACTTCATTCGCTACAATTGATTTAACGTACTGTATATTCTCTATGAGGATCGCTTCACGGGGTATTTCAATGATTAATGTATTGTCTCTTCTATGTACCTTAAATTTATTTGGTTCTATGTTTTTAAGTTGTCGATGAAGTAGATACTTGACTTTTTCTTCTTCATTATCTATCTTTTTGACTATTTTGAACCTATAAATTAGAGTTTTTCCTGCAAGAGGATGATTAAAGTCGACTACCACTCTTCCCCCTGTTATGCTCCTTATCACAGCTGGTACCCCATTTATGTTAACTATGGCTCCAGGAACAAGAGAGCTTACATCAACGTGTTTTCTCAGCTCTCTTAGTGGAACAATTCTTACTTTACTTGGATCTCTTGTTCCATAAGCTTTTTCTGGAGGTATTTCAACTTCCTTTTCTTCACCGACTTCAGACGATAATAAATGTTCCTCAAAACCGGGAATAACTCTTCCTTCACCTAATATTATGAGTAATGGTTCATATGTTCTACTCTCATCGTATATCTTAGCTTTTTTAGCTTCTTCAGCATTTGTTGTTTCTATTATTTGTCCTGTTTCCTTTACCTTTACAGTATATTCTACAAGTATAAAGTCTCCCTTATTCAGGGGCATTTTCATGTTCACCGTCTAGGTTTATCATCAACCCTAGTAATAAGCTTTAATCTTTATTTCAGATTACATCCCTCTTCTTAAATACCATCCTAAATCCCTTTTATTTTTTACTACAACCTTCTGAGGATTATTCTCTCTTAGTTTCATTATTTCCTTGAAGCTATATAGAGACTTACCTATACCTATGAATTCAAAATTCCTATTGACAATAATTACATTAGAGCCTTTATATATCGGAGGGTAAATATCAATAATTGACCCTGCTAATACGTCACGTCCATAGAGAACCAGCCTTTCTCCCCAATCGTTAATAACTATTATTGACCTTCTTAACCCTATTTTCAAGAGCAGCTCAGTAAATGCAAGTGAATACTCTATTCGTTTCTTTACTCTACCAAATATAGTTGCTATATGTATTCCGGAACAATAAGGGTGTTTACCTACAGCTATAAGGTCTTTGATTATACTTAGTTGTTTGCTATTTACTAAGAATGCTTCAGAATAAGGTCCTTCAAGGATTATTGGCTCATTATATCCCATAGTTAAGAGCCTTCCTATAATATCTGCTTTAAAATTCTTCGTTAGCCTACTTAATACCTGGTTCTTATAATTACTGTCAGGTATGACTAGCTTTAACCTTCTCATAAATGAACTAACCCTCCTTTACTATTTTCGCTATAAAGAATCCCTCTGTTCCATGCTTATACGGATACAATCTTATCGTGTTTTCTATATTTACGGAAAACTTCAGCTTAAAGTATTCCTTGAAACCTCTATCTCCTATGGGAAACTGAATAGCAATTATTGAAGCATGTCTATATACCTCTAACACACTATCTATTACTAATTCGTTCTCCTCAGGCGCAACACTACACGTCGAGTACATTACTATCCCTCCTTCTTTAACAAACTCCAAGACTGTTAATAGCATTTCAGCTTGAAGTATACTCATATACTTTAAATCATCCATGGATCTACTTTTCTTTCTCTCAGGTATCATGGGTATTAGGCCTTCACCTGTACATGGCGCATCCAATAAGGCCTTTGTAAATACCTTATTAAATTTAAGGCTCCTTATATCAGATCTTATAGCTATAACATTATATACTCCTAGCCTTGTGATATTTGATCTAAGGGCTTTCATTCTTTCTCGGGATTTATCGACTGCAATTATAATTCCTTGATTTTTCATTAATTGAGCCATTTGAGAAGTTTTTACTCCAGGAGCAGCTGCAGCATCTAGAACTACATCATAATATTTAGGATCTAATATGTAAGCCGGAATCATTGATGCAGGACCCTGAATTTGATAATAGCCCCTAAGATATTCATGTGTTGAACCTATACTTATGGGTGAGCTAAGCACCCAAAACCCGTGGGGAGCCCATGGTATTGGAGCTAAGATCATACCCTTCATTTTTAATTTCTTTATCAATTCATTACACTGTATTTTGAGGTCATTACATCTAATAGAAGATGGTATTCTAATTTCATTTCCTTCCAAGAAATCTATTAATTCATTGTCGAACATTTCTTCATATCTAGCAATCATATATGGTTGATAGCCGTATTTTTCAGCTAATTTTTTATGTTTATCTCTTATACTGAACCTTATCTTTGAGTATTTCTTATTGATTACTTTTCGCACCTTAATCCATAATTCTTTAAGATTCATTATGACGCCCTTTCTAGCCCAATGAAAATTTTCCTCCAACATTATAATATTTTTAAAATTTAGTATCTAATCGGCTAGTAAGGGTATAGGGTAAGTAGCTATGCTAAGACCATGTGGTGTAATTACATTACTTACTGATTTCGGCTTAAAGGATCCATTCGTAGGTATAATGAAGGGAGTAATATATAATATAAATCCTCAAGCTAAAATCGTTGATTTATCGCATGAAGTAGAATCCTTTAATATCAGAGAGGCAGCATTCAAACTGCTGGCATCTTACAAGTATTTCCCTAAGGGCACTATCCATGTCGTTGTTGTTGATCCTGGAGTTGGCGGAAAGCGTAAAGCCATTGTAATAGAGACTAAGAACTACTTCTTTGTAGGACCAGATAATGGTGTCTTAATACCTGCAGCAAAAGACGATGGTATTGTTAGAATAATTGAATTAACTAATCAGAAATTTTTCCTGAAACCCCTCTCCTATACTTTTCATGGTAGGGATATTTTTGCTCCATGTGCAGCATATATATCGGTTGGTGTAGACCCCTTACAATTAGGTAAAATAATTGATGTAGATAAAATAGTTGACTTAGACTTAAGAATAATTAGAGATTTCCGCAATTATATAGAAGCCGAAGTAATTCACATAGATAATTTCGGTAATATCATGTTAAATGTCAATGGCTTTGTATTTAAAGAGAAAGTTAATTATGGAAAACGCATTAACTTAACTTTTCATGATAAGACTATGGAAGTTAAATTCGTGCGAACGTTTAGTGATGTAAAACCTGGTAAACCATGTCTTTACATAAATAGTTTTGGACTACTTGAATTAGGTATAAATAGAGGAAACGCTAAGAGAACCTTCAACTTGAAAATGGGCGATAAGATATGCTTGAAGCTAAGTTAATCAATATACGTAACATACGCAGAGGTATATTCCCAGGTAGATTTCAACCACCACATAAAGGTCACGGTGAAGTTATTAAGTGGGCTCTTAAGAGAGTAGATGAGTTAATAATAGCCATAGGTACAGCACAGGAAAGCCATACTCTTCAAAATCCCTTTACAGCGGGAGAAAGAATTGTCATGTTAAAGCTAATGCTTAACGACTTAAATATAGATCAGACAAGAATATACCTAATTCCAATACCAGATATATTTATGAATAAGGTATGGGTTAAGTACGTTGAGGCTCTCACACCCGAATTTCATGTAGCAATAACTAGAAACCCCCTAGTATTAAGACTGTTTAAGGAATCAGGCTACGAAGTTGAAACTCCACCAGCATATAACAGAGAGGTTTACAGAAGTACCTATATAAGACGATTAATGATTGAAGGAGGTAATTGGAGAGAGCTATTAACACCATCTGTAGTTAAATATATAGAATACATAAATGGTGTTGAAAGGCTTAAACTTTTAATTCAAGGAGACTAAGGGGTTAAAATCATGTTAGTAATTGATGGAAGTTTCGGTGAAGGGGGAGGTCAAATCTTAAGAACTACATTGGCACTCGCGATAGTACTTCAAAAACCAGTTAAAGTAATTAATATAAGAGTTAAGAGAAGTAATCCTGGACTTCGTCCACAGCATTTAACGGTTGTTAAGGCATTAGCAGAGATCTCTAATGCTGATGTTGAGGGCGCTTTTAAAGGCTCTACAACATTAATCTTTAAGCCCCGAGACCTAAGGGGAGGTAATTATAGCTTTAATATAGGAACTGCAGGTAGCGTAACATTAGTCTTACAAGCATTATTACCTGTATTAGTGTATGCTGATAGACCGTCAACCATAGAAATTATAGGGGGAACCGATGTACCTTGGAGTCCTCCAATAGACTATGTAATTAACGTCATGATACCAGTACTATCAAAACTGGGTATAGAGAATGTAGAAATTAAGGTGTTAAGAAGAGGCCATTATCCACGAGGAGGAGGTAGAGTACGTATTGAGGTTATCCCGCCAAGAGAGCTGAACTCGGTTACATTAACTAGTCTTGGAGAAATAGTTAAGATTGAAGGATTATCACACGCAGTTAAACTACCTTGTCATGTAGCTGAAAGACAAGCTAAGGCTGCTAGTGAATTAATTGAAAAGTCTTTAGGCTTAAAACCTCAGATATCAATTGAATGCTATGAGCCTTCTAAGGACCCCCATTTAGGGCCTGGAAGCGGTATTGTTCTATGGGCTCAGGGAGAATACAGTATTATGGGTGGTGACTCTTTAGGTGCAAGAGGTAAAAGAGCTGAGATTGTAGGTAAGGAGGCAGCCTCTAAGTTATTAGAGGACCTGGCTACTCATAAGGCTTTGGATAGACATATGTCCGATAACATAATACCATATCTAGCTCTAGCTCGTGGAGAATCAATTGTAACAGGTGCTAAATTGACCCTTCATGCATATACAAATATACATATAGTTTCAAAATTGACGGGTGCATCTATATCATTTGAAGGAGACTTAAATAAACCCTTTAAAGTTAAGGTAAGAGGTATAGGATTATCGTATTGACATATACAAGCTGCAATACTTCATTGCTTTACATAATACATCTCTTCTGTTCTTTATCAAACTTATCAACCTATGGATATGTGTTTTGCTTAATCCCGTTACTTTGGATATGTATTTTCTTCTCACATTACCCCTTACTGCTAAATCCTCTATTATTAATGCTAATGCTATTTTTGCTCTATCGGTACGAGAAGCCAGTATAGGATCGGGATTTATTATCTTTTCAATTATTATACCTACTATCCTTTTTTCTACGTCATTATCTATCCTCACTTCATTAACTCTTCTTTTTAATAATTTAACTGGAGGTCTTTTACCTACAATAAATTCTTCAACTGCTTTTGTATCTAATCTTAAGTGGGGCTTCTTTCTAATGAGATCAAGTAGTTTAATTACTTCCTTAATTTTCTTGTGGTTTATCTTGAGTTTAAGTTCTTTATATGTCAGTTTTTTATGCCCGTTTTCATTCACGTATTCTTCGATTTGACATGATGGAACAGGTATGTCAAATCCATAGTAAATTTCATCTATAACTAATCCACAGTTTGTACAGACTATAGATCCCGTTTTCATATCCCATAATATTTCAGAGGATAGGCATGCCGGGCACTTCATATTATCATCGATAAAGGCTCTTGAAGGTAATAATAAATGGTAATATAGGGATGACTCTACCTTAAACGCACACTTTAACGAAAGTATTCATTAGCTGGATAAACTAGTACTAGTAGATTTATTATCCCTTAAATGGAAGGTTAAAGAGGGGAGAATATGTATCAGTATGGTACAGGAGCAACTGCCGTTGGTGTAAAAGTAAAAGAGGGAGTGGTATTAGGAGCAGAAAAGAGATTTAGTTATGGTGGATACGTTCTTAGTAAGGTAGGCAAGAAGGTATTTGCCATAGGAGATAGATTTGGAATTGCATGTGCAGGTCTTGTAGCTGACATTCAAGCTATAAGTAAGATTATGTTAGCGGAAGTAAAGTATTATGAAACTGTAACTGGTAGGTCTATGACCGTACGCGCTGCTGCGAAACTACTTGCAAACATTCTTTACTCATATAAGTTAATGCCATTGATTTCTGAAACCTTATTCGGAGGAATAGACTATACAGGTGCTCATTTATTTGTCATGGATCCTTTAGGATCCCTCATAGAGGATGATTATGCAAGCGTAGGAACTGGAGCACCAATTGCCATAGGAATAATAGAATCAGAGTACAAGCCTGAAATGTCGATTTCTGAGGCAAGAGAATTAGTAGTTAAGTCTATAAAGGCAGCTATATCTAGAGATGCACTTTCAGGTGATGGTATAGACCTATTAATGATAACATCTCAAGGGCTTAAGGAAGAACTTATAAGGCTTTAGATATGAGGAATTTCAATGTATCTAAGGCTAAGAATTTACAGAAATTCCTCTCAAGTAAAGTCCTTGAAAAGGATTTTCTAGATATAGACTCTATAAGGACTATAGCAGCAGTAGATGCAGCTTATGTGGGGGATAAAGCATGCTCATGTGGAGTTCTTCAATCCTTTAACAACCTTAACATTATAGGTTATACCATAATCGTAGATCAAGTTGATATACCATACATCCCCGGACTCTTAGCTTTTAGAGAGGTACCCATCTTTATAAAAACGTTGAAAAGGCTATTTAATAGATTTGGTGAAGCCGATATAGTAATAGTCAATGGACATGGTATAGCGCATCCTAGAAGATTTGGAATTGCTTCCCATGTTGGTGTAGTTTTAGACAAGCCAACTATAGGTATTGCCCGACATAAACTCACTGGTAATTTAGTTGTTGAAAATGGTGAAGAATATCTTACTTTAAATGGGTTAAAGGTAGCTTATAGAATGAAGGTCAAAAGTTCATACATATACGTAAGTGTAGGTCATAAAATTACATTACCAACAGCTATAAAGATTATCAGAAAACTTACGGTAAAGCATACATTACCAGAGCCTCTCTTTCTAGCAGATAAGCTATCAAAAAAATATGCTAAGAAATTAAAAAAATCTTACAATAGTGAAGATATAGCTAAACTCACTAAGTGGTTTAAATGAAGGAATATGATGAATCCATAACCGTAAACTCTAAACATAAATTAATAAAAGCAATTGAATGCGTCTTAAACAACATAGCTTATTGTATGGAAAAATATAGCGAATATGAATAGCTGTAGCTCTAGTGAATGTATCACTCTAGGATCCTACTTCTCTAATCCTAGTTCTTTTTCTGCCAGCTCTACAGGATGCTCTATTAGTTGTTGCATTGACTTGTAGATTCTTTTCCCTGCTCTTGCATTATAGATTACCATAAGCTGTTCGAGTCTATTATATAGGTCCTGTCTAATTGAGATGAGACATAACCCTTTGGCGGCAAAATCTTCTCCGCTTGCCTAACATATTAGACACGCAGTACTAAAATGGTTACCGTAAGTCCCGTATATGACTGGGTCATATACTGTATTTACCGTAATTACCGTAAACTATTTAATATCTGGTTAAGAGTTTCTTTACGGGCTTGGGCATATGCCTAAACCCAAAAGTCCTGAACTAGACATACCTCTTGAGGAAAGAAGAAGACTATTTCTTAAAGCAGTAGAACTAGGGTTAAAGCCGAGCGATTTAGGGATTAGTGCAAACTACTTCTATAGGCTAAAGAAAGGACTAAAGCCATTAAACGATAAGATAACGCAAAAGATCATAAGATGGCTTAAGGAAAAGGAATGATTCAATTCAAATTCTAGAAGTGTGGCGGGCCCGCCGGGATTTGAACCCGGGACCTACGGGTTAAAAGCCCGCCGTTATAGGGGAAATCCCTCTCTACCAGGCTGAGCTACGGGCCCACCATTCTGATAGTGGTGGCGTAGAGTATTAAAAAATCTTCTTAAGCTTACCCCTTCTCCTAGGGTCTATAAAAATTTATAGGAGCTATATGACAGGTTGAAAGTACGTAGAGAAATGAAGGTAATAGTAAACTATATAGGAGAGTACTACAATTAGTGGTTGATAGCATGGTTAAAAAGTTTGACATATTACAACATGAACTTGTACCAAAACATGAGGTATTAGATATAAGTGAAGCACTTAAAGTATTAAAAGAGTTAAGTGCTAAACCCCAATACCTACCCTGGCTTAGAGCATCGGATCCAGTAGCAAAAACTATAGGTGCTAAGCCCGGTGATATAGTTAGAATAGTACGTAAAAGCCCTACAGCTAGAGAAAGCATAGCATATAGATATGTAATAGCAGGGTGAAAATAATGGAATCAAAAGTATGGCCCACATATGAAGATAGATGGATAGTAATGCAAGCCTTCTTTAGAGAGAAGGGATTAGTAAGACAACACCTAGACTCATATAATGATTTCATTGAGAAAAAACTTCAAGAGATAATTAATGAGCAGAAGATAGTACCAGTAAACATTCCAGGCTTTTACATAAAATTAGGAAAAATAAGAATTGGAGAGCCTATGGTTAAAGAGGCAGATGGAAGCACTCATCCCGTAACTCCTATGGAGTGTAGAATCAGGAACCTAACCTATGCAGCTCCCATATATCTTACGCTTATCACCGTAGAAAATGGTATTGAAAGAGAACCTATAGAGGTTGTTATAGGAGAAATGCCAATAATGTTAAGGTCGGTCAAGGACCCAACTCATAAAATGAGTAAGGAAGAGTTAGTAAAAATAGGTGAGGATCCCAGAGATCCGGGAGGATACTTCATAGTAAATGGATCGGAAAGAGTCATTGTAGCTCAGGAGGATCTTGCACCCAATAGAGTGCTCGTTGATGTAGGTAGAGGTAGTTCAGCAGTAACACATCAAGCAAAAGTAGTTTCAGCTACAGCTGGCTATAGAACACCAGTAATCCTCGAAAGACATAAGGATGGTACATTACACGTTACATTCCCTGCAGTTCCAGGCAAAATACCTTTTGCTGTAATGATGCGAGCCTTAGGACTTGAAAAAGATAGAGATATAGTATATGCTGTTTCATTTGACCCAGAAATACAGAAGGAACTATTACCTTCATTAAGTCAAGCAGCTAACGTAAGGACCATTGAAGACGCTCTAGACTTTATAGGTAGTAGAGTTGCTGTAGGACAAATACGTGAAAGTAGAATTAAGAGAGCAGAGCAAATAATAGATAAATACTTCTTACCACATGTTGGAACATCACCTGAGGCAAGAAAGTATAAAGCATATTTCTTAGGACAAATGGCGTGTAAGCTTCTTGAATTTGTTTTAGGACGAAGAACCGTTGACGATAAGGACCACTATGCTAACAAGAGATTAAAATTAGCAGGCGAGCTACTAGCCATACTATTTAGAGTAGCATTTAGAGTATTCATCAGAGACCTAAAATATCAAGTTGAAAGAGCTTATACGAGAAGCAAAAAAGTGCACATAGCAACTCTAGTGAGACCAGATGTAATAACCGAGAGAATACTACATGCACTAGCAACAGGAAATTGGGTTGGTGGAAGAACAGGAGTAAGTCAATTACTTGATAGAACGAACTGGATGTCGATGCTAAGTCACTTAAGAAGAGTAGTATCACCATTAAGTAGAACACAACCACACTTTGAAGCTAGAGATCTACACTCAACTCAATGGGGTAGAATGTGTCCATTCGAAACACCTGAAGGACCAAATTGTGGATTAGTTAAAAACCTAGCATTAATGGCATACATCTCGGTAGGAATTGATTCAAAAAGCATTGAAGAAATACTATACAAGTTAGGTGTAGTACCATTAGATAAGGTACTTGAATCAGCAAGTAGAGGCGAAATACCAGAGTTCGTATATAAAGGATCAAAGGTATTCTTAAACGGTAGATTAATAGGTTACCATCCCAACGGAGAAGAACTAGCACAAGCAATAAGAAGGCTAAGAAGGCAAGGAAAGATAAGCAGTGAAGTTAATGTAGCACACTACATGAGTAAGTACATTGATGAAGTATACATAAACTGTGATGAGGGAAGAATAAGAAGACCACTCTTTGTCGTAGAGAATGGAGAACTAAAACTAAAGCCTGAACATATAGAGAAATTAAAGAATGGAGAATGGTCTTTTGAAGACCTTGTTAGGAATGGTATTGTAGAATATTTAGATGCAGAAGAAGAGGAAAATGCATTAATAGCATTAAATCCGGAGGACATAACTAAGGAACATACACACATGGAGATCTGGACACCAGCAATACTAGGAATAACTGCATCAACAATACCATATCCCGAACACAACCAATCACCAAGAAATACGTATCAAGCAGCAATGGCTAAACAAGCATTAGGATTAAGTGCAGCAAACTTCCAACTAAGAACAGACTCAAGAGGCCACTTATTACATTATCCACAAAGACCACTAGTGCAGACAAGGGTGCTCGACATAATTGGATATAATGATAGACCCGCCGGACAAAACATGATTGTAGCTGTAATGTCATTTACAGGCTATAACATAGAAGACGCTGTCATATTAAACAAGTCAGCAGTTGACCGAGGACTTGCCCGTTCAACATTCTTTAGACTATACACTACAGAGGAAAGAAAATATGCTGGTGGTCAGGAAGATAGAATAGAAGTACCAAGTCCAGGAGTAAGGGGTTACAAGGGAAGAGATGCCTACCTAAAGCTAAGCGAAGATGGAATTGTGGATCCCGAAATGGAGGTCAAGGGAGGTGAAGTATTAGTAGGAAAGACAAGTCCACCAAGATTCCTAGAGGAGTATAAAGAATTTGGTTTAGCAACTGCAGCTAGACGCGATGCATCAATAGCTGTAAGACATGGAGAGAAAGGTATAGTCGACATGGTCCTCATAACTGAGACCATTGAGGGGAACAGGCTCGTTAAAGTAAGAGTAAGAGATCTTAGAATACCAGAAATAGGAGATAAATTTGCCTCGAGACACGGCCAAAAAGGAGTAGTAGGACTCCTGATACCTCAAGAAGATCTACCATTTACTGAAGAAGGAATAGTTCCAGACCTAATAATAAATCCACATGCATTACCTTCAAGAATGACCTTAGGACAATTAATGGAGTCAATAGCAGGTAAAGTAGCGGCTCTAAAGGGTAAATTCATCGATGCAACCCCATTTGCTAAAGAACCTCTAGATAAAATTAAGTTTGAGTTATTTAAGCTAGGCTATCCAATAGATGGAACCGAGCCCATGTATGACGGAAGAACAGGAGAACTACTTAAATCACCTATATTCATAGGAATAGTGTACTACCAGAGATTACATCATATGGTAGCAGATAAAATACATGCAAGAGCACGTGGACCTGTACAAATACTAACAAGACAGCCGACAGAAGGAAGAGCAAGAGAAGGAGGATTAAGATTCGGAGAAATGGAGAGAGACTGTCTCGTAGGACACGGTGCAACAATGTTAATTAGAGACAGACTACTCGAACAATCAGATAAAACAACTATATACGTATGTGAGCTATGCGGCTTCATAGGATGGTACGATAGGAATAAGGGTAGATACGTTTGTCCAATACATGGAGATAAAGGTAAGTTGTATCCAGTTACGATATCATATGCATTTAAGCTTTTACTGCAGGAGTTAATGAGTATGTGTATAGCGCCAAGATTAGTATTAGAAAACAAATGGAAGAGGTGAAATTATATGGAAGAGAAGATAATTAAGGCAATAAAATTCGGAATACTCTCACCAGATGATATAAGACAGCTAGCAGTTACAGCAATAATCACACCTGATACTTATGACGAAGACGGTCTACCCATAGAAGGAGGTGTCATGGACCCTAAGCTTGGGGTGATAGAGCCTGGACAGAGATGCCCTGTTTGTGGAAATCCCATGTCCACTTGTCCAGGACACTTCGGTAGAATAGAGTTGGCAAGACCAGTAATTCATGTAGGTTTTGTAAAGCATATATATGATCTTCTAAGAGCTACATGTTGGAAATGCGGTAGAATCTTAATACCACAAAATGAGATAGAACGATACTTGCAAGTACTATCAAGGCTTGAAAAACGGTGGCCATTACTAGTACGTAAACTACAAGAGCAAATAAAGAGGAAAGCTATTAAAACAACTGAATGTCCTCACTGCGGCGCTAAACAATATAAAATAAGGCTTGAAAAACCAACAACATTTTACGAAGAACGAAAAGAGGGTGTAATAAAGCTCACGCCAATAGAGGTTAGAGCAAGACTTGAAAGAATACCAAATGATGATTTAAGGCTTCTAGGTTTAGATCCTCATTATGCAAGACCTGAATGGATGGTATTAACTGTACTTCCGGTACCACCAGTAAGTATAAGACCTTCAATACTCTTGGAAACAGGTGTTAGAGCAGAAGACGATTTAACACATAAGCTCGTTGATATAGTAAGAATAAATGAGAGATTGAGAGAAAGCATAGAAGCAGGGGCTCCACAATTAATAATTGAAGATTTATGGGAATTGCTACAATATCATGTAACAACATATTTCGATAATGAAGTACCAGGAGTACCACCAGCAAAACATAGATCAGGAAGACCTTTAAGAACATTAGCGCAAAGGTTAAAAGGCAAGGAAGGAAGATTTAGAGGTCATTTATCAGGTAAGAGAGTAGATTTCTCGGCAAGAACTGTCATAAGCCCTGATCCAAATCTTAGCATTAATGAAGTAGGAGTACCAATAGAAATAGCAAAAATACTTACAGTACCAGAAAGAGTAACACCATGGAATATAGAAGAGCTACGAAAATATGTATTAAATGGACCACATAAATGGCCCGGAGCAAATTATGTAATAAGACCAGATGGTAGGAGAATAGATCTAAGATTCATTAAAGACTTAAAGGCACTAGCAGAGACACTAGAACCAGGATATATAGTTGAAAGACACTTAAAGGATGGGGACATAGTACTATTCAATAGGCAGCCATCACTACATAGAATGTCGATAATGGCTCACATAGTAAAGGTACTTCCAGGAAAGACATTCAGGCTAAACTTGTTAGTCTGTCCACCCTACAACGCCGACTTCGACGGAGATGAAATGAACCTACATGTGCCGCAAAGCGAAGAAGCAAGAGCAGAAGCAAGAACGCTCCTCCTTGTTGAAACCCAAATACTATCACCAAGATATGGTGGACCAATAATAGGAGGACTACAGGATTATATAAGCGGAGCATATCTATTGTCATCAAAAATGACTTTATTAACGAAGGAAGAAGTCTATGATATATTGGCGGCGGCTGAATATGAAGGAGAAATACCTGAACCAGCTATATTTTCACCGAAAGTATATTGGACAGGTAAACAATTGGTTAGCTTATTCCTACCTAAGGACTTTAACTTTAAAGGAAGGGCAAACGTAGGTGTAGGTCCACTAAGATGCGAAGATGAAGAATGCCTTTACGATTCTTATGTAGTTATAAAGAAAGGCATCTTATTGGAAGGAGTATTTGATAAGAAAGCTATAGGAGCGCAGCAACCAGGAAGTATACTTCATAGATTAGTTAAAGAATATGGAAGACTCTATGCAAGGACATTTCTAGATAGAGTATTTAAAATGTTCTTAAAGTATGCAGAGAAATATGGCTTCACAATGACATTAGACGATGTAGAAATTCCAAAGGAAGCTGAAGAGAAGATAATTCAAATAGCTATAGAGGCTGAGGAAAGAGTAAGGAAACTTATAGAAGACTACGTAATGGGAAGGTTAGAGCCTATTCCGGGTAGAACATTAGAAGACACATTAGAGTTAAAGATTATGGAAGCGCTCGCCGAAGCTAGAGATAGAGCAGGAGAAGTAGCAGCACAACACCTAAGTCCGTTAAACCATGTATTCATAATGGCATTAACGGGTGCTAGAGGAAATATACTAAACCTAACACAAATGGCAGCGATGTTAGGACAACAATCAATAAGAGGAGAAAGAATAAATAGAGGATATCAGAATAGAACGCTACCACACTTTAAATGGGGGGATAAAGGACCAGCTGCAAGAGGTTTTGTAAGTAGTAGCTTTAGAAGAGGACTAAGTCCTGTAGAAATGTTCTTCCATGCTGCAGGAGGACGTGAGGGATTAGTAGACACAGCGGTAAGAACATCACAAAGCGGGTATATGCAAAGAAGACTCATAAATGCACTGCAGGATCTAAGAGTAGAATACGATGGAACGGTCAGGACACCCCATGGTGCAATAGTACAATTCTTGTATGGAGAAGACGGTATAGATCCAGCGAGAAGTGATCATGGAAAAGCCGTTGATGTAGATAGGGTAATCGAAAGGGTGATAGGATGGAGAAAGTAAAAGTAGGTAACAAAGAATTTATTGAAAAATTGCTTCAAGAAGCATCACAAATATTACCAGCAAGTATAATAGAAGAGCTAAAAACAAAGTTAAACTCCATACCAGACTTAACAGAGGAGGAAGCTAAGAAAATCATTGACTTAACTATAAAGGAGTATGAAAGAGCTCTAGTAGATCCAGGAGAGGCTGTAGGAACTGTAGCAGCACAATCAATAGGAGAACCTAGTACTCAAATGACATTAAGAACATTCCACTATGCAGGTGTCAGAGAACTAAACGTTACACTTGGACTACCAAGATTAATCGAAGTAGTAGATGCAAGAAAAACACCATCAACTCCAATAATGACTATATATTTAGATGAAGAACATCGATACGATGAATCTAAGGCATTAGAAGTTGCAAGAAGAATAGAGATGACGAAACTAGAAAACATTGCAAAATCAGTAGATGTAGACATGTTTACAGCATCAGTAATAATAGAACTAGACCCCGTAATGCTTAAAGATAAAGGAGTAACAGTAGACCAAGTAGTAAAAGTACTCGAAAAGCTAAGAATCGGAAAATTCCAAGTAGCCATAGACCCTGAAAATGAGTACCGTATACTAGTGCAGTTTCTAGAGGAAGCAATAGACCCCAATACATTGATTAATAAATTAAGGAAGGCTAGAGATAAGATAATGTCAGCTAAAATCAAGGGAGTAAAGGATATAAAGAGGGTAATAGTGCAAAAGAGAGGTAATGAGTACGTCTTAGTTACAGATGGTTCAAATCTAGAAGCAGTACTTAAGGTAAAGGGAGTAGATCCCACAAGAACAACAACTAATAACATACATGAAATCGAAGCAGTATTAGGAATAGAAGCAGCAAGAATGGCAATAATAAAGGAGATAATGGATGTTCTAGAAGATCAAGGTTTAGATGTAGACATTAGGCATGTAATGTTAGTTGCAGATATCATGACGTGGACCGGAAGAGTAAGACAAATCGGAAGACACGGCGTTACAGGTGAGAAGATGAGCGTACTTGCAAGAGCAGCATTTGAAGTAACAGTAAAACATTTATTAGATGCTGCAGCAAGAGGTGAAGTGGATGAACTTAAAGGAATAGCTGAAAACATAATAGTAGGACAAATAGTTCCTATAGGTACAGGAATAGTTGAATTACTTATGAAACCTCACTTACTAACAAAACCTCAACACATAACAGGAAAAGGTAAAGAGGAAGAGGGCTAAGAAGAATGAGTGTAAAGGTCCAATTCGAAAACCAATTAAAGATAGCCATAAGAACAGGTAAGGTTATTCTAGGTTCAAAAAGAACAATACAATTAGCAAAGCTAGGAAAAGCTAAAGTAATAGTAGTTGCTGCAAACGCTCCACCAAAAATCAAGGAAGACATAATGTACTATGCAAAGCTATCAAATATACCAGTTTACATTTATGAAGGATCAAGTGTAGAATTAGGAGCAATATGCGGAAAACCATTTACTGTAGCAGCATTAGCAATAATCGACGTAGGAGACTCAAATATATTGGACTTAATTAAGGGTGTAGAAGAAAGTGAAAGCCAAAGAGGTGATGAAAACTAAATGCCTACAGGAATAAAACTCACAACAGAGGAAATGAAATATATTGCATTATTTCAAGACTTAACAAGAGCGTCAGTAATGGATTGCGTAATTGATGAGGATAATAATAGGATTATATTCCTAGTAAAACCAGGTGAAGTAGGTCTAGCAGTTGGACGTGGAGGGATAAATGTAAAGAGAATGAAAAGGCTTCTAGGAAAGGATATTGAAGTTGTAGAGTATGCTGAAAAACTTGAAGATCTAGTAAAAAATGCATTAATGCCTGCAAGAGTTAAGAGCGTGAAATTAATCACAACGGGAGATGGAAGAAAGGTAGTTTATGTAACAGTTGATCCCAAGGATAAAGGAATAGCAATAGGTAAAGGAGGAAGAAATGTATCAAAAGCAAAACTAATACTCAATAGATATTTCAAGATAGATAGTATAGTAATAATCTAATTTCAAAGAATAACTTTTAAACTCACATACATGCTAGGTCTTTTAGGAGTAAAAGTAAAATAATACTTAATATGTACAGAGTTAGGGTGATGAAATAAAATGACTGGAAAGAAAGCACCTAATGGACTATTTGCAGCAAGAAAGCTGAGGGCAAAGAGACTTAAATTCAGGTGGAGTCAAAGAGAATTCAAAATAAGAATGCTAAGACTTAAGGAAAAATATGATCCATTAGAAGGAGCACCCATGGCGAGAGGAATAGTATTAGAAAAAGTAGGAATAGAAGCAAGACAACCTAATTCTGCTGTAAGGAAATGTGTAAGAGTACAGTTGGTTAAGAATGGAAAAGTGGTAACAGCGTTCGTGCCCGGAGATGGAGGATTGAACTTCATCGACGAACATGATGAGGTAATAATAGAGGGGATAGGAGGAAGCAGAGGTAGATCGATGGGAGATCTACCAGGGGTAAGATATAAGGTAATAATGGTAAATGGCGTATCATTAAAAGCTCTATTAGAAGGTAAAAAGCAAAAACCAATAAGATAGCTAAGAACGGGGACATAACCATGTCTGACCAGGAGGAGGTAGTTCCCGAAAGAATAAAACTATTTGGTAAATGGGATTACGAAAACATTGAAATAAGAGATCCTGGTCTTAAGAAATACATATCGCTAAAGCCTGTATGGCTTCCACATACTGGAGGAAGGCACGAACATAGAAGGTTTGGTAAATCAGAAGTCCCAATAGTTGAAAGATTAATAAATAAGCTTATGAGACCTGGAAGAAATATGGGTAAAAAGCATCTAGCGTATAATATTGTTCAAAAAGCATTCGATATAATATACTTAAAGACAAAAACTAATCCCCTTCAAGTACTAGTTAGAGCTATAGAGAATGCAGCACCAAGAGAAGAAACAACAAGAATAATGTATGGTGGAATAGTATATCATGTAGCTGTCGACGTATCACCTCAAAGGAGAGTAGATTTAGCTCTACGATTCATAACTGAAGGCGCAAGACTTGCAGCATTTAATAACCCAAAACCTATAGAGGAGTGTTTAGCTGAAGAGATAATAGCGGCTGCAAACAATGACCCCAAGAGCTATGCTGTCCAAAGAAAAGAGGAGATAGAAAGAATAGCATTAAGCTCAAGGTAAAATCAACTTTTTAAGGAAACCTTATAAGTCAGATTACATAGCACACAGGTGTAAATTCAAAGTGGTTTCCCGGAAAAGGTGTTAGCTATGAGTGCAGAAAAACCACATTTAAACTTAATAATAATTGGACACGTAGACCACGGCAAAAGCACGCTAGTAGGTCACCTACTATATCGTACGGGATTTATAGATGACAAGACGCTAAAGATGTTAGAAGAGGAAGCTAAGAAGAGAGGAAAAGAGTCATTTAAGTATGCATGGGTCCTAGATAAGTTGAAGGAAGAGAGAGAAAGAGGACTAACAATAGCATTATCATTCATGAAATTTGAAACAAAGAAGTACTACTTCACGATAATCGATGCCCCTGGACATCGAGACTTCGTAAAGAATATGATAACAGGTGCAAGCCAAGCAGATGCAGCAATACTAGTCGTATCAGCAAGGCCAGGAGAATTTGAAGCTGGAATGAGCCCCGAAGGACAAACGAGAGAACATGCATTACTAGCAGTAACCATGGGTATAACACAATTAATAGTAGCAATAAATAAGATGGATGCAACACAGCCACCATATAGTAAGGAGAGATATGAAGACATAAGGAAGAAACTAATGAGATTCCTAAAGTCAATAGGTTACAAGAATGTAGAGAAAATACCATTCATACCTGTATCAGCATGGTATGGAGATAACCTAATTGAAAGAAGCCCACAAATGCCATGGTATACAGGGCCTACACTAATAGAAGCTCTAGATCAATTACAGCAACCACCAAAACCAATAGATAAACCACTAAGAATACCAATACAAGACGTATATAGTATCAGAGGAGTTGGAACAGTACCTGTAGGAAGAGTAGAAACAGGAGTACTACGTAAAGGAGACAAAGTAGTATTTATGCCGCCCGCCAAAGTAGGAGAAGTGAAAAGCATAGAAATGCACCACGTACCAAGAGAAAAAGCTGAACCAGGAGACAACATAGGATTTAACGTAAGAGGTATTGCAAGAGATGAGATAAGAAGAGGAGACGTAGCAGGACATCTAGATAATCCACCAACGGTAGCAGAAGAATTTAGAGCCCTGGTATTTGTGGTATGGCATCCAACAGCAATAGCACCAGGATACACACCAGTAATACACGCTCATACAGCAAGCATAGCAGCAAGAATAGTAGAAATAGAGGCAAAACTTGATAGAGCAACAGGTAAGGTAGTAGAAAAGAGCCCACCATTCATCAAGACGGGAGATGTCGCAATAGTAAAGTTTAAGCCTATTAAACCAATGGTAATAGAGAAGTTTGAAGCCTTCCCACCCCTTGGAAGATTCGCGATGAGGGATATGGGTAGAACTATAGGTGTAGGTAAGGTAATAGAAGTTAAGCCTATGAAGATACAGATAAAGACAAAGTAAATTAAAAATAAATCAACATCCTTTTAAGATATTTTTCATAATAATTTTAAACAGAGCATCTTATACACATAGTATAATAAAACACAGAGAGGAGTAAAGATGCCTGCAAAAGCAAGAATCAGGCTATGGAGTACAAATATAGAGAGTTTAAATTATGTAGTTGAACAAATTAAAAGTATTGCAAAGAAAGCTGGAATAGAGATTAGAGGACCAGTAGCCTTACCGACAAAGAGACTTATTGTTCCAGTATTAAAGTTACCCCATGGTGAAGGAAGAAAGAAATGGGAAAAATGGGAAATGAGAATACATAAGAGGTTAATAGATATAGCAGCAGATGAAAGAGTTATGAGGCAGATAATGAGAGTAAGAGTTCCAGAGGACGTCTACATAGAAATAGAATTACTGTAAAAGTTAATATAAGTAAATTTTTGATAAAATAACATGAGCCGGGGTGCCCGAGCGGACTAAGGGGCCGGCCTTGAGAGCCGGTGGGGCATGCGCCCCGCGCGGGTTCGAATCCCGCCCCCGGCGCCATTAGATTAGTAATAAAATACGAATGTATCACCTATTCAAGTTCTTCTCCCCTCACGTATATTCACCAAAATCAATACTTATGACATACTTCATTAATCATATTCAATGACCAAAAACTAAGAGAGCATGAAGAAATTAAAGTTCCTGACAGCAATCTCTTGAAGAAGACCGCTTTTAAAGCCTTAGAAGGCTATGAACTATTTATTTTGTTTTAGCAATAGAGTTTAAACTTTAGCAAACTCAGTAGGATAATATTCAGGCCCATGATAAGTCTAACAGTATTCACAAGCAGGATCGAATTACACATGCTCTAACTAAATTTAGTTGATTTATAAATAAAGATGACAATTAAGGTTTATATATCGTGTTTAAAAGTGTTTACCGATAGCTGTAGAAGAAGGTGAGAGGTTAAACAATATGTCATCAGAGTTTAAGTACATAGTAAGGATTGCGGGAACAGATATAGATGGAAGGCTAAAAGTACCTTACGGTCTAGCTGTTATTAAGGGCATAGGAGTAAATTTAGCTTATGCTATATGTAGGAGCTTAAATATAGATACTGAAAAAAGAATAGGCTTTTTGACAGATGCTGAAATTAAGAAAATAGAATCAACATTGGAAAACTTGAATAAGTTAAACTTACCCTCGTGGATTATGAATAGAAGAAAAGACTATGAATCAGGTGAAGATAAACACCTCATAGGTGCAGATCTAATTTATGTAGTTAGACAAGATATTGAAAGAGAAAAGAGAATTAAGAGTTGGAGAGGAATAAGACACGCATTAGGCTTAAAGGTTCGTGGACAAAGGACGAGAACAACAGGTCGTACTGGTATAACAGTTGGAGTTAAGAAGAGGAAGAAGTAAAAAGGTGAATAATTATGGGTGATCCAAAAAAGCCTAGAAAAACATGGGAAGGGCCTAGACATCCCTGGAGAAAGGAGATATTACTCCAAGAAATGGAGCTTATGGGTAAATATGGATTAAGAAATAAACGTGAATTATGGAAAGCTAAATCAATACTTAGAAGGATAAGACATAGAGCTCGATCATTACTTGCATTACCTGAAGAAATTAGAGAAAAAGCTGAAAAACAATTACTAAAAAGACTTTACGACATGGGGCTACTACCCGAAAATGCTACATTGGATGACGCGCTTAAACTTACAGTAGAAGATATACTTGAGCGCAGATTACAAACTATGGTATATAAGAAAGGCCTTGCAAAAACAATCTACCAGGCAAGGCAGCTTATCGTACATGGTCATATAGCGATAAATGGTCGTAGAGTTAATGCTCCAGGTTATTTAGTAAAGAGATATGAAGAAGATTTAATAGACTATGCTCCTACAAGTTCTTTCTACCTCAAAAGACAGCAAGAGCAAGCAGCCATATCACGTTCTTAACTAATATTATGAAGAGGTGTATACTATGGCCCTTCACGCACGTGAATTGAAGTGGGGTGTTGCTCATATATATAGTTCATTAAACAATACAATAGTACATATAACAGATCTTACAGGCGCAGAAACCGTATCAAGGGCATCTGGAGGAATGGTAGTTAAAGCCGATAGAGAAAAACCATCACCTTATGCGGCAATGTTAGCCGCAAATAAAGCTGCTCAACAAGCAATGGAGAGGGGAATTGTAGCAATACATATAAAAGTAAGAGCACCTGGAGGTCATGGCCCAAAGACTCCAGGTCCAGGAGCACAAGCAGCTATCAGAGCATTAGCTAGAGCAGGCTTCATAATAGGTAGAATAGAAGACGTAACACCAATACCACATGATAGTACCCGAAGGCCTGGTGGAAGACGTGGTAGAAGAGTCTAAGATCTCAACAAAAATAATAGAGAAGAAGAATTTATTCATAAAGATTCTTCTTGAAGGATATCCTCTTCCCTTCGTAAATGCTATAAGGAGAATCTGTATATCTGAAGTACCAACAATGGCTGTTGATTATGTATACTTTTTAGAAAATACGAGTCCATTATATGATGAAATTATAGCTCATAGGTTAGGATTAATACCATTAACATCAGATGAAGCATTAGATAAGTATGGTAAACCCGAGGAATGTGCTGAAAGAGAAGATAAACCTAACTGTTATGCAAAGCTGTTTCTTGAAGCTCAGGCAGAGGAAGAACCAAAAGTAATATACTCAGGAGATCTAGTATCCGATGATCCTGATGTAGTACCCGTATACAAGAATATACCAATAGTAATGCTAGGTCCCGGACAAAAAATATCCCTTGAAGCAAGAGCTAGACTAGGTAGAGGAAAAGAACATGCTAAATGGTCTCCAACATCAGTAGCAGTACATAAATACATACCAATACTAGAATTTAAGGAATTTCTATGCAAAGGTAAAGAATGTAGCGCATGCATTGAAGTATGCCCTAAAAAAGTGCTTAAATTCAAAGACAATGAAATAATATTAGAGGACCCCCTTAAATGCAATCTATGTAGAGAATGCGTTATAAAATGTCCCGTAAATGCTTTAAAGATATCATGGCATAAGGACAAGTTTTTATTGCATATAGAGTCTACAGGTGCATTAAAACCTGAACACATATTAATTGAAGCATCAAAGATACTAGAAGAAAAAGTACAAAAACTGTTAGAAGATATAGAAAAGGCATTAGGTGAATATAAGTGAAGAGGACAGGGCCAACCAATATACTGATAAGGAAAACTATTAGACAGTTAATTAAGTATTCAAGAGAATATAATGCACCTATATGGAAGGATATTGCAGAAAGACTTAGTAAGCCTGCAAGGCTTAGAGCCGAAGTGAATGTAAGTAGGATAAATAGATATACAAAACCAGGCGATATAGTAATTGTTCCAGGTAAAGTCTTAGGTGCTGGTAAAATAGACCATCCAGTAACTGTCGCAGCAATAGCATTTTCAGAATCAGCTATTAAGAAAATAAAAGAAGCTGGCGGAAGAGTCCTACACATATTGCAGTTAATTCAAGAAAACCCTAGAGGTAGGAATGTAAAAATCATGGAATAAAGGTTGGTATGATGTCTTCACATCCTCCAGAAATAGTAATTGATGCAACGAATTTAGTATTGGGAAGACTTGCAAGCATAGTAGCTAAAAAACTATTAATGGGATATAGAGTTGTAATTGTTAATGCTGAGAAAGCTGTTGTAAGTGGTAATCCTAAAATGGTTATAGAATCATATAAGTTATTATTCGGGGTTTCAACACTAAGAAATCCGTATAAATCAGGTATAAGAAGACCTAGAACACCATCAAGAATCGTAAAAGCAGCAATAAGAGGAATGCTTCCAAGAGATACTCCTAGGGGAAGAGAAGCATTGAGAAGACTAAGAGTATACATAGGTGTTCCAAAAGAGTATAAAAATAAGGAGCTACAAACAATACCTGAAATTTCAGTCACTAGACTTAGAGGAAAATACATTACTGTAGAGGAAATAGCGAAACAAATGGGTTGGAGACCAAGGGTGGTCAAGTAATGAAAATAGTCATATCTACGGGTAAAAGAAAAACAGCAATAGCAAGAGCTGTGATAAGACCAGGCAAGGGTAGAGTATGGATAAATGGCGTGCCAATAGAAATATGGCCCATAGAGATGGCTAAATGGAAAATGCTTGAACCACTACTGCTAGCAGGACGTAAGCTTTGGGAAAGCGTAGACATTAAAGTAAACGTTCAAGGAGGAGGAGTAATGAGTCAAGCAGATGCAGTTAGAATGGCAATAGCTAGAGGGCTTATAGAATACTTTGGAAGTGAGGAGCTAAAGAAGATATACTTGGAATATGATAGATATATGCTCAGTGGAGACCCTCGTAGAACTGAGCAAGAAAAATATATGAGAAGAAGCGCTAGAAGAAGATGGCAAAAGTCGTATAGATGAGGTGGTATATTATTGATAATCCCCGTAAGATGCTTTACATGTGGGGCGCCCATAGGGGATAAGTGGGAGGAATTTTATAAAAGAGTGAAGAATGGTGAAGACCCGGAGAAAGTACTTAATGAGCTTGGGGTAAAAAGGTATTGTTGTAGGAGAATGCTTATTTCACATATAAATCTAATAGAAGAAGTACTTCATTACACAAGACCCATATAACCTAGGTCGATAAAAGTGAGTTCACAAGCAGGTAAAACAGTTGAATTACTCGTCCCCCTAGACAAGTATCTAGTAGCTGGTGTACACATAGGAACACATATATGTACGAAGTACATGGAGGAGTTCGTATATAGAGTTAGACCTGATGGATTATACATTCTTGATGTAAGTAAAATTGATGAGAGACTAAGAATAGCTGCCAAGTTCATTGCAAGATTTGAACCAGCTAAGATAGTTGCTGTATCAGCACGCCAATATGGTCAGAAACCTGTTCAGCAATTCTGCAGGTTTACAGGCTGTAAACCAATAGTTGGAAGGTTCATACCAGGAACATTCACCAACCCAAGACTAGAATGGTATCTTGAACCAGATGTAGTAATAGTAACAGATCCACGAGCAGATTCCCAAGCAGTTATTGAGGCTGCGGAAGTAGGGATACCAGTAGTTGCATTTGCTGATACAGATAATAGAACAGAGTATCTCGATCTAATAATACCAGCTAATAATAAGGGAAGAAAATCACTAGCATTACTCTACTGGCTTCTAGCAAGACAAGTCTTGAGGGAAAGAGGAGAATTAAAACCAACAGAAGATCTACCAGTACCTGTAGAAGAATTTGAAGCAAAGGTGAGAAGATGAAACGCTATCCAACAGTCGCAGGATCATTTTATGAATACGATCCTGAAAAACTTAAGAAGCAGATTGAATGGGCGTTTACTCATAAACTAGGACCAGGAAAACTACCTCAATTAAATATTGAAAGAAGAAAAGAAACTTTAGGAGTAATAGTACCGCATGCGGGATACATGTATAGCGGACCTATAGCAGCTCACGCATATCTTAAGCTAGCTGAGGAAGGTCTTCCTGAAACAATAATATTAATAGGACCTAATCATACGGGCTACGGCTCAGCTATTTCAGTAATGACTAAAGGGTCCTGGGTAACACCACTAGGGGAAGTAGAGATAGATGAAGAAATGGCAAAAATCATAGTTAAGGAATCAGGTATAGCAGCACCAGATGAAAAAGCACATATTTATGAACATTCAAATGAAGTACAACTCCCATTCTTACAATACATATATGGAAGCAGATTCAAAATAGTCCCTATAACATTAATGCTTCAGACCCCGGAAGTGGCAAAGGACATCGCAAAAGCCATACATAAAGCTTGGTCCCACATAGGAAGAGATTTAATAATAGTGGCAACAACAGACTTCACCCACTATGAACCCCACTCAATAGCTACGAGAAAAGACAAATTGATAATAGATAAAATAATAAAACTTGATAGTGAAGGCCTATATAAAACCATAGAAGAATATAATGTGTCAATGTGTGGTCCAGGACCTGTAATGACGTTAATAGAATTAGCAAAGTTCACCAACGCTAAGAATGTAATTTTACTAGCATACGCTACTTCAGGAGATATAACAGGAGACAAATCAGCTGTTGTAGGCTATGCTTCAATTCAATTCAAATACTAATTCATAAAGGATTCCATCTTTGAAAATTCATCCAGCATTACCACTTCTCGGAATACCAATTAAAGACCGAATAAATCCTATTCTTATAGTATTACTGCCTAAGGAAATAAATATAAATATAAAAACCATTAATAACACTATAATCCTAGCTCTCAAAGAACCCATTATCGACTCCTACTGCTTACAGATAATCGAAGAATCACTCACAGATTTCATGGAGGCATCAGAATTAAAATTAAGCCTCCAACTAAAGACCATTAATCAGAAACCTAAGCTTCCATGTATTTCCATATACTCAGCTCTAACATATGCATTAGCATCAGAACTAAGCAATTTCTACGGTGTGGGAGTTAAGGACATACTAAATGCCATAAGTGATATAGAAGAGGTGCATTTTAATAAAGTATACATGCAGTTCATAAATGCATGTAGACAGGGAATAGTGGCAAACAAGTCTATGGTATATCGCTTTGGCGAAGGATATGTGCCTATAAATACGGATATAATCAACATAGAATGTCCAGGCGAAATTAAAGAATTCAAAGAAGATCACATAGAGTACCCGGAGTCTATTATGAGCGCCCTAACCCATATATCTGGAGTATTGGTGCTAGAGGCATACAATGCTTTATTAAACAGTAATATTAAGTATTTCATGGAGCTAATAAGGATTGAAAATGCGTTGTGGTATCTATTATATCATATCAATATACCTACAACTAATTATGCTAAGTGGGTTACTGATTTTAATAGAGCTTATCTAATCAAAATACGGTTTACACAAATTGATAATAGTAAAGTTAGGAGGTAGCGTACTCACAGATAAGACAAAGCCCTTTACAATAAGGTACGCTACGTTAATGAACCTAATAAGCGATATACGAAAATATATCAATGAGACGAAAAATGCAATGATAATAGTTCTAGGTGGAGGAAGTTTCGGACACTTTATAGTATCAAAATGTATTGAAGATAAGGGCTTTATCGATGAGTATTGCGCATCTCTTACATCAAATGTAATGAATGAATTAGCGTTACACATCTCTAGACTTTTCAATATAAGTGGACTTTCTACAATGGTATTTACTACGCACTCAATCTTTACATATGATAATTATGAGCTTAAGGGCGATACTAAGATCATAAATCATTACCTAAAGCAGCAAATAGTTCCCATACTCTATGGTGATGTAATACTATATAAAGGCCGATTCAAAGTCTTATCAGGTGATGAAATATCATGGTATTTAGCTTCTATTCTTAATGCTGATAAATTAATATTTGTAACAGATGTCGATGGAGTATATGACCGGCATCCAAGATATCCCAATGCACGTCACCTACCCCTGATATCGCTGTCTAAAGATCTAAACAAAATTAGGATAGAAACTAGGGGATATGATGTAACCGGAGGCATTATAGGGAAACTTAAAATAGGGTTAAGATACCATAGAGGATTTGAAGTTCTTATAATAAATGGATTGATTAAGGGAAATCTCTATAAAGCACTTATAGGTGAAAAAATTAAGGCAACTAAAGTAATTCCGTGAGCGGGAATCTTAATGTCTAAGGAGTCGACCAAGCAAAGAAAATTAGAGCATATAGAGCTTACACTCAAGGAAAACGTCGAAACAAAAGCATTCATAACCTTTGATGACGTAAGGTTAATTCATAACGCCTTACCTGAAGCAAATCTTGATGATATAGACACTAAGGTAAAATTCTTAGGCTATACACTTAATGCACCTCTAATAATATCGGCTATTACAGGCGGGCATCCCGCAACATATAAGATAAATAAGGCAATAGCTGAGGCCATAAGTGAATTAAAACTAGGAATGGGGGTAGGAAGTCAAAGAGCTGCATTAGAGGAACCATCAGTGAAATATACATTTACAGTAGTTAGAGAAGTAGCATCAGATAGACCCATCATAGCTAATATAGGTATAGCACAATTGGTCAAAGAATACAATATTGAAAAAATAATCAAGATAATAGATATGGTACAAGCAGATGCATTAGCTGTTCACTTAAACCCTGCTCAAGAGTCTTTTCAACCTGAGGGAGATGTCATATTTAAGGGAGCGCTAAAAGCGTTAGAAAAACTAGTAAATGAAATAAGTATACCTATAATAATTAAGGAAGTTGGTACAGGACTTTCAAGAGAAGTTGTATATTCACTAGCTGGGATAGGTATCAAATACTTTGATGTAGCTGGAGCCGGAGGAACTAATTGGATCTTAATTGAACTACTACGTGCAGAAACTGCTGGAAGAGAAGAGGTAAAAAATATAGGTAGACACTTTATTGAATGGGGAATACCTACACCGTTATCAATAATTGAAGTATTCTATACCGTACCATACTCATACATAATAGGGAGTGGTGGCATACGTACGGGACTTGATATTGCAAAAGCATTGGCCTTAGGAGCAGATATTACAGCAATAGCGAAGCCGGCATTAGAAAAAGCTGTGAAAGGAACCCACGAACTAATAGATCTACTTAAAAGGCTAATTATAGAGCTTAAAATAGCGATGTTCTTATGCGGATGTAACTACACATATGAACTATATAGAGCGCCTATAGTTTTATCAAATAAGTTGATAAAATATTTAGAATATAGGGGTATTGATATTAAGAAATACGAGAGGCTTAGATCCATGAAGAGTAGTATAAGGTAAGGTGAAGTACATGCTTAAGATATTAGAATTTGGTAAAAAGGTACGACCATTTATAGATAAATTCATGTTTGAATTACTAAGAGGTAAACCATCGGAACTATATGATGCGGCAAGCCATTTACCTAAAGCTGGAGGTAAAAGGCTACGACCGGTTCTATTATTAGCTGTAACTAAAGGTGTTGGCGAAAATTGGAAGAAAGCAATACCTGCTGCAGCAGCAATAGAGCTTCTTCACAACTTCACGTTAGTTCATGACGATATCATGGATAAGGATGAATTTCGTCGCGGTGTACCTACAGTTCATAAAATATGGGGCGAAGACATAGCAATACTTGCAGGGGATCTACTCTTCTCTAAAGTATTTGAAGCTGCATCAAAGCTATTAGACTATGGAGTTGAACCCGATAAAGTAGTTCAAGTAGTTAATAGGCTATCACAAGCTGCAACCATAGTAGCCGAAGGACAAACATTAGATTTAAGATTTGTAAAAGAAGTATATGTATCAGAAAGGGAATATTTAGATATGATAGAAAGGAAGACAGCTACTCTCTTTAAAATAGCTGCAGAAATAGGAGCAATCATAGGCAATGCGTCAAGTGAGTGTATAGAAAAAATCAAGGAATACGGGTTGAACATAGGCATAGCATTTCAGATTAGAGACGATATTCTAGGACTAACAGCTGATGAGAAAAAGCTAGGAAAACCCGTCTATAGTGATTTAAGGGAGGGTAAAAAGACAATACTAGTAATAAATGCTCTAAGCAAATTACCTGAACACGAAAAACAATTCTTATTGAAAGTACTAGGTAAAACACAGGACATAAATTTACTCAAAAAAGCTGCGGAATTAATAATAAGAAGCGGTGCATTAGATTATGCAGAAGAATTAGCCAAACAATATGTTAAGAAAGCCTTAATAAGTCTTGAACAATCATGTATTCAAGATAAGGAAGTTTATGAGATGTTAAAGGAACTTGCACTATATATAGTTGAAAGGGAGCGATAAGCTGACAGGTGGGGTAAATTTCAACATATACTTTTCCAAAAATATTTGTAGAAGGCTTCAAAGATAGCGCAGATGAATACGTAGTTGTAGTAAACCATGAAGCCATGCTATTAAGGAAGCCCATTAACGTCATTCAAGGTAGAATATTCTCAAAGATCATATACGAACAAGCATTGAGTAAAGTAGTAGACGTATACTCATCAACTATAAAGAGTTCATTTATAATACAAACACCTGATAATAAACTACTCTTAGTAGAAAGGAATACTAAAGCAAACTTAATAGACGTTAAGGGATGGAAGATAGCATTACAAGTAAAAGAAGGAGATGTAGTAAGACCTCGTCAGAGAGTAGCACTAGTATTGACAAAAAAGTATGAAGTAAGAAGTATCAGGAGTAGCTCTAAAGGTGTAGTAGTGTATATAGGTTGGGTTTATGAAGAAAGACCAGAGAGATATATAATAGTAGTGGTGAACTCAGATGACATTAGAGAACTTAGACTCCGTAAAAGAGTTAGCACTTAAGTATGCATTATATAATGCTGTAAAACATGAAGGGAAGGCATTACTAGAACCAGTTATAAGTAAGATAGTAGCTGAAAGACCAGACCTAAAACCAAAGATAAAGGAAATAATAAACATTGTGAAAGAAGTCATAAATTACGTTAATAGCCTAAGCTTAAGTGAGCAAAAGAGTTTACTCGAAGAAAAATGGCCTGAATTATTGGAGGAAAAAATTATTGAAAGAAAATATGAATTACCTCCTTTACCTAATGCTGAAAAATATAAAACAATAGTAACAAGATTTGCACCAAACCCTGATTTTGTCTTACATTTAGGAAATGCTAGACCAGCGATACTCTGCTATGAGTATGCTAAGATGTATAAAGGTAAAATGATTCTTAGATTCGAAGACACTGATCCTAGAATTAAAAGACCACTACCTGAAGCATATGATGCTATAAGGGAGGATCTTAAATGGCTCGGCATAAAATGGAATGAAGAATATATTCAGTCACTTAGAATGGAAAAATATTACAATGTATTAAAAGAGATCATTAAACGTAAGGGGGCATATATAGACTTATGCTCGCCAAAAGAATTCAAAAAATATCTCTGGTCGTCCAAACCATGTCCTCATCGTGAAAAACCCATAGAATATCACCTAGAACTACTAGATAAGATATTCGAAGGACATTTTAGTGAAGGCGAAGCTGTTATAAGAATTAAAACAGACCTAAATTATCCTGATCCTTCAGTAAGGGATTGGGTTGCATTTAGAATTATTGATACAAGTAAAACACCGCATCCCATAGTAGGTGACAAATACATACTATGGCCTACATATAATTTTGCAGCAGCAGTTGATGATCACCTAATGGGGGTAACGCATATACTTAGAGCAAAGGAGCACATGACAAATACTATAAAACAACAATTTCTATATAAACACATGGGCTGGAAATATCCGGAGGCAATACATTTTGGAAGATTAAAACTTGAGGGCTTCATATTAAGTAAATCAAAGATGAAAGAGTTAATGGAATCCGATGAATCATTTGAAGGAATAGATGATATAAGATTTGGAACTCTAGGAGCTCTAAGAAAAAGAGGATTTATGCCAGAAGCAATACATAAATTAATAATGGAAGTTGGCGTAAAGGGAACCGATGCTGCAATAAGCTTTGACAACCTAGCTGCAATCAATAGAAAGATAATAGACCCTATAGCACCAAGATATATGTTTGTTGAAAATCCCATAAAGGTGGTAATAAACGACTCTCCCAAGGAGTTAATAGCTAGAATACCCTATCATCCATCAAATAAGAGGCTAGGTGAAAGAACAATAAAGGTTAAAGGACCAAAAATCCAAGTATTTATATCTTCAACGGATCTTGAATTACTAAGAAAACATCAAATGATTAGATTGATGGATTTAGCAAACATAGAAATTATGAAAATTGATACTAAATATATTGAAGCCATATTCAAAGGTACAGAGCTACATGAAGCAAGGAAACTAGGTTTACCTATAATACAATGGGTACCTATAGATGAAAATATCAAAGTAATAGTTAAGAGACCTAAAGAACTAACACTTGAAATTATTGAAGGACTGGCAGAACCAAGTATAATTAATGAGAAGGAAGGACGTATAGTTCAGTTCTTCAGATTCGGCTTCGTAAAGTTACATAGTATTTCAAAACACGAAGTAGTAGCTTACTATTCTCACGACTAGATCACATTAGCATTCTATGAAAATTTATTATCCCCTATACCATACCCTTAATGAGTGGACGACGGTTAGGAGGAGGATGAAACATGTCCAAACCATTTTACGTAAGATTTGAAGTACCACCAGAACTAGCTGAAAAAGCATATGAAGCATTAAGAATGGCTAGAGAAAGAGGAGGCAAAATAAAGAAGGGAACAAATGAAACAACAAAAGCCGTCGAAAGAGGACTAGCAAAATTAGTATTGATAGCTGAAGATGTCGATCCACCTGAAATAGTAGCACACTTACCACTATTATGTGATGAGAAGAAGATACCATACGTATATGTACCAAGTAAAAAGAAGCTTGGTGAAGCAGCAGGAATAGAGGTTGCAGCAGCAAGCGCATGTATCATAGATCCAGGAGAAGCTAGAGAATTAGTAGAGGAAATAATTAAACAAGTAAACGAAATAAGAGCGAAATCAGGTAGATAAGCACCATTAATGAAGAATCAATATAACAATTATTTTTAAATTAAATTATCTACCAGTTAACTTTCTAGCTTCTCTTTCCGTCTCTCTAAGTATAAGAATATCACCTATTCTTACAGGACCCTTAACGTTACGGGTTAAAATTCTACCCTTATCTCTACCCTCAAGAACTCTAACTCTAACCTGTGTAATTTCACCAGTTACACCTGTTCTACCAATAATTTGAATTACCTCTGCTGGAAAGCCCAGTTCTTCAACTATGTTAAATTCTCTTCCCTTTCCGCTCTTTGAGCTCATGGAATACACCCTCTAACATAACTTCTGAGAACAGCTTATAAATCCTAAACTAAATAAACTCGGGAGGTTGAGGAAGAATAAGCTCATAGAGATGGGTGAAAGATATGCCAAAGATATTCACGTGTAGTTTCTGTGGAAGGGAAATAGAGCCTGGTACAGGATTAATATATGTTAAAAATAATGGTAGCATATTGAGGTTCTGTTCAAGTAAGTGTTTCAAGAGTTTTAAAATGGGCCGTGATCCAAGGAGATTAAAATGGGTTAAAAAGAGTAGTCAAAGGTAATTATATAAAAATAGGTTCTAGGGTGTGATCGTGTCTGTCGAGAGAACTCTAGTTATTATTAAACCTGATGGGGTTCGTAGAGGTTTAATAGGTGAAATAATCTCAAGATTCGAGAGAAAGGGATTCAAAATAGTAGCTCTCAAGATGTTTAAATTCACGCGTGCTAAAGCTGAAGAATTCTATGCAGAACATAGAGGGAAGCATTTCTTTGGAGAATTGATAAAGTTTATAACTTCAGGACCCGTTGTTGCAATGATTCTTGAGGGGAATAGTGCTGTAACTGTTGTCCGTAAAATGATCGGAGCAACTAATGGAAGAACAGCTGAGCCTGGTACAATTAGAGGGGACTTTTCATTGTCGATAACAGAGAATATAATACATGCTGCTGACAGCCCTGAGAAAGCAAAGCGTGAAATATCTATAGTCTTTAGAGAAGACGAAGTAGTTGAATGGTGATTTTTAATTAAATTTTCACTCCGGGTATAAATGCATAAGTAGGATCCTGCTTCCTCTTAATTTTAACAATTTCTCTTAACGTCATTATTTCGTCATCACTAAGCTCGTTCTTATACTTAGTTAGCAATATTTTAACGTGAGTATTTGGAATGTCCGTGAACATGACATCCCCTTCATCTACATGCCTTCCTATCATAATCCTTCCTCTAATTGAAATAGCAACAGCTTGACCAGCTCTGGCGAAAGGTATAGGTTTTCCCTTATCTTGTATTTGCATTATTTCGCCAAGACGTTTTCCGTCTTCTCTCATTAATGGGTAACCTGGTTTAATTATTCCTCCAAGAACTTCAACACCTACAATAGCTGGTTCGCTACGCCTAAATACGTAACCAGGTATTATTCTCACCTTACCAGGCCTTACGAGACTTTCAAGTTCTCTACGTCTTTCTTCCTCCCTTAACTTATTAAGCCACTCCTCATACTCTTCTATAAGTCTATAAATCACGTTATTAAGAAATATTTTAACTCCATGCTTTCTTGCCTCTTCAGCCGCTTCGGGTAGGACTTTTACGTTGAATCCAAGTATAACGCCGTATTCCTTTTTACTCCTTAATGTTACAGCAGCTTCAATTATATCACGCTTACTTATAGCTCCGACATCAGCAAGCCTTACTGGAATATCCTTATTCCTCAACATAGCTACTACAGCTTCTAAAGTACCTAGAGTATCTGCTTTAACTATAACTCCATCAATTTCAGTCTTTATTTTAGCAGCTTCTACTTCCTCTTTTACCTTCTTAGCATATTCGTCTATCAGCTCTTCTGATGGTATAACATATAATGGGGCTCCAGCAACTACCTTTTCAAGCCCCTGAGCAATAATCTTCACTCCTGCAGCTGCTATAACTTCATCAACATGCATAAACTCTCCTTTATGAAGTCTAATTTCTTGTAAAGGTCTAGGCATTAATAGTGCTCTAACCCTCGTAACTACGGGTTCTTCTAAGCCGCCAACAATTATTAAATCGCCTTTTCTAATTATACCATCATATATAACGGCATCAATTGTAGTGCCTAGCCCTGGCTCTTCCTTAACTTCTAATACTACTCCTTTAGCAGGACCTTTAGCAAGCATTAACTTCTTAGCCATATACTGTTGCGTTAAACCTGCAAGAACAGCTAATAATTCAGGAATGCCTTCTCCTGTTTTAGCTGAAATGGGTACAATAGCTACTGTACGGGTAAAGTCCTTTATTCTATCAAATCTTTCAGCTCTAAATCCAAGCTTATACATTTCACCAACCATTCTATAGATTAATTCATCTAATGTTTCCTTGACATAATCTTCTTGTTCTTTAATTGTATATATGAATGGCTGGTTAGGATGAGGCTTCCATCCAGGAATTCTATCTATTTTATTAGCAGCTATCAGGAATGGAACTTTTCTCGCCTTCAAAATTTCAATGCTTTCATAAGTTTGCCTCTGAAATCCATCAATTACATCAACGACAAGTATTGCAAAGTCGGCAACACTTCCACCTCTACGTCTTAAGTTAGAAAACGCCTCATGTCCAGGAGTATCGATAAATAAGAGACCTGGAATCTTTAACTTTATCGGTATAAGCTTCTTTAAAGGTTCAGCTATTCTTTCAATAACATTAGCTGGAACAAGACTAGCACCAACATGTTGAGTTATCTGACCAGGTTCTTTTTGAGCAACAGTAGTTCCCCTGATTTTATCAAGTAGAGTTGTTTTGCCATGATCTACGTGCCCTAGGACAACTACTATAGGTTGCCTTAACTTCATTGTTCTCTTGCCCTTAAATTCCAAGTATCATCACCTTTAATTACTCTTATATTCTAACACCTGTAAGACTGTCTAGTAAACTTAAAATCTTAACGTTAAATAATCAACAAACGTAAAAACCCCTATACAATATTTAGCCTCCTGGTAGTAACCCACAATGGCAGTTGGTGAAAGTCGATGGTGGAGTTCAAAATAGTAATCTCGGATCCCATGGCGGGAAGTAAGCCAGTAAAAGTGGTGGTACTTAAGGGTATAGATGAAATAGACTATATAGCAGATGAGAAAGAGAAGAGAAAGTTACCAATAGCAAAAATAAATCCTGAACTTGCTAAGAAGTTAGAACTAGATCCTAAGTTAAATGTACTAACTGTAAGAATATGGAAAAATAAAGCTGCAAAAGAAAAGGTTAACATAACATTTAAGGTACAATTAGATAATAACATCCCAGTAAACGAAATACATTGTTCAGCTAATTTAATGTTTGAAAAAATAGGTGAAGCTGAAGCAAAAGCTGAAGCTTTTAGAGCAAAGGCATGGCAAATGACTGTAAAAGGAGATAAAGCATCGAGACTGATAGGTCTAAAAATTGGTGATACTTTTGAAGGATCTATTGTAGATCTTCCAGGTGTAATCCTTAAAATAACGGGAGGAACTGATAATAGTGGTTTTCCTATGAGACCTGACTTACCGGGTCCTGCAAAGAGAAGAATACTGCTTTCAGGTCCACCTGGATTTCATCCTCGAGAGAAGGGTGAAAGGAGGAGAAAGACAGTAAGAGGAAATATGATATCTGATGAAATAGTACAAATAAATACAGTAATAGTCTATCAGTCTAGAGAGGGATAATAATAACGTTAACTATAAATTAAGGTGATAATTTGGCTTTATTTAAACAACCAGAAGTAAATATTGGTGTAGTAGGTCATGTAGATCACGGTAAAACAACTTTAGTCCAGGCAATAACAGGCATATGGACTGCAAGACATTCCGAGGAGCTAAAGAGAGGCATGACAATAAAGCTAGGATATGCAGATGCTGAAATATACTTCTGTGAAAGCTGTGGAAAACCCGAAGGATTTACTACTGAACCTACATGTAAATATTGCGGCTCAGATGAAGAACCTAAGTTTCTTAGAAGAGTATCATTTGTTGATGCTCCAGGTCATGAAGTACTAATGGCTACGATGCTCTCAGGAGCAGCAGTAATGGATGGAGCAATACTAGTTATAGCAGCAAATGAGCCCTGTCCTCAACCTCAGACAAGAGAGCATTTTGTTGCACTAAATATAATTGGGATTAAAAACATAGTTGTTGTTCAAAACAAGATAGATGTTGTTACAAAAGAACAAGCATTAAAAAACTACAATCAAATAAAGAAGTTCCTGGAAGGAACATGGGCTGAAGACGCACCAATAATACCCGTAAGTGCATTACATAAAGCAAATATTGATGTACTTTTAGAGGCAATAGAGGAATACATACCTACACCGCAAAGAGATCCTACAAAACCTCCATTAATGTTTATAATAAGAAGCTTTGATGTAAATAAGCCAGGAACACCACCAGATAAACTACAAGGAGGGGTTATAGGGGGAAGTATTCTCCAAGGAGTAATTAGAGTCGGGGATGAAATAGAAATTAGACCTGGAGTTAGAATAGAAAAAGCTAAAGGAAGAGCAGAATATGTACCATTATATACAGAAGTGGTAAGTCTTAGATTCGGAAACATTGAAGTAAAGGAAGCAAAACCTGGAGGATTAGTAGCTATAGGAACAAAACTAGATCCCTCTCTCACAAAAGCGGATAACCTCGTAGGCAATGTTGTCGGAAAAGCTGGGCATTTACCACCAATATACACTCACTTAAGAATAGAGTACGAATTACTAGAAAGAGTTGTAGGTACAAAAGAACTATTAAAAGTACAACCGATAAGGCTAAAAGAACCACTAATGATAACCGTAGGAACAGCAATAACATTAGGCTTTGTAACGAAAGTTTCAAAAGATGAAGTAGAAGTAGTCCTAAGAAGACCTGTAGTGGCATGGAAGGGGGCAAGAATAGCTATAAGTAGACAAGTACTTGGACGATGGAGGCTTGTTGGATGGGGAACAGTTGTGGAGTAAGAAGAAGATGCTGTGTAGTACTAGACACGAATATGTTAATGTTAGCATACAAAGGAATAGACATCTTCACCCAAATAGAGGAGCTCTTAACGACAAAGTGTGAATTCATAGTACTCAGAAAAGTATGTGATGAATTAGTAAATATATTGAATAAAGGCTCCCCTAAGGAAAGGAAAGCTGCACAATACGCATTAAAGCTTGTTGAAAAATACTGTAAAATAGTAGACTATGAAGAACCTGATATACAAAAAGTTGATGAACTAATTTTACTGTATGCATTAAATAATAAGTGCTTTATTGCTAGTAACGATAAAGAGCTTAGGAGAAAGGCTAGAGCTTTAGGCTTACCAGAAATATATTTTAGGGAAGAAAAGCAAATGCTAGAAGCGTCAGAAGAATTTATTTAGCCTTAATCTATAATTGAAGCAGCAAAGGAGGTGCAGTATTTGTATAAACTCTTCAAAGTCAGGGGCATGGTTAGGATACCGCCAAAATACTTTGGACAACCATTAGAGGAAGTAGCTATAAAAATACTAAGAGAGCAATATGAAGGATTAATACATCCTGAAGCAGGATTAATAGTGGCAGTACTAGATGCTAAGATTTCACCTGAAGGAATAATAATACACGGTGATGGCGCAACATATCATGAGGTTGAATTCACGATTTTAACTTTCCAGCCAATACTACATGAGGTAGTAGAAGGAGAAGTAGTAGATGCAAAAGAGTTCGGCATCTTTATAAACATAGGACCTTTTGACGCACTAGTTCATAGATCTCAAATAGCGGAAGAACCATTTAAGTTAGAGCCTTCAAGAGGAGCATTAATGGGTCAGCAGACAAAGAGAATGCTAGAAAGAGGAGATATAGTAAGAGGTAGAATTATAAACATCAGTTTACCCTCAGCTGCACGAGCTCCAAGAATAGGAATGACCCTAAGACAGCCATTCTTAGGGAAAATAGAGTGGATTAAAAAGGAGATAGAGAACTTAAGAAAAGCTTCAAAGAAGTAATTAGAGGCGTCTAATTCATGTCAAGAGCTAGAATAAAGAGAAGTCCTTTTAAGGCTTGTAGAAAGTGTAGATTACTAGTTGTACATGAGGAAGAGAAATGTCCAAACTGCGGATCAACAGATTTTACTGAGGATTGGCAGGGAATAGTAGTAATAATAGATCCCGAATCAAGGATAGCAAAAGCATTAAACATAAATAAACCAGGCAGGTACGCTATTAAGGTATGGTAATGTGAAAACATATGTACTTAAACAACAATACAGAAAAATATTCAAGCACCCATATGGAATACTAATATGTTCAAGTAATGCATTTAAATCAAGTTACTTACTAAAATCAATTGGCAAGGCTCCCTTTCTCGTATGTGTAGGTGATTATGTCACGCTAAATGCTATAAATGCGTCAGTAATACCATCGATAGCCTTAATAAATGGTAAGACTAGAAGGCATGACCCAATAAGGTATAACGTCATTATTAGTAAGTTCAAAAAGCAGTATAAAATAGTTAATCCTCCAGGAACTATAAGCGAAGATGCAATATCAACGCTTAAAAGTATCGTAAAGAAAAAGGAGAACCAAGTCCTCATCATAGTTGATGGTGAAGAAGATTTACTTGTACTCCCCTTAATAATATTATTACCCTTAAACTCGTTAATAGTTTATGGTCAACCAGGTGCTGGGGCAGTAGTCGTTATCGTTAATGCGCTTTTGAAGAAAATAAGCTTAAATCTCTCCCTATATTTTAAACCACACATAGCATACACAAAGGAGGTGACGGTATGAGCGAGAAGAAAAAGATAGATCTAGGTGAAGGATATCATGTAGAGGTTGTTGAGGAAAAATATAACCCACTAGTAAACAGAAAGGAGATAACGTTAATAATATATCACATAGGAAAGGGCACTCCCCAAAGAAAGCTGATTAGAGAAAAAGTTGCTTCATCTTATGGGGTTGAAATTAATAGAGTTTATGTGAGAAATATACTAGGAGAGTTCGGTATTGGAAGAAGTAAAGCAATCATACACATATATGACAGTGTTGAAAGAGCAAAAATGTTTGAACCTGAACATGTAATCAGGAAAAATGAAGGTGGATAATCATGTCATGGGTACATAAATTATATGAATATGATTATAATACTGGTAAGATAAGATTAAAAAACAGGCGTTGTCCTAGATGTGGAAGTATTATGGCTCATCACAAAGTACCAATACCTAGATGGCACTGCGGTAAATGTGGTTATACAGAGTTCATAGGGAAGAGAAAAATCTAATATAAATGGGAGAAAATGCTAGTATTGGGCATAGAATCTACAGCACATACTTTCGGTATAGGCATAGTTCAAGATACAAAGCCATATATATTAGCGGATGCTCGAAGAAACTACTTCAAGCAAATTAAAGAAGGAGGAATACATCCAAGAGAAGCAGCAAGATACTTTATTGAAGTAGCAGACAAAGTCCTAGATGAAGCACTTAAACAGGCAAGTATAGACATCAATGAAGTAGACGCCATCGCAGTAGCGTTAGGTCCAGGACTTGGGCCTTGTCTTAGAGTTGGAGCTACAATAGCAAGGGCATTAGCATATTATTATAATAAACCACTTGTACCTGTAAACCATGCAGTAGCTCACATTGAAATAGGCCTTCTAGTCGCCAATGCTAAAGACCCCGTTGTAGTTTATGTTGCAGGAGGAAATACAATGATAGTAGCATTTAATCAAGGAAGATATAGAATTTTTGGAGAAACTCTAGATTTACCGCTAGGAAATCTACAAGATATATTCGTCAGAGAAGTAGGATTAGCACCACCATATATCATAGAGGGAGTTCATGTAATAGACAAGTGTGCTGAAGGAGGTAAGTTTATTGAAGGCTTTCCTTATATTGTTAAAGGACAGGATGTATCTTTTTCAGGTTTATTGACAGCTGCCCTAAGATATTATAGAACAGGTAAAGCTAGGTTAGAAGACATATGTTATACATTAAGAGAAGTAGCATATTCTATGGTTGTAGAAGTAGCTGAAAGAGCACTAGCGCATACGGGTAAAAAAGAGATATTACTTGTAGGAGGCGTTGCTGCAAGTAAAACTCTACAACGAAAGTTTAAGATTATGGCTAAATATCATAATGCTGAAGTAAAAATAACACCACCGCAATACGCTGAAGATAATGGAGTTATGATAGCATGGACAGGATTACTAGAGTATAAGCATGGGATAACTATACCCATAGAAAAAGCATATGTCAGACAACGATGGAGACTTGACGAGGTAGACATCATATGGAGGTCTTAAGAATAGAGAAGTTATTAAGGATAGGCGCTGAGGCAAACTTATATATTGGAACATTTTTGGGATATAGAGTAATTATAAAGTACAGAATAAGAAAGGAATATAGAGATCCGCTTTTAGACCAAGAAATAAGGAAGAAGAGAACCATTACTGAGGCTAGGATAATAAATAGTGTAAGAAGACTTGGAATAAAGGCTCCAGCAATACTATTAGTAAATCCAGTTACAGCTACAATTGTGCTAGAATACATTGAAGGGATATTGCTAAGAGATTATCTTATGGAAAATCCTACATCAGATAAAATACCTCAAATTATGGAAAAAGTAGGAGAATATATAGGGATACTGCATTCAAATAAAATAATTCATGGGGATCTAACTACATCAAACATAATATTACATAAAAACTATACGCCTGTGTTAATAGATTTTGGATTATCTTATTGGAGTGACGATATCGAAGACTATGGAACTGATATGCATTTAATGCTAAGAAGTCTAGAGAGTACCCATCCATTACAAGCACATAGATATTTCAAATACATAATAGAAGGATATAAGAAGATAAGAGGAGAGCAAGTAACTAGAGATGTACTAGACAAGATTCGTGAAATAAGGTTGAGGGGTAGATATATAGAAGAGCGAAGAATTAAGAGGTGACATCAATGAATGCTATGAGCATTAAATTATACTTTGTAACAAATAATAAAGGTAAATTTCTTGAGGCATCCAGCATACTTAGAAGATACAATATTGAATTAATACAGATAGATACTGAAAAATTAGAAATACAAAGTGACGATCTAAGGAAAATAGCCTTAAGAGCTGCTGAATACGTCTTTGAAAAAATTAGGAAGCCAATAATAGTAGAAGATGCAGGACTATTTATTAAGGCTTTAAATGGATTTCCAGGACCATATTCAAGTTATGTATTTAAAACTATAGGCATACACGGTATTTTAAAACTCATGAATGACGTCGATGATAGAAGAGCAGAGTTTAGATCTGTAGTTGTACTCAAACACCCTATCGTAGGTACAAGAATATTCGAGGGAATTGTTAATGGGATTATATCACGAATACCTAAAGGAAGTAAGGGATTCGGCTTCGATCCTATATTCATTCCTAATGGATGTACGAAGACATTTGCAGAAATGGATATAGAGGAGAAAAATAAATATTCACATAGGGCAAGGGCATTTAGAGCTCTAGGAGAATGGGTTCAAGAAAACTTAAAGCGCCTACTAAAATATTGAAGGTGTAGTCAGGGTAGGAGTGAGAGGGAAATAGTCATGAATAAGGGAAGAGAAAAAGGTAAGTCACATTCAACACGTCCTGTAAGAGTAGGCCCACCAAAGTGGGTCAGATTTTCACCAGAGGAAATAGAAGGTCTAATTATCGAGCTAGCTAGAAAAGGATATCCTCCATCAATGATAGGAATAATATTAAGAGATCAGTATGGAATACCATTAGTAAAACCAATATTAGGTAAAAAGCTAACAAAAGTCCTTGAAGAGCATGGTTTAGCGCCACCTTTACCTGAGGACTTACTTAACTTGATAAAGAAAGCTGTAAATCTTAGAAGGCATCTAGAAGAACATCCAAAGGACTATCATGCTAAGAAGGGTCTCATAGATTTAGAGTCGAAAATACATAGATTAATAAAATATTATAAAAGGGTTGGGAAACTCCCACCTGACTGGAAATATGATCCTGAAAGAGCTAAATTATTAGTATCAAGTCTATATCAAGCTTAACTATCTTTCTATGAGGTAGATAATCTTACCGTCAACCATTATTGGCGATGAAACTGCGATAATAACATCCTTAGCTCCCAAGTTCTTTAAACTTGTAGAAAAGTATCGTGCAGTAAACATAAGCTCATATCCCGTCCTAGATCCAATAATTGCTTCAGCTATAATATTAAGAACTCTCGTTCATAGTGATGTAGAAGTGCAAATAATATACAGTATAACGCCTTTCATCCAAGATGATGTACTCAATATAGTACTTGGCTATCCTCAACACATATCTCTTGAACACGTTAACGAACATACAATAGACATAAGGTATGGGATTAGATACGTAAAGTCACGAGAGAAGTTAACTCAAGTAAGTACATCATCCTCACTTACGGGATTCATAATACAACTATTAGAAGAACAGCTTTTAGTTCCTAATAACGTTTGGTCATTCTACACTTCATTGATATGTATAAATGAAACTAAAGGAGTAGACAGCAAGATTATTGAAATGTTAGGTAGAGAACGAATAATAGAAGTTTATACAACAATGCTAAAGCTTTTTGAATGGCATAAAAGACCTATATGCTCTGCAATCTCAATAACCCTTAACCCATACATACCCAAGTTCTCATCAAATATAGAGGAATGCCTATCCTTTACTAAGGAATTAGGGCTAAATGCAAATACGAAGATCAGCGATCTATCTCCAAAGGATATAGCATTACTAGCAAGTAGGCTATATGAAGTACTAACTAAGTCCAGTAGAAAAAAGAGAAATCCAAATGAATTATTAGGAAAAGTGTATATAATGTCAAACTATGCAGCACCAATAACCGAAGATCCAAGATACCTACACTACATCTTATTAACTACACTAGAAAAGGAAGGTCCATATAAAGTAATTGCTCCTCTAATAAATGATATATACTGGTATGATCTAGGCTTAACGATGGAGAATGAAATAACTATAATCCATGAAGTAGTTGACATGATATTAGAGAACAAGCTAAAATTATCAAGTACTAGAAATAGCGTAATACTTGAATATGAAAAACGTCTTCCTATAGTAATCGTAGGTGAAATATTAGAATCATTAGGAATAATTCCTGAAGGTAATATTTTAATCCAGTGTACTAGCGAGGAAAACTGTTTTACATCAATTACTGAAATTATGAGGGCGAAAAAGAAGATTATTGTAGATGAAGCAGTAAGGGAGGGTTATTGGGATCCTAAAAGTCCATGGATTATCGAGCTTGGTGAATTAAGTAAACTTCATCATAAAGCATTAAAGGTGGTAGCATGAAAATCAAAGCAACTCTTAAACTGGAAATAATATTTCCAGATACGAAGTCAGCACAGACCGTGTATTTGGCTTTAAAACCCGATAATAGATTTGAATGCAAAGATCTAAAACTTATAGATATAATTAAGAACAATAATATTATTTATATAATAGAGTTCCTTGGTGACGTAACGAGTATTTTGAAAATTAGGAACACTGCAGATGATATATTAGAGCATATTTCATTAGTTACGAAAATGCTAGATAATGTTACGAAAAGAATTAATACCACTAAAAAACCAACTAACACCACTGGATGAAGGTGTAGATAGCCATGTCGAGAGCTATAAGAGATAAATGGAAATTAAAGAAATGGTATACAGTAGTAGCGCCACCTGTATTTGGAGAATCAGTACTAGGTACAACGCCTGCCGATGATCCAGATAAGTTAATAGGCAGGGTCATGGAGGTAACACTTTATGATCTTACAGGCGACTTCACATTAGTTCATGTTCACTTGTTCTTCCAGATAATTAAAGTTGAAGGAGATAAAGCATATACCCGCTTTAAAGGTCATGAACTTGCAAGAGACTACATGAAAAGCTTAATAAGAAGAAAGAGCAGTAAGGTGCAAGGAATATTTGATGTAACTACAAAGGATGGATATGGTCTAAGAATAACAGCAGTAGCATTAACAACATATAGATGTAAGACATCACAAAAGAAAGCAATAAGGAAAATAATGGGCGAGATAATAACTAAGAGAGCAAGTGAAATGACATTTGATGAACTAATACAAGCAATGCTTTTTGGTAAACTAAGCGCTGAAATATTTGAAGCAGCAAAGAAGATATATCCATTAAGAAAAGTTGAAGTATATAAGTCAAAACTATTAACTATACCCGGACCTCAAGGTCCTCAACCAGCTGTAGTAGTATCACCATTAATGTTTAAGAGTAGGAGATAACAAAAAGTAAAATGATAAAGACATGAGTAAAGATTTAGAACCAATAGATATTCTCATAAAAACAAGGCTAGGCTTTGAAAGAATAGTAGCAAGTAGAGTAAAGGAACTTGAACCTGGAATAAAGGTAGTACCTGCACCTTTAGGCTTCTTAGGTCTTATAACAATCTCCAATTCTAGAGACAAGTACCATTTAGCACAGTTAATTAAAGAGCATGTACTAGAAGCAGAAAAAGTGATTATAGTTGAAAAAACTACAAAAGCTGATCCATATATAATAGCTAAAGAAGCAGCTAAACTAGCTTCTTCAAAGATCACTCCTAATGAAACGTTTGCAGTAAGAACTACAAGAAGAGGAAAACATAACTTCACAAGTATAGACGTAAATATAGTAGTTGGGGATGCTGTAAGAAGAGAAACAAATGCAACAGTTAATCTAAAGTATCCAGATAAAATAGTTCTCGTAGAAATAATAAGAGACATAGCATTAATATCAATAATACCAGGTAGCGAAGAATATAAGAAGTTACGACCAGGTAAACACCCTATCTATAATATATTTAGGAAAATGGCAGTAATTCAAATGCCGTATCTAGGACCATTAGATGCTGTAAAAGTTATGGGGACTCGTATAGGAAGAGAAGTACAAAACTTCGAAATTAAAGAGCTAGTTATCGCACCTATAGGAGCAATTGACGCTATACAACTCAAAACTTTCATAGAGGGAGTAATAGAGGGTATAGAATCAAGATATGAAATTCAAAGAAAAAGCTATGGAAGAGGAGTTCAAAAGGTTAAGGTATTAATCCAAGATCTTTACCAACTAGTAAGAGATAGAAGTAACGAAGTAATCATAGTATTTGAACCTGAAGGAGAACCTATTTCCAGATTAACAAATGAACTTGAAGAACTAATCATAAAGTCAAGGAAAAGAGTGAATTTACTTTTTGGGTCGAGAGAAGGAATACCACTAGGAATCTATAGGCATGCAGATTTAGTAGTGGATTTAGCGCCAGGAGTAACTCTTTCAACAGACTATGCAGCAGCTGCTGCATTAATAGCTATATCTACACTTCTATATGATAGAGTAGGGGGGTCTATTGAAGGCATTAATTCTAGCAGCAGGTGAGGGAAAAAGGTTAGAACCAATAACACATACAAGGCCTAAGCCGCTAATACCTATCTTAAATAAACCATTAATAGACTACACCTTAGACTCCTTAGTAGAGCTAGGTATAAAGGATATAGTTGTTGTTGTAGGATATTTAAAAGAAAAATTAATGAACTATCTGAAAAGTAAATGGAGTAATTTAAATCTGACATTTGTAGATCAAGAGGTTGCGCTGGGCACAGGTCATGCAATTAAAGTAGCTGAAAAACATCTAGGTAATGAGTTCATTGTAATATATGGTGACTTACTACTATCAAAGGAGTTTATTAAAAGGGTAATTAATTCAAAGGAACAAGCTATAGGAGGGGTACCAGTACATAATCCTAAGGAGTATGGTGTTCTAATATGTGAAGGAAGTGTCTTAAGGAGAATCATTGAAAAACCACATACAGATATAGGTTCAAACATAGTTAATGCAGGGGTATACAAATTCAGCTATGATGTATTTCATTATCTTGATAAAATATCAAAATCTCCTCGAGGAGAATACGAGCTAACTGATGCTATTAACTTAATGGTATCTGATGGTATTAAGGTAAAGGTGATTAAAGCAAATAAAGGAGAGTGGTTTGAAGTAGGTAAGCCATGGGATTTGTTAAACATAACTGAAGAATTACTAAGATCAACTCTAAGTACCACAGTAATCAATGGAGAAGTAGAAGAATTTGTTAAAATTAAGGGACCAGTCATAATTGAGGAAGGAGCAAAAGTAAGAAGTGGAACATACATAATAGGCCCTGCAATCATAGGAAAGAATGTGATAATAGGACCTAATTCATACATTAGACCATATACAGTAATAGGTGAAGGAGCAAGAATAGGCCACGCAGTAGAAGTTAAATCAAGCATACTAATGGAACATGCAACAGCAATGCATTTAGCATACATAGGTGATAGCATTATATGTGAACATGTAAACTTAGGCGCAGGAACCATTACAGCAAATTTAAGGTTCGACGAAAAAGAAGTAAAGATGAATATAAAAGGAGTTAGAATGAGTAGTGGTAGAAAAAAGTTAGGTGCTATCATAGGAGCTTATGTCAGAACAGGAATAAATGTATCATTAATGCCAGGAGTTAAGGTAGGAGCATATTCATGGATTGCTCCTGGAGCAGTAGTAGATAAAGATGTACCACCTTATACGTTCGTTAAATTTAAAGTAGAATATTATAAGGAGGATTTAAGAGAAAGATTAAAGACCGTTACCTACCTAAGCCAGCAACAATTTTAATAACATCATTATCCTTGAGAACGTAGTCTTCACCAACTCTCTGCTTAGTTCTAGCATTAATAGCGTAAATGAAAGACTTACCTAGATCTGTATGAACCATATATGCTAATTCCCTAGCAGTAGTTCCTTCTCTAACAAGGTATGCATCCGGTAGAACATTTCCATAATGGTCAGTATACTTGTTATGATCTTCAACAGGATAAACAGTAATTAATTTAAGTACGTCAAAGAAAGCGCTGTTAATGACTTGCTGTACACCGGTATAGCCCCATTTCTTTAAAACTCTTTCCTTAATGAACTCCAAAGCTCTAATCTGTTTACTAGTAAGTTTGGATTCATTAATAATGGTGAAATCAGGATCACCAGGTAGGTATTCAATTAACTTCATTTTGGCAGCTCTTCTTAATGCTAATTCAGCTTCAGAACTTACGGGTATGATAACTCTATTGGGTAGCTCCTTCTTCATCCTCTTGATGTTATCCTCGGCTTCAGGTATATCTGATTTATTCGCAGCAATAATCATAGGCTTCGATATTTCTCTAAGCTTTCTTGTAAATTCTCTTAACTCCTCTTCCCTCCATGTGCTAAGCTTAGTTCCTTCAAGCCTAGCAGCTCTTAAAGCTTCAATAACATGATATTTACGAATTGATAGACCGGACAGTCTTTGAGTTAACGCGTCAATGACATCAACAGTGCTCGTATCTACATAGCGAGCAAATCTACTCCAATCCTTAGAAATAATTCTATAAAACCATTCATCAACTTCTCTCTCGATTAAGATGACATCTTTAACAGGATCAGCTGTTCCAGGAGGTACGGGTTTTCCCTCTTCATCTGTTGAACCTGCTGCATCAACTACGTGAATTAATGCATCAGCTTGTCTAAGATTGTCAAGGAACTTATTACCTAAGCCCCTACCTAAGTGAGCTCCAGGTATGAGACCTGCAACATCCATAAGCTTAACAGGTATAAATCTATAGCCTTTAATACATAGTGAATTCCTTGGATTACATCCCTTTAAACCTAAATCTACGTGAACACATTTCTTCCTTATATAGCCAATACCAACATTTGGTTCAATTGTTGTAAAAGGCCTATTTGAAATATCAACAGTAACTAGCGTAGCAGCAGCAAAGAACGTAGATTTACCTACATTAGTTTTACCAACTACACCTACTAGGAATTGTGGTGGAGGCAATCATCTAACCCTAAATACATGGCGTAAGTTAACCTTAAAATCTCTACTACTATAACACACCTAGCTTAGATAGCGGTTGAAAGCCATGGTTCAATCAATGTACCACTATATAGCACAGCTATGGAAAAGCCCCTATGAAGGGGAGATGAGAGAGTTAGTGAGAGCTAGGATCATGGAGTGGAGGAGACAACCAGCAATAGTCAGAGTGGAGAAGCCAACAAGAATAAATAGGGCAAGAGCTCTAGGCTATAAGTCAAAAATAGGATTCATTGTTGTAAGGGTAAGAGTAAGAAAAGGAGGGCTAAGAAAACCAAGACCAAGAAGTGGTAGAAGACCGAAGAGAATGGGAGTTTACGGCTTTGCACCAGCTAAAAGTCTAAGACTAATAGCTGAAGAAAGAGCCGCAAGAAAATATCCTAATCTTGAAGTATTAAATAGCTATTATGTAGGTGAAGATGGATTATATAAGTGGTATGAAGTAATATTAGTTGATCCTCATCATCCAGCAATAAGAAAAGACCCGGATATAAATTGGATTACAGAGAAACAACACCGTAGAAGAGTATTTAGAGGTTTAACAAGTGCAGGAAAGAAAATGAGAGGATTAAGAAAGGCAAGGGGATTCCGTGAAACTGTTAAATATAAGTGGAAGAAGAAAATGAAGGAGAGAAAATTAAAGAAAAGGCATGAAGCTCATCGTGGTGCAAGACTAATAGCACCAGATGAAATAAGACATAAATATCATGGTGAAGAATAAAACTATGTTCAGGGTTTTCTTTTGGTTAAGGTAATTAAGCTAGAAATATCAACTATGGCACATGCAACAGAAGATGTAGAGAAAGTAAAGAAGGCAATACTTAATATAATTGACCCAGAACTACATAAACACATTAAAATAAAAATTACGACTGCAAAGGGGTATTACGGAAATCCAATAACATTATTTAAAGTCGTATTAAGAGGTAATAAAGCATCAAAGGAATTCTCATATATAATTTCAAGACTGAATACTACAGAGAAAAAGCTTCTTTCACTCTCTTTGGAAAACAGAATAGACGACTTTAATAATCTCTACATTAGAATTAGCAAGCAGGACGCATATTTAGGGACAATAAAAATATTTGATGGTGATGACGTAATTAAAGTAACAGCTTCACTATCAAAAGACGTAACAATTAATGATATAAGAAGAATATTGGAAGAGAAATAACATAGGCAATAAAATTGACAAAATACTACTGTGAATTATACATTAAACCTAATACACTAGAAAGTGGATGGAAAATTATAGAGTTATTAGTAAAACTAAACTACAGGATTATATGCATAGAAGCATCAAATGAATTATATACTAAATTAAGAGATAAGGCAAAGGAATGGGGAGTTAAAACTTGCAGAAGAATAACATTGAAAACAACATCGGATTCGGAAACAAAACGTAAGCTGAAAGCTATTAGGGTAAAATACGACATAGTATCCGTTCAACCACTTGGTTTGAGTGCTGCAAGATTAGCTGCAAGAGATACAAGAGTGGACTTAATACAATTAACTTGTTCATCTCAAAGATATATAGATAGAACAGAGCTTGAAATGATAAAAAAGAATAATAAGATACTTGAAATACCCTTAAAAGAATTAAGAAATAATATCTCAAATGTATTGTTCTTAAGTAAAATTAGAAAGGTGCTCAGGGTAGTTGAAAGGCATGATATCAATATAGCTATATCATCAGCGGCTGAAACAGATACCGATGTATGGCATCCACTTCACATAGCATCATTATTGGTGTTATTTGGACTATCTAATACCAAAGCTCTCCTAACAGTAACAAATACACCCTGTTCATTATTAACTAAGTTCAGAGGGTATTAGAACGTTGGATCCCACATCTATGATATTAATAGCCTTAGTATTATGGATTATAATTTTGACGATGATAGTCTTCGCATTATCAAGGAAGGTAAACACATTAGCTAGAATAATAACATATACCCCAAGAATTTATGAAAAAATATTAAAAATAAAATCTTTAAAAAAGAAACCTAGAAGGCGATACATAGTCTTTGAAATAGTTTCATCGGAGCCCATAACATTCGCAGAATTAGATACATGTATAAAGAGTAATATTCGTGAACTTTTAGGCATCTTAGGTTCGAGTCAAATTTCATATAAACTAATTGAATATGATGAAAAAACTAAGAGAGGTATAATAAGAACAGACTCTGCTTCTAAAAACACGATAATAGCGGTTATGGGGTTGAGTAGAGAGATTTCGGGCAAGAGAATACTAATAATACCGCTAAGAATTACAGGTACAGTAAAGAAAGCAAGACAATTAATAAGGTCTACTCGTACTAGATAAGTCCAGGATAAGATTAGGTGATGATGCCGCTCCAACATGACCACAGGGGATGAAATGCTCGCGACGATCTGATTAAATCATCTATATTTCTTAGTGAAGATAGACCTATAACAGATCATAATACAAGACGAACCACTAACATAAAACTAGGAATCACTCTAAGCCGGAGGAGGAAGTAGGAAATATTATTAGATATTAATTAAATTTTCGTCATTCCCTAAAATTTTAGGGGTAATGTTATTAAGCTCCACATATGGTTTATGTATATGTGATGCGTGGTGGAACGTAATGTTCAAACACTGTCCTGGTATTAAAAGCCTAATATATCCTAAAATAATAATTAGAGAATGTCCCTTCTGCGGTGAAGAAGTAGAGTTCTTAGAATATGAAAAACAACAAAAATGTCCTAGATGCGGTAGAATCGTATACAGAGAAGCATCAGAGGCATGTGTAGCTTGGTGTCCTTATGCTCTCAAGTGCATTAACGATCTAGAAAGCAAAGGCTTAATTAGCAAGAGTAGAGCTAAAGAATTAAGAAGTATAATTAGACGTTAAGATAAAGATATTTAATCTCTCATGATTTTATCGAAGAAACCATAGTATTAGCTAAAAAGCCCTTAAAGTAGCCCACGTAGTAAATCTGGGGATGAAGAGTTCCCCGACTTTGCAGAGGTAGATGAAGAGGGGACTACCAGCTGACCAAAGCGTTATTACATCTTGACTATTTATGATTACCAGCTAAGATTTTTAGGGAGAATGTGCTCTCAAGCTTTGACAGAGAGGTGAAACGATATGGCATTCGGTCCACCAGCAATGGGTTATGATAGAGCTATAACAATATTCTCACCTGATGGAAGATTGTATCAGGTAGAGTATGCAACTGAAGCAGTTAGAAGGGGTTGGACTACTATAGGCGTAAGGTCTAAGTCTTGTGTGGTACTAGTTGTCGAAAAAAGGAAAATACATCCTTTTGTTGATCTAGATACACTTGAAAAAATATATGTCATAGATGATCATATAGGTGCTACATTTGCAGGTTGGGCATCCGATGGAAGAGTGCTAATTGATTATGCTAGACTATATGCTATTAGACATAGACTGCTCTATGATGAACCTATTAGTATCGAATACCTTGCAAAACTCATTGGAGACATAAAGCAGGCATATACACAGCATGCTGGTGTAAGACCTTTCGGAACATCACTAATTATAGGGGGTATCGACGATAAAGGTCCAAGACTATTCGCTACAGAACCTGGAGGACAAGTATTTCCATACTACTCATATGCTATAGGCTCAGGAATGCAAGCTGCTCTTGAATTTTTCGAAAAGAACTATAAGTATGACTTAGATATCAAAGATACAATAATGTTGGCTGTTAATGCGCTTGCAAGTTCCATAGAGGGTAAACTAACATCAGATAGACTTGAAGTAGGATACATCGATATACATGAACGTAGATTTAAGAAGCTATCCAGAGATCAAATAGATGAAATTCTCAAAAAGATAAAGGCTTAGCCAAGTAATCCTAAACTATAAAGGGGGTAGTATGTCTAAGAAACATAGACCATACATCATTGCAAGACTAGAAACACATGGACATAGATTTGAAGTATTAGTAGATCCCGACTTAGCTTTCCAATTAAAGGAGGGAAAGAAGGTAAATGTAGATGAGCTACTAGTTGGTGATTACATATACAAGGATGCTAGGAAGGGCTTAAAAGCATCACCTGAAGTGCTTCAAAAGGTATTTGGTACAACTGACCCTAAGAAGATAGCTGTTGAGATAGTAAAGAGAGGTGAAGTGCAATTAACAGCTGAACAAAGAAAGGCATTAATTGAAGCTAAAAAGAGGAAAATTATAGCATTTATAGCTCGTAATGCCATAGACCCTAGAACAAAAAGTCCAATACCACCTATGAGGATAGAAATAGCTATGGAGCAAGCGAAAGTAGGCATTGATCCATTTAAGGATGTCGAGCGACAAGCATTAGAGGTAATTAGAGCAATAAGTAGAATAATGCCAATTAAATTAGCTCGAGCGCTATTACAAATAAGAGTTCCACCTGAATTTGCAGGTAAAGCTTATTCCCACATAATTAAAATGGGTGAAGTTAAGAAGAGTGAGTGGAAGAGTGATGGAAGTCTTCTTGTAGAATTAGAAATACCTGCAGGTATGCAAAGCGAAGTAATAGACAAGCTTAACTCAATAACTAGAGGTCATGTAGAAGTCAAAGTCCTCCACATAGCCTAGCTACATCAACGTTAGTTAATTAGGTGTAGATTATGTCTAAAATCCATGTAAAAAATAGAGAGCTCGTACTGCCAGGAGACCTACTTGCAGAAGGAGATATTGAAGTTACAAGTCTCTTAATATATAAGTATGGCTCAAAATACTACTCAACAATAATAGGGCTAGTAAATGTGGAAAATGAAAATAAGGTAGGTATAATACCACTAGAAGGACCTTATATACCAAAAATAGGCGATGTAGTTATTGGACTAATAGTAGATCTAGGTATAACCAACTGGCTCGTAGATATAAGAGCACCATACATAGCTATATTAAATGCAAGTGATGCTTTAAATAAGCCTTTCAACCCTATACAAGATGATCTTCGTAATTATTACGATGTAGGTGACTACATAGTAGCCAAAGTACAATCATTTGATAGAGTTCATAACCCAACGCTTACAACTAAAGGTAAAGGTCTAGGAAAAATAACTTCAGGTAAAGTCATTGAAATAAAACCATCAAGAACTCCAAGAGTAATAGGTAAAAGAAAGTCTATGTTAAATGTATTAACGAGTGAAACGGAGTGTGAAGTAGTCGTGGGAGCTAATGGAAGAATATGGGTTCATTGCCCAAATGAGGATCTAGAGGAAATACTTATATTAGCTATCAAGAGGATAGAACAAGAAGCACATACTACAGGGCTAACAGATAAAATTCGGGAATTCATTGAAGAGGAGAAGATGAAGAGAGGTCTAAAGTAATGGGTGAAAAACCTAAACTCATAGATGAAAATGGATTAAGACGTGATGGTAGAAGACCCGATCAGCTTAGACCAATAAAAATTGAAATAGGGGTATTAAGTAATGCTAATGGGTCTGCCATAGTTGAATACGGAAATACTAAGGTTATAGCAGCAGTCTATGGACCACGAGAACTACATCCAAGACACTTAGCGCTTCCTGATAGGGCAGTGATAAGATGTAGATACCATATGGCCCCCTTTTCAACCGAGGATAGAAAAAGTCCAGCTCCCTCTAGAAGAGAAATAGAGCTATCTAAAGTTATTAGAGAAGCTGTTGAACCAGCAGTTTTTACGGAATTATATCCTAGAGCAACTATAGACATATTCATTGAGGTCCTACAAGCAGATGGAGGTACTAGGACAGCTGGTGTTACAGCAGCAGCATTAGCATTAGCAGATGCAGGTATACCTATGAGAGATCTTGTCGCAGCTGTTGCAGTAGGTAAAGTTAACGGAGTCATAGTGCTAGACATTGATGAACTTGAGGATAAATATGGAGAAGCCGACATGCCTGTAGCAATGATGCCAGCATTCAATGAAATCACGCTCCTACAACTAAATGGCGTATTAACACCTGATGAATTCAAAAAAGCCCTGGATTTAGCAACTAAAGGTATACGAGAAATATATAAACTACAAAGAGAAGCATTAAAGAAGAAATATATCGAAGTAAAGGTTGAAGAGTGATAAACCATGTCCATGACTCCATCAAACTTACCCATAATACCTAAAATCAAGAGAGATACACTAATAACATTATTATCGAGAAATACAAGAATTGATGGTAGAAAACTACATGACTTTAGGCCAATAAAGATTGAACTGAATTACATACCTAAGGCAGAGGGTTCAGCACTAGTAAGACTAGGTAACACAGTTGTCCTTGTTGGAATCAAATGTGAAATAGGGACACCATTCCTAGATACACCAAATGAAGGAGTACTAACTGTTCATGCCGAGTTTGTTCCATTAGCTTCACCAACATTTGAACCAGGACCACCAGATGAAAATGCTATTGAACTAGCTAGGGTAATTGATAGAAGTCTAAGAGAGCTTAAAGTAATAGACCTCAGTAAATTAGCTATCATACCAGGAAAGAAAGTATGGATAACATGGGTAGACATATACATCCTGAACCATGACGGTAATCTCATAGATGCAAGCATGCTTGCATCTATGGCAGCATTACTAATCACTAAAATGCCGAAGGTGGTAATTGAAGGAGAAGAAGTAAAGATTATTAGAGATCAAAAGGAAGAACCATTACCTATAACCAATAGGGTGGTAACTGTCTCTGTAGGTAAAATAGGAGATTTCATGATAATAGATCCTACAGCTGAGGAAGAGCAGCTACTTGATGTAAAGCTTGTAATATCCGTTTCCAGGGATGGAAAAATAGCAGGAATGCAATTAACAGGCCTAGGATCACTTAAGATCGAGGAAGTTCATAAGGCTATTGAACTAGCATTAGATAAGGCCATGGATTTACATAAAGTTCTTGAAGAAGTTATACCTCCTAGTAAGTAAGCTTTAAAAGCAATATGTACTTGACTTTTAACAGTAGGGTGATATGAGGATGGGTAAGAGAACAAAGGTTGTGGGGATTGCTGGAAGATATGGTCCCAGATACGGGGCTACACTTAGGAAAAAAGTTAGAGAGATATTAGAAAAAAGATATAGTCCACATACCTGTCCGTTCTGTCAAGTGAAAGGCAAAGTTGTTAGGATAAGTGTAGGATTATGGAAATGTAGGAAGTGCGGTGCAGTATGGGCAGGAGGGGCATATATTCCACAAACAGATCTTAATAAGTACTTTCCACGATTCATTATAAGAACAAAATAAGATGACTTACCTTTTAACTACCTCACATAAACCCTCACATAGACTTAGAAGTTTTTTAAAAGATCTTTCATCAGTTTTACCAGGCTCAATTCATATTAATAGGGGAAAAAGAACTCTCGAGGATTTACTATATGATGCTATAGATGTTAAAGCAGATAGACTAATCATCGTAGGGGAAAGAAAGGGTAATCCAGGAAAAATACTTGTATTTAGAGTAGACCTTGAACGTGAAGAGCTTAAAAAGATGGCTCTCTTTATACTTCTTGGAGTCAAATTATCGAGAGAAACACCTGATGCTATAAGAGTTTACAATCCACAATCTATTGCTCTATCTATTACGATGTTAAGAAATGAATATGAAGAAGAATTAGCTGAAGTATTATCGAGATCATTTAAGATAAAGCTATTATATGAAGTAATCGAGGAATTAGAGGAAAAACCAGACATATTGGTAAGGGTAAAGTATATTATTAAAGAGAAATACTTTATACTTAACTTCTATAACCCCTCAACAGGTAAGATTACAGGACCAACATTAAAGATAAGTAAGGTTATAGACTATGAAAGAACTAAAAGCATACCTTAAATTAGAATTGGAGTCAGAAAAAATAGCTAAAACAATATATCATGCGCTTCTTCCAGAAATAACAAGTCCGCCAAGTGAAGAAAGAGGTATAGCAACAATAAAGTTAGGGAACAACATAGTAGAAGTATTAATAACTGCAAAAGATTTAAGTGCCTTAAGGGCATTGGTAAATACTTATCTTTATTGGATAGCAGGAATACTTAAATCCATTAACACGACGTATAGGGTTAGGGAGAAGAAATGACTGAAAGAGTACCGCCCGAATTACAGCAATATGCATTAAAAGCTCAAAGAATTCAAAATCAACTAGCACAGGTAGTTACTGAAAAATCTACTGTTGAAGCTGAATTAAGAGAGATAAATATAGTATTATCAACATTAGAAAAGCTTTCAGATGATGTAGAGTTATATAAATCAGTAGGTCACCTACTAATAAAGACAAAGAAGGAGGATGTAATTAAAGAATTAAATGAACGCAAGGAAATATTAGATCTGAGACTTAAAGCCATACAAAAGCAAGAATCCATATTAAGGCAACAACTAAGCGAAGTTCAAAGAAAGCTTAATGAACTATTAGCTAAAAGCTATCAACAACCCGCTAAGCAAGGATAGCATATGAGTAAGTTTATTAAATTAAACCTAGAACTAGAGAAATTAACCGACGAATTACTCGAGGAACTAGCTATTAAAGTAGAAGAGACGATAGTAAAACTACTAAGTAAAAGACTAGGAAGAAGAATAGATGACTTCAATATAATAGTAAATATTGAAAAAGAGGATATAGTGACATTAACTATATCACTTGAAGTTACTGGCAGAAGTCGAGGAAGGATTAATTATGAAACAGTTGTTGAAGAAGCACTTAATACTGCATACAAACTATTTGAAAAGGAGTTGAGGAGGTTTGTTAAAGGAAGCTCTAAAGCTGAAAGAAGTAATAAGCAACATTAATAATATAGCTTTAACAACGCATAAGAACGCTGATCCAGATGCTATCGCTTCAATTGTAGCTTTCTCAGAACTTGCAAGAAAACTATCCCCTCAGATAAGTATTGAAATAATGTTGCCCGAAGGATTAAGTGCTCTATCTAAGAAGCTACTTCAGACATTCAATATAGATCTTAAGTTGAAAAAGGAGTTTACAAGCGATATAATTGTTATTGTTGATACTTCTTCTTCATACCAGTTAGGATCGCTGAGAGATAGTGTGTTAAAGAAGAAAATAATACTCATAGACCATCATAGTGCGGGGGATCTTGCTACTCAAGCATTTCTATCAATAATTAATTCAAAGATTTCTTCAACATCTGAAATTATTTATAAAATCGCTAGATTGTTGGGAATAGACTTTGATGTTTCTACACTTAATATAATATTAGCAGGAATAGTTTATGATACTAGACACTTCATATTAGCAAACCCAGAAACGTTAATGAATGCTGCAGAGATAATGATGATGGGAGCTGATTACAGGAAGGTTTTAGATAGCATGCACATTTCCCCATCGATATCTGAAAAAATAGCTAAAATAAAGGCAGCTATGCGTATAAATGCATATAGGCTTAAGGATTTCATAATTGTGCTTACGAGAATCGGAGCTTTTGAGTCAAGTATTGCAAGGATGCTAATAGATATAGGTGCTGATGTAGCTCTTGTAGTATGTACACGAAAACATGAAACAAGACTTATAGCAAGAGCTTCTCAATCGTTTAGGGAGGTTACGGGCATTCACTTAGGCAAAGATATTTTAGAACCTTTGAAGAACTACTTTCCGCGTGGAAGTGGAGGAGGCCATGACCTAGCTGGAGGATTTACTGGAGTCGTTGACCCAGACTTGCTCATAAGTACAGCCCTTAAATTACTAATGGATAAATTAATTGAAAAGGGTATTATATCCCCGTCGGACATTGAGAAAATAACCCTAGATTAAACCATAGCTAATCATAGGTAGACAAATAGTTTTAAAACTCCTATCCTAAAAAAGTGTAATTAGTCTAAGATTAACGTATAATGTGGTGCGTACGTCATGGTGAGGTTCAAGACTGTTGAACAAATAATGAAGATTATGGAGAACTTAGATCAAGTCAGGAACATTGGAATAATAGCACATGTAGATCATGGAAAGACGACTTTATCCGACTCGTTACTAGCAGCTGCAGGGATTATTTCGCCAAAGGTTGCAGGTGAAGCACTTGCTTTAGACTACTTAGAGGTTGAACAAAAGAGGGGTATTACAGTTAAAGCAGCTAACATAAGTCTCTACCACGAATATAAACATAAGCCCTATGTAATTAACTTAATCGATACGCCCGGTCATGTAGATTTCTCAGGTAAAGTAACAAGAAGCTTACGTGTACTTGATGGAGCAATAATAGTTGTTGATGCGGTTGAAGGTGTAATGACACAAACAGAAACAGTACTAAGACAAGCTCTAGAAGAACGTGTTAGACCAATACTCTACATAAATAAAGTCGATAGGCTTATTAAGGAATTAAAGTTAAGCCCAACCGAGATACAGCAAAGATTTGTAGAAATCATTAAGGAGATAAACGCATTAATTGATCTCTATGGGGAGCCGCCGTTTAAGAATAAGTGGAAGATAAATCCGTTACAAGGAAATGTAGCTTTTGGATCAGCGAAGGACAAGTGGGGATTCACAGTACCTATTGCCCAGAGAAAGGGTATTAAGATAAGCGATGTAATTGATGCATATAAGAGAGGTAAAGAAGCAGTAGAAGAATTTGCAACAAAGGTTGCGCCACTCCATGAAACAATACTAGATATGGTTGTAAAATTCGTACCTAGCCCTAAAGAAGCCCAGAAGTACAGGATTCCAAGAATTTGGCGTGGGAATATTAACACTGAGATAGGAAAAGCTATGATGGCCTGTGATCCATCAGGTCCATTAGTAGTATTAATTAACGATATGAGATTAGATCCTCATGCAGGGCTCGTAGCTACAGGTAGGGTACTTTCAGGAACAGCTAGGCCAGGAGAAGAAGTATGGCTTGTTAGTGCAAGAATAAAGCAAAGAATACTACAAACAAGCATATACATGGGGCCATACCGTGAAGTTGTTGGAAGGGTTCCTGCAGGAAACATAGTAGCATTACTTGGAATAGATAAAGCAAGAGCGGGAGAAACCATAGTCTCAATGGCCTATAAGGATGCTATGACTCCATTTGAGAGATTAAGATATGTATCAGAACCCGTAGTAACAATAGCAATAGAACCTAAAGATACAAGAGAACTACCAAAACTAATTGAAGCGTTAAGGAAAATGAGCATAGAAGACCCTAACTTAATAGTGAAAATTAACGAAGAAACAGGAGAATACCTACTCTCAGGAATGGGTCCACTACACTTAGAAATTGCGTTAACATTGCTCAAACAGAACTTTGGATTAGAAGTAGTTACGTCTACGCCAATAGTGGTATATCGTGAAAGCATTAGGAAAGCAAGCCAAGTATTTGAAGGAAAATCACCAAATAAGCACAACAAATTATACATAAGTGTTGAGCCATTAGATGAAGAAACTATAAAGCTAATACAAGAAGGAGTTGTAACCGAGGACATGGATCCAAGAGATAGAGCTAAAATATTAAGAGATAAGGCTGGATGGGATTATAATGAAGCTAGAAGAATATGGGCCATTGATGAAAACATAAATGTATTCATAGATTTAACGACAGGAGTTCAGCATCTAAGAGAAGTAAGAGATACAATAATACAAGGATTCCGCCTAGCAATGAGAGAAGGACCATTAGCGGCAGAGCCCGTAAGAGGAGTAAAAGTCATATTACATGATGCTATAATTCACGAAGATCCAGCACATAGAGGTCCGGCACAAATATTCCCAGCAGTAAGAAATGCAATATTCGCAGGTATACTTACATCAAGACCGACATTACTAGAACCTATCCAGAAACTAGATATAAGAGTACCAGCAGAGTACCTAAGCAATATAACAGCTGTCATCTCACGAAAACGTGGTAGAATAATAAACGTACTACAACATGGTCCATTATTAAGAATCATAGCAGAAATACCAGTAGCTGAAAGCTTCGACCTAGCAGCCGAATTAAGGAGTGCAACATCAGGTAGGGCATTCTGGGGTACCGAGTTTAGTAGATGGGCACCAGTACCAGAAAGCCTACTAATGGACTTAATTAGAAGAATCAGAGAAAGAAAGGGATTACCAAGAGAACCACCAAAGCCCGAGGACTTTATAGGATTCTAAAACCACAAATTCAGCTTCATAACAGGTGGGAGACGTTTAGACCCTACACGTTACTCTATTTTAGATCAGGCTCCTCGCTTATCATTTACATAGAGGATACCTTACTAAAGTAAATAAACTATTTAAGGTACTTCTTAAGGAAGGTTATACAGATAGGTGGGTTGCTAGTGTTCTCCACTCCAAAATTTAGGGGTAGATATGTTCATGTCATTGTATTAGTAACGTTACTGATCTTAAGTAATTTAAGTATAAGCATTACATCCGTAGTACAAGCCCAAGAAGGACTACGAGTTGAAGGTATCCCCCTTCCTGAATTCCTAGAACAGCTTGGTTTAGAGAAATGTGATGTCTATGGAGGAACACTTAAAATAGCCCTACCTAGTGAACCAAACACTTTCAATTGGTTCGTTGCTGGAAGCTCATGGAGTCTATTATCGCTATTTCCGGTATATAGTAGACTTGTAAGAATAATTAATGGAACATTAGTATTTGAACTAGCAGAATCTATAGAATGGTCCCCGGACCACAAGGTATTAACCATAAAGATAGTTAAAGGGGCAAAATTCCATGATGGAAAACCTGTAACAGCTGAAGATGTAGCATTCACTATAAACGTCCTTGCCCATAAATCCTGGTGCTACTATCACGGATACTTTGCTAGTGTTGAAAAAGCCGAAGTCGTTGATGACTATACGGTAAAGGTATACTTCAAGGAGCCTGATGCAGGCTTTATATATAATGCGTTATCAGTTATGAATATCATGCCCAAGCATATCTGGGAACCCTTACTTAAAGAAAAAGGAGATGCTCTAGCTAAATACAATCCCAAGATTCCCGACGAAGTTATTGGAAGTGGTCCATTTAAAATAGTAGAATATGTTCCAGGACAGTATGTAAAGTATAAAGCATACGAAGATTATGTCTACGGAAGACCAGGTGTAGATGAATTACTGTTTGTATTCATAACAGAAGCTAATGTAGCTATCTTAGCAGTACAGAAAGGTGATGTAGACTCCTATATAGGTTGGGTAACAGCTGAAGTAGTACCACAACTTAAGGCAACACCTTACGTTGAAATACATACATATACAAGTCCAACATTCTATCATTGGGGATTAAATAATCTGAAATGGCCTTTCAACATAACAGACTTTAGACGAGCATTAGCTTATGCTGTCGATAAGGAAGCAATTATAAGGGATATATTACTAGGATATGGTATACCTGGAAGTCCAGGTGTAGTACCACCAGTCGGTGTGAACCTACAATGGTTCAACCCCAATGTATATCATAAGTATACATTCAATCTCTCAAAGACTGCTGAGATACTTGATAAACTGGGATTTAAAGATATAGATGGTGATGGATGGAGAGAAGCACCTGATGGAAGCGACTTCTCATTTGAAATATATGCACCATCTTATGACATTGTTAGAGTTAGAGCAGCTGAAATGATTGCAAAGTGGCTTTCAGAGATTCCAGGAGGAGGACTCAAAGCTATTCCCAGAGCTGCTGAATGGAAAACTGTATGGCCATTAATTAGAGAAGCTAAAGTCGACTCATGGCTACTAGGTAGTGGTCCTGGAATGGATATAACATGGCTTATAAGGAGATTCCATAGTAGACCTATGGGTACTGGTAACTGGGCTAGATATTCAAATCCTGAGGTTGACCGCTTAACAGAATTACTAAGAGTAACATTTGATCCTGAAGAGAGAAAGAAGATTGCATGGAAAATACAAGAAATACTAGCTGATGAAGTACCAATAATAGTTCTATATTATAGAAAGTTCATTAACCCATATAGAGTAGACAAGTTCGAGCGATGGTTTAAACCAGCAGACGATGATGCAGCTACAAACTTCATAACATTACTTAGAGTACAATTAAAGAAAGCACCAACAACTTCTGCAACAACACCCACAACAGCACTCACTACGACCCCTACCTCCACCACTCCAACACCTACTACGCCAACACCTACAACAAGTCCTACACCAACACCACGTCCAGCTATGGATATGACTTCAATAGCCATTGCCATCGTTATAATTATAATAATCATTGCAATAATAGCTTTTGCTTTAAGGAGAAGGAGATGAATAAGCTAATAAAGACATATAAACTTTTTTCTATTCATCTCTTTTTACATCCAGGTAGCCTACATGAGTATGGTGGGTGTACATTATAATGAAAGAGTTTTTAATGCGGAGGTTGTACTCATCTATAATAACGTTCTTTGCAATAATAACTATAGTGTTCTTCTTAGCTAGATTAAGTGGTGACCCCCTTGCAGAACTAGCTGATGATCCTAGAATAACCCCTGAAGTTCTTGAAAAAATAAGGGCCTTATTTGGTCTTGATAAGCCGCTCCATATTCAATATGTAGATTTCATAATTAATACGCTTCAAGGAAACTTTGGTTATTCACTACATTACTCAAGACCTGTCATGGAAGTCATAGGTGAGAAACTCCCATATACATTAGCATTGCTGATTCCATCTATAACCCTCTCTAATTACCTTGCATATAGACTTGGCATTGAATGTGGGTGGAGAAGAGGCAGGAAATTTGATATAATGCTATCGGTTCTTGCTATAATATTTAGGTCTGTACCTTACTTTTGGCTTGCAATAATATTTCTTTACGTATTTTCAGTTGAGTTGGAAGTAACACCATTATTTGGAGCTTTAAGCCCGGGTAAGCCCATGTTTGAATGGAGCTTAGATTGGTTTATTGACTACCTATGGCACTACATCCTACCGTTCTCGGTATTAACGGTTAGAGCTACACTTGGACTAATTCCTAGAGTTAGGAGCTATACTATAGACGTTATTGGTGAAGACTTTGTAGTGACGGGGGTAGCTAAAGGGTTACCTGATTCATATATAAAGTCTAAGTATGTAGCTAGAAATGCAATATTACCAGTCATAACAGTTATGGGAATGAGGTATGCTTTCTTAATAGATGGTGCTATATTAACGGAAACCGTGTTCTCATACCCAGGTACAGGCAGACTTGTCTTCGAGGCTATTTATAATAGAGATTATTGGCTATTACAAGGTGCTGTAATAATTCTTGCATTAAGTGTTATTATAGTTAATTTTGTGATAGACATACTCTATGCACTTCTAGATCCTAAGGTAAGATATAGGTAAGGGGGTTCAGGATGTACATTAGAGGATTAGTAAATAAAATCATAACCGGTAACATTAACATAAAGAACTATTTAAGTAAGTTATGGTATATAGTAACATTTAGCAGAGCGTCAAAAATAGGTTTTACACTACTAGGAGCCATAACAATTATGGCTGTATTCGCAGATTTTATAGCACCTTATAATCCTTATGAACGAGTAGCTCCATCATTCCAACCCCCATCTCTCCAACATCTTCTAGGAACGAATGATTTAGGTCAAGATATTCTTAGTGGATTAATTTATGGAGCTAGAATATCGCTTTTAATAGGATTTGTTGCAGCCCTTATAGGCACCCTAATAGGATCTAGTATGGGTATTGTAGCTGGTTACTACAGTGGTATTGTAGATGAGATACTAATGAGGATCACGGATATCTGGCTATCAATGCCTACACTGTTATTTACAATATTCTTAGCAGCTATTCTGGTAAAGACTAGATTACCTATGGTATTATCAGTAATTCTCGCAATATCATTAACTTCATGGCCTTCAGTAGCGCGACTTGTAAGATCTAAAGTACTGAGCATTAAGGCTTTACCTTATGTTGAAGCAGCACGAGCTATAGGGGCTTCAGATCTATATATAATGACAAGACAAATACTCCCTAACGTATCACCAATAATAGCAATTGAAGTTGTTATGCGTACAGCTATAGCAATGATAGCTGAAGCCTCACTAAGCTTCTTAGGTCTTGGAGATCCAACTGTTAAAAGCTGGGGCATGATAATACATTATGCTATGAAAAGAAATGCCATTATCTTAGGGTATTGGTGGTGGTTCATACCGCCAGGCATAATGATATCATTAACTGTTTTAGCGCTATTTCTTATTAGCATAGGATTGGAAGAATACCTAAACCCCAAGCTTAGGAGGTGAAAAACCAAAATAAAAGCATCGATAACGTTTCATAATTGTTTTCCAGGTAGACCCAATACAGCAATGCGTTCTCCAGGTTCAACAATAGAATACTTCCTAATCCTCATTACATAGCCGTCGATTGGTGACTTAATCTCTATAAAATCCTTATAGGTCTCTAAAACTGCAATAATTTGGTCTTTGTTAACCTTATCTCCGGCTTCAACTTTAGGTACTACAATACCTCCTCGAGGAGCTCTTATAACTTGAGTCTCACTAATTAATATTTGATTTTCTTTAGGAGAAGCATTACCATGTATTATTCCTAAGTATTTAGCTACATTAATTACGCCGTTCATTCCAAGTTCAACGTTCTTCTGAGAAATTCTCCCTCCTTCACCTAGTTCGACTACAATTCCAGGTATGCCTTTCATGGTGGCTGCTACATGTAGCTCGCCAAAGACATAATTATAGTATTTACGTTCATGCTCGCTTTTTATCTTACTTACTGTGATGAATGGTGTTCCAAAGTATTTAGCCAGCTCTAAGGATTTATCCCTATGTGCTGAATAAGGTCGCTCTTTTCTAGGCTTAAAAGTATTAGGTGGTGGCAATAGTGCATGGGGGGCATTCTCACCATCACATGCAGCAGTATGTAAATCTAATAAGTAATCTGAATAAAGAACAAGCTCATTAAATAGCTTATAAGCTATTACTTCACTAATATTGCCTTCAATATCACCTGGCCAAACCCTATTCATATCTAGATTATCTATGAAAGACCATCTTCTTTTTCCTAGTACAGCTAAAGGATTATGTATTGGTACAATTATAATTGCTCCCTTCTTTAGATCATCTACATTAAGCTCTCTTGCAAGCCTTGATGCTACAAGAATACTTGTAAGCTCATCACCGTGGGAGCCGGCACCAACATATAGAATAGGTCCAGGCTCCTTACCTGTAATAATAACGTAAGGTATAGAGAGCTTAATATCAGGAGATAAAAATGATATCTCTAATTCTTCAAATACCTTCTCCCTAAAACCTATTTCCTTACCAGCAATTTTAAAGACCACACTTAACTCCCATTGAATTTTACCATTAATACCTAAATATATTTAACTCATCAGCAATTCTACAAGGAAATAGCGAAAGTTCTAAATTGAATTTAAAGACTGTATACTCCATTAGCGATTAGGGACATAGCTTACTATGTACAACTATGCCCAAGGGATTAATTAATTCCTTTTATTTCAACAGGTTATCAATAATCCATCACTACCATTAAGTATACAGCTCACAGTAACATCGAGAATAATATGAATATTATTATAAGTCTTAATAGAGCATATACAAGATTTATGTTCTTAGTCTTTCTTTAATAATCTTCACTGCTTCAATAGCATCGTTAAGTCCAAGACTTTTTAACTCCTCAGCCCTAGGTATACCGTATTCATCGTAACCTACCCTTCTGTAATATTCTATTCTTTGCCTCATTACCTCGCTTCTATCTATTTTCTTACCTTTATAAGGACCTTCAGGTAAAGGTTCGTAGAATCTAGGAGGTACATCGTCATGTATTCTCGGATCCCAATAGATATCGGGACCTCCTAGTAAGAGCATTATTCTTTGTAAGAAGAGTATTCTCCTAGCTTTTACATTAAGCCAAACATCTTTATTTAAATTCCACCCAGTAACAACATTAAGGAATCGTAATTGGTCCTCAAACGATACATGAAATGCCGTAAACGAACATATTACTGCTGAGTCATGAAATATCGCAATGGGTTCTCCTGATTCATAGTCTAATTTAGCTGTAGATGTATGATCACCACATTGAACTGATACAGCATAACTTATGGGCTTTGTATAATCTAAACAACTCCTAACACCATGAGCACCGACAGCAACGCCTTTTACAGTAACAGCATACTTAGTTACATCTACACCCTTAATCTTAGAGATTGCAAGAGCAGCACGATAAGTTCCTTCAGCAAATATGTTACCAAGACCTTTTCTCTCAATTATTAACTTCATTAACTTTGCAAACGATTCTGCATTGCCCCATTCAACCTTAAATCCAAGATCCTTCTCAGATATTATATCTTTTTCAAATAATTCAGCTATAAATCCGAGCAAGTTACCAGTACCAATACTATCAAAGCCGAGCTCATCCGCAAGAGCTGTTAAACATATATTATCTCTTGGATTAAAGACCCCAAGATTAGTTCCAAGATACGCTTGGGCTTCATAGTCGGGTCCATCGGTTACTACTTTCCCCAACCACCTACAGTTAGTGTAAGATATTTTCATACATGATATTGGACATCCATAGCATCCCCAACGATGTCTCATCCAGTAATATTGGTATTCACTTACATGGACACGTTTATTATTATGCCATTCACTTTGCCAATTCCTTATAGGTTCACTACTAGTCTCAGCGCCAACAACATAACCTCCTGCAGCAGTACCCCATTCCCTAAATCTTCTGCCCTTCTCACCAATAAACTTCCATAACCTATAAAGCATATCCTTGTATCCATCTTTATCATACACTTCTGGTAAAGGATTGCAACCCTTAACAACTATTGCTTTAAGCTTCTTACTACCCATAACAGCCCCGTAGCCGCCGTAACCAGCACCATGGCTTCTTCTAGAAATAACAGCTGCACATCTAACCATTGATTCACCAGCAGGTCCTATATACAAGTACCCTGGATGAGATGGAAGACCTTTATTTTTCTCCAAACTCTTCAGTTCATTGTAGATATCCTTCATAATCCAATTAATGATCTCAGAACCCTTTAAACCCCAAATATGGGATGCATCTCTAATCTCAATATTATCATTATATATGAATAAGTATACTGGATCCTTAGAAGCGCCTCTGATTATAATACCATCATATCCCGAAGCCTTAAGTTCAACACCAACATCACTATCAACTGTAGAACCTATAATACCAAGACTTTGAGGACTTTTACCAGAAATACAGACACGTGAACCACCAGGCCAAAAGCCTGTTAAAGGACCAGTTAAGATTATTAAGAGGTTTTCAGGGCCAAGAGGGTTAACCTTACTCCAGTCTAAACCAAACTCTTTCCATAAGATATAGGTTGCAAGACCTCTACCCCCAATAAATTCACGATAAACCTCTTCATCAAACTCCAATACCTTTATCTTTGAACGACTAAGATCAATATCTAAAATTTTACCATGAAAACCATAAGGAATATCCCTCACCCCCTATTGAAATATTTTTCTTTAAGTTTCTGAGTAGCCTCCATGGGATCTCTTAAAAATTCCTTAAATTGAGGTCTAGGTTCATAGCGAACTAATATTAACGCATTATAACCAAGCATCTGGCAGATACGTACGCACTCCGGATTACCATTACACATATCACATACAACTACAGATTTCTTACCAGATATAATCCTAGGAACACTACCTGGACATGCTTCAATACACTTACCACATAAATTACATTTACTCTCGTCAACTAGTACAAGGAACTTACTTTTATCAAAACTCAATGCCCCTGTAGGGCAAGCATCTACGCATGGATGATCAAAGCACCTAACACAGTATACTGCAACATGAACTCCAGGGATAAGTTCATATATCCTAATCCTTGAAGCTTCAATCCAAACCTTACCTTCATGTTTGAGAGAACAAGCAATCATACAACATCTACATCCAGTACAGAGATCTTCTCTGAATAGAATCCACGGATAAGGTTCTCTAGATTCATTCATGGATCTTAACCCTTAAAGTATGTATATCATAAAACAAAATAAATTTACTCTCAATTCAAGACATCACATTAAAACGTCATAGCCTATAATTCAATTATCATCCCAGAGTGCAATTTCTTAAATTTATCACCATATACTTCCATAAACCTTGCTTCAGCTTTTAGACCTGTACAATGTCCAAGATACAATTCTTTTACATTTAATTTATCAAGGTCTTTTAAGACCTTATTTATCTTTTCATCACTAGCATTTATTAAATGTAAGCCGCCTATAATAGTTCTAATTTCATTCATTTTTGTTACTTTCTGGAAATGGTTAATGATGCTTATTATCCCTGGATGCGAACATCCCGTTATGATCACTAAACCTTTATTGGTACTTATAGCTATTGAAACCTCGTCTCTAACATAATCCTTAACTAATCTTCCATTTAGTATTGTATAGAATCTTGTATCAGCCTTCTCATATTCAATAGTAACTTCTATTTCCCCTGAATAATAAATTCCAGGTCCCAGCTTAAACGGTTCTTTAATTAACATTATCCTACCTCCCAATTTCTCAATAATTTCTCTCCTGCACTTCTCTGGCACGCCTACATGCCTTATCATAGGATCTAACACTAAGTGGGGTCTAAATATATCAGGATGTGCAATAACCAATACGCTATCTTTGCCTATTTTCTCTAATAAGCCTGCTAACCCTCCAGTATGATCATAATGACAATGGGATAATACTACTAAATCTATTACCGAGGGCTTAATTTTGAGTAATTTCATATTAAATAGTATAGGCTTAGAGTATGTTCCCGTATCATAAAGAATGTTTAGCTTTTTACTATTACTGCTTTCTATGCTTAATAACAATGACAGTCCATGTTGAGCAAGAAAGGGTGAATTATATCCCGCATAGTCATCTGCTAATACATAGATCCTAACCTTACATTTATTACTCAAAGCAGATCACCCAGCCTATACTACACATTCTTTAAGCATTAATTTTTCAATAAAGTTAACTACTTCATTGTATGATTTAAAACTCTTCCACATATGAATGAATATTATATCACCTATGATCCCTATTACCTCTTCTAAATGTATTTTTCTATCATCAATATATTATCTGACATAGTCTAATTCTTTCTCTAAAAATAATTTGAATTTTTCTCCAATGCTTTTTCATGGTTATTCCTTTATGTGGATGAGGTTCTACATAGTGATCATTAAATAGATGCTGTATATTAAAGGCTTTAAGAGCTTCTAATGCTATGTTTCTTATATTCCAACTTAATGATGCTACGTACAATCCTTTATTTCTAGCCCATATGAGGAATTTTTTAGTCTCCCTTACTAGTCTTACGCGAACACCTGAAGAGTCTATTATTTCATATTCATTAACTTTAATGAAGGGAAGCTTTAGCATTGAAGTATCCAAACAATCCCAAATAGTTCCATCCAAATCAATAAATAATACCCTAGGACAACATACCATACATCAAAACACCCATGTCAAAAATAAATTAACTCCTATGAACTAGCAATTTACCTTTCCATGAGCTAAAGGACCCCACCCTTATAATATTTTGTAGCTGGGCATCCAAGACATTCCTTATAACTGTATATAGTACAAGATGAACATATTCTTCCGCAAGGAGTTCGCTCCTTCCTTTTCTCATATAGAATTTTTATGGGTATGTATTTTGGCTTTACAAGCCCTGCATTAAGTTAGGCTTCACTTCTTCTAATACCTTTGATGATCCTTATTAAGCATACTGTAGATATACATTTTAAAACAACATCATTTTCAGTTACCATTAAAGCTGCTAAATTTAATCCTCCTATAAGTTTAGCTAGGAAAATTACACGAGGACATTCAATAAATGTGTTTATTATGTTTTCCATGTATCTGTCTTTTTCTATCTCCACGAGGACTAAGACAGGTTTTAAGTTTAATTTGCTCGGATTTATATTAGCTTGAACTTTAATAGCGTCTTCTTCTCTAAGTTTTTAAGGTGTCTAGATACAGCTACATGTGTAATACCCAAGATTCGAGCAATTTCGACTAAATTTAAACTAGCATCCTCAGTTATTATTGAATGCATCTTCTTCTTAGTTTCGGTGAGGATACTACTTCCTTTCACCATAGATCCCTAAGAAGTATATAGTATATCAAACCAATAGTTATAGCGCCTATAACTGCAAGAATTGCATAAATAGAGACTATTCTCCATCCCACAATCCTCGAAACTCCAAGCATAGATGGTATACTAGTCATAGGGCCGCCAATTAAGAATGCTAATGCAGCTGGTGCACTCATACCCATATGTTTTAATGCATCTACAAGAATTACTTCTACTAGTGTTGGCGTGTACATAGATACTCCTATAATAGCTCCCATAATAATACCTTGGACTCCGGTTAAGTATTTAACTATAATTTGTGGCGGTATATATGCCTGTATATAACTGACTACCCCTATTCCTAGTAGAATAAATGGAAGCATCTTTTTAGCTAGATAACCAGCCATAATCAAAGAGTTCCAGAGTTTTTCATAGAGCGGTAATTTAATTTCTTCTATATCTCTTCTTTTATTAATTATAACCCTATATTTCCCTTCGACACTTCTACCCCAACTTGTTTTAGCAACGATATATCCTGTAACAATGGTAATGGATATCGTCCCTATAAATCTAGCAAAAGCTATTTTCCATGATATTATACTAGCCGTAAATAGTATGGTCATAATATTTGCAGCTGGAGCAGTCATGAGAAAGGTTATGGCTGGATCTATACCAATACCTGCATACAAAAGGCCTGTGAATATAGGTATCATAACACATGAACATACTGTTAGCAATGGAGCTAAAAATGCCGCTAAGAGATATGAACATCTCCTAGTGCTACTTAAAACATTTATGAGCTTTTGCTTTGGTGCAAGTTCACTAATCATACCAGCCATGAGAAAGGCAAAAACAAGAGCGAAGCCTGCCCTGATAATATAATTAGCTATATAGAGAAAGGGTAATGCTATAGGACCGTATACGAGCATCTCTTCTACTGTCATTAGTTTAAAAGGATAGCCATAGATCCTGGTATATATGAAAGATCCTAAGCTCGCAATTAAGATGACTATTGGAAGGGAGCACTTAAAATAACCTCTATCCTTACTCATCTCTGAATAGCCTCTTTAATAATAGTGATAACTTCCTCCTTCTTGGGGATGCGACCAGAGATTTTGATAACACCATTTATAGCTACAGAAGGTGACATTACAATTCCATAACGCTCAATAACTTGTCGTGAATTTACATCCAATTTAACAATTTCAACTATATCTCTAACTCCAAGTTCTTCTACAACATTTTAGTAATCTCAAGAGCTTTCTTACACCTTGGACAAGGAGGTTCAACACCTAGTACCTTTATATAAATTTTCTTAACCATGTAATCACCACTATATAAATAGAAACACTATATATGACTTGTGTTACAATTTGAAACAGCTAGATTTAGTCTCGAACGTCCCATTAATAGAGTAATGCTAGTTAGATGCGTTAAACTGTGGCGAAGTTTAAAAATAGCTCAAGAATGATACTAATTCACTCTAATTTTCCTTTCTCAAGATGTGATAACAATTCATTTAAATCTATCTCACCGAAGCCTATAACGTAGTCAGCTGCTCCATAAGATATTATTATTTTATTATCTACTAAACATGCTCCGCAAGGGAATACAGTAAATGGTCTATCACCAAATAACTCATAGGGCATTTTTGGTTCCATTATGTAGTATGGTGTTACAGCAACTACATCAATTCCTCTATCTTTATCATATTTGAATATTGCTGCGAATATTCTATAGCCTTCTATTTCCTTATCTACTCCATGGATTAATGTTAAGTAAGTATCTTTTTCGATTTCTATTGGAGGAGCAGCCCACCCAAGCTTTATTTCAAATTTAGCGGGTTCCAGAGCAAGAGTGGTATCGCGTACTTCTACTACCTTGATTTCCTCAACGGTTTTTCTTGTAATAATGTCTTCAGACACCTTACTTATTACAAGATAGAAGTTCTCGTCATCCATATGAGGTCTATGGAATAATAGCAAAGTCCCGTCACTGGTTTTAACAAGAAAAGCATCTTTATCGCTTATTATGTGTTCTCTAACACCTTGAGGGAATATAAACACGGCAACTTTATGCCATTTATCATTACCATAGTCTATAGCTGCTATGGGTATTGTTCTATATCTCCTTATGGCTGGATTAAAGTAGTTTATAGTTCTACCAGTATATACCATTACATTCATATCATTAATTCTACTTACTCTAGGATCTTCTGTACCCCAAATATCATGCTTTGTTGAAGGGTAGAGTACGAGCTCTCCTGGATAATGACTAACACTTATAATCCCAGTAAAGAGGTCATCCAACGGTATTTCAAGTAAGACTATACCGCTTAAATACATGAAGTATCCTAATATTATTCTAGCATAGACCTTAGCATAATCATTCTTAATAACTATTGCTGAGTTGAAAATCGATATAGGATTATCTATAGGATAATTCTTTAAGTGCACTCTATTAGGCGATATCACTCCAAGTCTCTTAACTATATCAATAGTCCTAAATTCTCTTACTTCACTAGCCTTTTTCATATTAATACTATTTTTAAACCCCCTAAGTATGAACATTAAGTATACCCTGCCTTTACTGAGGCAGATTGCCAGTTACGGGTATTTTAATATTCCTATAATAGTAAATCCTTCATCGATGCCTTCAAAACATTTTCCCCTTTTACAATACTTTATATTATGTAGTTAATAGAACTGAGAAAGGCTTATTGTTTGGTGCAGCGGCCGGGATTTGAACCCGGGACCTCCGGCTTGGAGGACCAGAAACATATGAAAGAATTCATATTACTCGATATGAAAGTGATGCAGAGATGATAATCAACATACATAGCCATAGATGCCATTACCTAATGACTGATATGAAAGGTTATGGCGTCTACCCGTTTGCTACTAGTGTTTATTATATCTTGCCTACGTAGAGCTTCATTCTAGAACATCTCTGTATCTATCTTTATACACATACTCTTCTATGTTGGGTCTTATATCAATTGCTTCGAGCTCGTCCTCAAGAGGATAGTGTTTTGGTCTATCTGGTCAAGTGTTTACATAGAAATTTCATTTGAACTCTTAAGCGTATTGGATAGTGGTAAACGAGTTATTCATAGAGCATACTCAATGCTTAGTACGTATTAAATCTAGTATAAATCTTAGGAAGTACTCCACAGCCTTTATTGGGTCTTCAGGTAAGTGACTCTCCTCAACCCTATCTTCGCTACCTCTATGAAAGTGTTTTGGGAATGTCCTTATATGCCAATGTTTTCCATGAGGAGCGTTGTCGTGTCGATAAACTGTTCCATCGATGTGCCTTCTCTCATAGTGTAAGCTATAGCGTCCACTAGGACTCCAATAAATGTCAAGGAAACTACTGTCAACGAAGACAACACGTACCTTCTCTACTACTCCAGAAGCTAGCTCTACTTTAGTAACCTCACGTATGAAATCTCTGTACTTCTTCGAAGCAACTGTTATGAGATAGCTATATATAGTCTCAAGTACGTCTTCTTTCAACTCCTAGAGCCTCAATACTTCGCTAAGTTTTTTCTTTTCTTCGAGAAGTCTCTCCAGCGTTATTAAGTCCTCCCATGCAGGGTGCTCAGCAACCTTACCCTTACGTATGTATTCCTCCAATTCTTCAGCACTTCGAACATTGTATTTAGCGAGTATCTCAGCTATCTCAGCTTCTATAAGAGCAAGCCTACGTCTGAGCCAGACCTCCACAGCTTCACGCTCAAGTTTCTCTGGCGAAATCCCTAAGCGACGCGCTACGATATCGATAACCCTAGCCATATCTCTACCCACATATAACTTCGTGTGAAGCACGATAAGTTTAGCGGATGTATCTATACACCAGACTATCATTTCTGATATGCATGTAAGATTAAGTTGACATGAATGATTGTTTGAGTCTTTTACAGAGTTCTTGGGTGTGAGGAAGAGTTTTCTATTGTTTGGTGCGGCGGCCGGGATTTGAACCCGGGACCTCCGGCTTGGGGGGCCGAAACTTACCATCATCAAGTTTCATGTAGGCTACTTGGTATATGAAACATGGCTAGATACTTTGATAATACTCGTTGTATAGATTGGTCATAACTACTTAAACACTATTAGGAGGTCTACCTTCTGATTCTTTCTATGTAGCTTCTCCCATATGTCATTATATTTCTTGGGGAGGTAGAGCTTGTACCTATTGTTCTCCTTAATAACGTACCTGTTGAGCGCCAAGATCTTATCTATGTGTTCTATAGGTTCTGGAAGAAATACTATTATGTCTACCTTCCTTCTATCGCTATGCAGTTTCTCCCATATGTCGTTGTATTCGGTAGGCAAGTACACCTTAAAATACCTAGTAGACTCCCTCACCACAGCTCTAGACTTCACCAGCAACCTATCTAGTATCGCTAGATATGATGCAGGCATCTTATCAGCCACAGAAAGACGAAGTGAGTTATTTAAAAATTTGAGAGAGGAAGCTACGGTTTCCTGTAAAGCACCAATGTGACGTACTCCTTCTTTATTTCGTTCAATCTATTGACTATCTCCTCGTCTTTTAAGCCGTATGCTTTCTTTAGCTTCTCTATTTCGTTCTCTATGAGTTCTCTAAGCCATAGAAGGAGTGAAGCGTAATCGCGCATTACCCACCTAAGTACTTTGATATCGTGGATCCTCTCCTCAAACTCCTTGGGCAGTGTATATGTTACATACAGGGACTCCTTATCTGCCTTAGCATGGACAGTTACTACGGGTGGCTTAGACTCTATGAAGCTATACAAGCGTGCTGGACCAACGTAGTGCTCGATAATCTTCTTCCCCTTCCGGTGTTGAACGTAGTAATACCATTGTTTACCACGACTTCGAGCTATGAGAGTGCCGAAATCACCACATACTGGACATACTACTCTTTTATGTAGTCCTCTACTTACTCTTGTGTCTGGCAAACTATCATGGAAATTCATGGCTTTCTACCTTCATCTCTACGATTATGTCTGGCATAGAGAAATATAAGTGTTTTTGTCAATAATTTTAATGGTGATAGCATGAGTAAAACTATAATGTTTAAAGCTAAACTCCAGAAATCAAGAGATCATTTTTACATCTACGTACCGAAGGCATGGAACGAGGAGCTTGAGGAGTTCTACCAGAAGAGAAAGAAAATCCGTGTAACCATCGAAGTCGAAGAAAAGGAGTAAAAGGAGGTGATGAGGGGGTGGCGGGGACTTCTATAGAAAACATAGATGAGGGATTTAAAAATATAGGCAAGGGTAAGATCAAAATAGAGCACATTAGTAAGCAAATGAAGCCTGAGGTGTGGGAACGAATTAAGAAGGAGATATTAGAGAGCTTTAGACGACCTGAATGGAGAGAGATTGTAAGGTTAACATTGGAGAATCCACGGGTTCTTGACTGGGCACGGGATTTCGATGAGTACAAGTACTATCTGAGGGGTGTGATTGCACGTTACATCGAGAAGGGTATCAATAGGGAATTTTACGAGAAGCTGTACAGGATGCTCATGGATCAGAAAGCCCTAGAGTACTTGGAGCAGACTATTTTGGTAAAGTTGGTGGAATGGGGCATTATATCGAGGCCCGACACTAGGAGTGAGGGTGCAATATACTACTTATATGAGTGGTACAATATCGAGAAGCTCATGGAGATAGACGTCTCAAGATTCCGCGGGATAATATATGACGAGAAGAAGAGCGCGGCTGAGGAGATTGCGGGAGAGCTCTATGCTGTAGGGTTCCTCACAGCCTATGGTAAGGGTTATCCTACATGGAAAATGAGGCTGGCAGCACAGCAAGGAAAGCTGCACGTGTATTGTGATGCTGACTGGGCTGGTGGACACATATACAAAGTCTTTGCGGAAGGTGCAGAAAGGCTAAAGAGGATAAGCAGAGGTGTTGCCCGGGCAAAGAGGAAAATAAAGGAGGAACTGACGAAAAGAGGATACTCAGAAGACGAGCTTTTCTTATTAGAAGACGCTTCGAAGGAATGGATTAAGCTTGTCGTCAAGAACAGTAAAAGACTAGGTCTGGACTTTAATGATGCAGAAAAGCTAGGACTACCTTGGGAACCGGAGCCAAAATGTAGTAATGGAGAGGAATGCAGGAGATACGAGCTTCAGTCCCTAGTAGACCTGAGGATGAGGTATGGAATTGAGTGCCCTCATCTAGCCTATACTGTATATAGGCTAAAGAATGTGTTTAAGGAAGAGCTTAAACCATTACTGCCGGATCCCCTCAATGCATATACAACGGCTGTGGTCGATGCTATATCAACAGGAATTTATGAATTCGTTAGGAACAGGGTGGGCAAGTTATTAGAAGGAGTGGAGGAGCCGTATGAAGGTTTAAGGCTCAAGAGAGATTTGGCGGAAAACCTTGCAGAAAGGATAGCTAAGGAAGTTGCAGAGAAAATATTGAAAAAGGAGGTGAAACCGAGGTTGACGGACACAATGATAAGACTAGATCTAGGATTGCCAGTTTACGCTAACGATCCAGATGATTTTGAAGAGAAATTCTATGAATGGGCAGGAGCATCAAAAGTAGAGAAACTACTTAGCTGAGCTGTACAGCTACCTGTTTTCTCGGTAGGATAGCGTATACTATTACCTTACGTGGTTTCTCTAGCTCGAATAGGATACGGTATTCACCGATTCTGAGCCTATAGTGATTCCTATACCCTCTGAGCTTTTTAATGTCGAGTCTCGGTGTAAAGCCGTAGTCTCTAAGCATAGTCAATGCTTCAAGCACTCTTCTCCGAATATCCTCTAGCTTTACAAGCTCTACCCTACCCCTCTCCTTATCAGCTTCATACTCCTCGATAACCTCAGCCTCGTCAGGGAGAGGCTCCTCAACACCTATAAGCCGCTCCTCTAAGAGAGCCTCTATACGCTCCAACACCTCCCTAAGAGCACGGATTTCCTCCAAAAGCATCTTCTCTACAGCAGTTGACACGTCAAACCCCTCTGTCTATACTAATCCTTACGACTTGATTAACCTACCGGAACCATAACTGAAGCAATTCTCAAAGACTCTAAGATACTTTTAGCAACTATGCTAGTATCGAGTACAACGCCATCCATAGAGGTCTCTGCCGCGACTACGAACTTCCTCTAGATGCTCCTCAGAGTCTTGGCGAAGGTGAGCATCAGGCTATTGCTATAGCTTGCATCCTAGCTAGATCCCAGGATGTAGACACAGTAATAGTGATTACAGATGATCAGAGAGCTAGAAATGTATGTAGGAGAATAAGTCTCAAAGTACTTGATGCCCTAGGACTGGTAGAGTTTGCCAAGAAACACGGTGTTGTGACTAAGGAGGAAGCTCTGAGCTTGCTAGAGAAAATCCCTAGTACTAGCCTGTACATTACGCCAGAGCTGTTAAGAGAAGCAAGAGCCGAGATAGAGCAGCAATAATCTGAACACTATTTACACCTACTAGGTATTCTAAGGAACGTAGTAGGCTTTCAATCATAACTACCTGCTAAGAATTTGCTCAAGGATAGAGCTTTCATTACTAAGCTAGATATTAGAATACACTCGAAACCACAAAGCGATATCATCAAATTTGTCACAGACTATGTTTCAGCTCATCGTAGATGCTTCCCCTCTTACCTATATCTACAACTATTATGTTGCAGGGCTTCACTAGGTACGCTATTCTATAGGAGCCTACACGTGTCTTACACAGCTCCTGGAGCGGGGGCTTTAGCTTCTCCTCGCATACCGGGTTCTCTGATAGCTCCTCTAGCCTAGCCTCTACTCTCCTAACAATATCTCTAGGGTAATTCTTTAGAAACTTCTTAGCCTTCTTCCTAAGTTCGACATTACACTTCAATCACGCTACCTCTTAACCACCCCTAGCTCAACTAGGTCCGTGTAGACCTCATCATCCAGCAGGAGGTCGAGGGTATCTATGTAGCTCTCCACCTCTTTGGCGTACTCCCTACACCACATAGCTAAGACATCTCTATTACCTTCTCTGAACTCCTTGACGAGGCCTAGAACGGCTGCTGTAGCTGACACCCATGCGAATGTGAGGTACATCGTGTATCCCGTGAGGTTTAGAAGAGGTTCTAGACCCCTCTCCGTAAGCCTCTTAGCAACAGCCTCAACACCATACCTAGACACCTTGTCCAGGACCCACACATCCCTATCTATAAGTACGCTCAGGGCATACACCAGGTTCTCGGCGTAGCGATACCCACTACCCCTAATCACCTTAG
>Ga0190367_1000036_pt1 | contig 103103 bp, 114 predicted proteins | sample 4872181011_MG_FD_171838 | JGI IMG/M metagenome (GOLD analysis project Ga0190367, IMG submission 171838) | Hydrothermal vent microbial mat bacterial communities from Southern Trench, Guaymas Basin, Mexico - 4872-18-10-11_MG | ecosystem: Environmental > Aquatic > Marine > Hydrothermal vents >...
GTTAAAGGAACAAGGCCTAAACCCAGACAGCTTCAAACACCACCTAAAATGCTACGACTACGGCATGCCACCACACTCAGGATGGGGACTAGGACTAGCAAGACTAATGATGATAATAACAGGCAGGAGGAACATCAGAGAGGTGGTGTTGTATCCAAGAGATAGGTGGAGGTTGACACCCTAAGGGCGTGGCTTAAATGGCGTTCCGTAGGGGCTATAGAGCTGAGTTAGAGCTCGTAGAGGCTTTGAGAAAACAAGGATTCTACGCAGCAAGGATTCCGATATCTGGGGGGAGGAGTGTACCCTGCGACGTCATGGCAGCGAGGGGGGACGACCGAAGGGCTTATCAAGTCAAGGAGACCCGCTCAAAACGTATCTACATAGACGAGGAGGAGGTCAAGGGTCTTCTGGGTTTCTGTAAGGCTTTCGGATTAAGGGCGCTTATAGCCGTTAAGTGGAAGGGGCGTAGAGGGGCTTGGACCGTGGTGGAGGTGAAAGAGATTTAGCTAGCTAGCTCCTTAAGCCTTTTAACCTTGTCCAGCGCCTCTAGCCAAGCTACTAGGCATTTAGCTAGCTCATATAGCCTATCTACGTCGTCCTCTCGTTTAATCATATCGTTGAGCTCACTGAGCTTCTGAAATATGGTCCTATCAAGCTCTGAAGCCACCGACAACTGTAGGAGCTTAAGTTCCTCCTCCTCGCCCTCCTTCACTATCAATACCTTCTTCTCGCAAGTAGCGCAGTAGATGTCTCCGCTCCTCAATCTAAATAGTGGTGTATGACAGACGGGACAGACCTCAGATAACATTACCGCTCCGCTTCTAAGCAGATCCACCATCTTAGAGACGTTGTCTTTACGTTCCAAGCACTTTACCTCCCCTCAAAATATAGTGGGGAGTCGATGGTGTTTAACCTTCATCCCTTATTCCTTCAAGTATTGAAACAGCCTGCCATATAGCAGTGCGGGCAAAGAGGGGTATGTTTGGGTCTTGGCTACATTCATCCAACATACTAATAACGTTAGAGGCCCTTAAAGCAGGGCTTTGTTTCTTAGATTGTAGGATCTTTATTGACTCGCTGCAGGCCCTTCTAATGTTTCTAGGCACGCCTAGATCCTCAGCTATACGCTGCAGCACAGCTATTGCCTGCTGAATACGTTGCTCAGCAGCGCTCTGAGTTTCAGGAGTAGCAGACACTTAGACCACCTCCAGTTTCCATCTACCTTAGTTAGCTGATTGGTTATGCCCTGCTCAAACTTATAAGCGTTAGTTCAAAAAGCCACCCCGTTTAACCTAATGAGAGAAAGGGGGTTTTACGTGGAGGAGCCAGCGCTCACGTTTAGGATTCGGGGCATTTACTCGACGTCGTTAACCAGGTTGCTACTAGAGAACGGCTTTAAACCCACTCAATGCTCTAAGACGCTACTGTCAAGGTTCAAGCTTGAGGAGCTATTTACACCGCCCGATGTAGACATCTACGATACTAAGCAGAAGGATGGCGTAGTGATTGAGGGTAAGAGAGAGGCTGTCGAGAGGGTATTGGACGTCATAGAGAAGCGCTTAGAGGACGCTATGATTAGGGAGGTAAAGCCGGGTGTGAACTGCGTCTTCAAGGGAGTGGTCAAGGAGAACACATGTGAAGGAGCCATAGTCGACTTAGGTGAAGGGCTAGGCATACTGCCAGGGCAACGGCTAAGGGAAGGAGAGGAGGTAGTGGTGGCCGTGGTAAAGTGCGTAGAGAACGGCTTGCCCATCCTATCCATGGGGCCTAGAGTGGTAGGATCCTATGCTAAGCTCATACCAGGAGATCGAGTGAGCCTCAGTAGAGGCATAAAATATAGAGGTAAAGCGTTGGAGCTTCAAACTCTCGGCAGAGCTTTAAAGCCCCCTAAGTGGGGGCTTCGATGGCGTAGGAGCGCTCAGTATGCCAGCATCGAGAAGTTAATGCAGGAAGTTAAGGAACTTGAGAGAAGAGGGGAAGAGCTACTTAAGCTTCTGGACCGTGCCTCAGCGCCCTCTAAGATCACTGAGGGCGACTCCGTCTACATAGTGAGCATGCTGGGGTCCTCCAAAGAGAAACTGGATGCCCTCAGGGCTGAAGTCACACCAACGATGCCTAGACACCACTTGTTTAAGAGCTGGGGGAAACCCTTCGCCCTTCTAGTCGACCTCGTAGAGGCTATTGGAGGAAAGCTGGAGGGATTTATGGAGAAAGCCTCTAATCTTTTGCTAGAGAGGGGGTTAAGGGCGAAGGAGCAGGTCGAGATAGTACATGTTAAGCCTGACGGTAGAGTGATCAACCTAAGGCCGGGGAAGATTATAGAGGTGGACGGAGGGAAAGTTAAGCTGTATAGGAGGTTTAAAGGAGGAGGATTTTACGACGGACTGGATGAGGCCAAGGAAGAAGGTGACTATGGAGTAACGGTCTTTAAGGAAGGTAGGTGGTGGTGCTACACCATGTACTTCTCAAAGGACCATCGATTAAAGGGAGTGTACTTCAACATATCTACGCCACCCGAGTACATGCCAGGCAGGATCAAATACCTAGACTTGGGGGTCGACGTAGTGTGGAGCCCTAAGAGAGGCGTTAAAGTTGTCGATGAAGAGGAGGTTAAGAAACTCGTTGAGGAGGGAGCCCTACCCAAAAGGCTGGCTGACAAAGCCCTAGAAGAAGCGCTTCGCTTAGCGAAAGAGATAGGTGAAGGGGGTTTGCTCGAAGAGGAGGGAATTACGTGTGAGCCAGCCTCTAATTAAGACTACAGCTATAGGCGTGCTGAAAGTGCTACTCTCCATCACCGTGGCGACAGCCCTGATAGGGCTCGCATTGATGATATCCTCGGGCGAGAACCCGCTGTATGTCTTAATATCCTTCACCACCTTGGAGAGCCCGCCAGTAAGCTCCCACCTAGCCTCACTCGGCGCCTTCTTCTTAGCGCTGTCAGGAATGTTGATGATATCTACCATAGTCTCTTACACCCTGGCGTTAAAGACCACTGAAGATCTAAGCAGAAAGCTTGAGGGATTAGAAGCTGAGGTAAGGAACATTAACATAGCGGCCTTAGAGGAGGCCGCTGAGAGAATAGAGGAGGCCGTCAAGGAGGCAAAAGGGCACTTAGATAAGAGAATAGAGGAAGGGATCCTCAGCCTAGGTAAATCTCTTGAAGAGAGCACCAAGGGAGTGTTAAGGATGCTCGAGGAGGCCCTAGTAGCCATAGACGAGCTGGTTGAGGCTAGGGTCGAAGAGCTTAAGAAGACCCTGAAGGAGGAGAAATAGTAGATATGCAGGGGACCGAGTCCAGCGAGGTAATACTCAGGAGGTTTAGGGATAAGAGCGAGAAGACGCTAAAGGAACTCGAAGAGAGCAGGGAGGAGTTAATGAGGGAATACTGCGAGCACGGCGAAGCTCTGTCTAGGGAATACGACGAGAAATGTAGAGCACGAGGACAAGAGTTCCATAAACACAACGTAGAGCGGTTGAGAAAACTCCACGAGGATCTAGTAGAGATAATGAGGAAGAAGCCCGAGGAGCTCATTGGAGCCAAGCAAAGCCGTGCCAGTTAAGGCTTATCAGGGCAGCCCATAGACCACATATATAATTAAACCTCGACTAGTAGGAGAGAGATCTTGGAGGTAGACTTCTTACTAGGGGTCGGTGTCATCTTCGCCTTAGCCGCTGCTTTAGGCGGCGCCGCGTTTAAAGCCAGGCTTTCACCCATAGTGGGCTTCATGCTGGTAGGGGCGCTCATAGGCCCCTCAGGCTTAAATCTCATAACCGAAGGCCCTTTGCTAGAGCTCTTCGCCGACATAGGCATTATACTATTGCTATTCGTAGTAGGAGTAGAATTTGAGATAAGCCAGCTATCTAAGGTTGGCCCAGCCATCTTAACCGTGGGGCTTCTTCAAACCTCACTCTCCTTCTTCCTAGGTTACCTAGCTGGATCCATTCTAGGCTGGAACACGTTAGCATCCATGTACCTAGGAGGAATCTTGATGTTCAGTAGCACAGCCATAATCGTCAAGATGCTACACGACCTAGGTATGGCGAAGGGAGAGGAGTACGAAGCGAGCGTAGGGGTATTAATATTGCAAGACGCCATGGCTGTAGTCCTGCTCATAGTGTTGCTTAACGCTACCACAAGCGGAGGAGCTTCGCTCCAACTAATCACATTGGTGGTAGCAAAGACACTGACCTTCATAGTGCTATCCATAGCTTTAGGCGTTAAGCTAGTACCCTTAATGCTCGATAAGGTGGCAAAGTCTAAGATGAGCGAAGCCCCCCTCCTAACAGCCCTTAGCTTAGCTTTCCTCCTAGCCTATATAGCAAGGGAGCTTGGAGTTTCAGAGGCTGTGGGAGCCTTCACAGCAGGGCTAACCATAGCCTACTCGCCTAAAGCTAAACTTATTAGGGACGTAGTCACGCCACTAAGAGACTTCTTCATGACTATATTCTTCGTGAGCATGGGTACATTAATACACGTAGACCTTCACGGGCTTATCGACGCTGCTTTGATATCGCTACCTTTGTTAGCCTTAGCCCTACTTGGAAGGCTTATCGGCTGCTCGTTAGGAGGATTGATTGGCGGCCTAAGCGAGAGGTCCTCCTTCTCAGTGGCGGCCATGTTGATACCTATGGGCGAGTTTAGCTTCATAATAGCTAAACAGGGGATAGACCTAGGGGTACTGCCACCTTCAGTATTCCCGTCGTTAATGATAATATGCATAGCCACCACCATCATGGCCCCCACCCTCATCAGGCACTTACCCGTTAAGATGCACAAGATGGTTGAAGCCCAACCCACTCCCATAAGGGCAATGACGGCCTTCCTTGGCAGGGTAGTGGGGAGATCCTTTAGAGGAATACATGAAAGCCACATCCACCTAGCGAGGTTTAAGGAGAGAGTGAAGAGCATGTTGATGGACACCCTGGCCATATTCATAGCTTTAAGCCTCCTATCCATGTTAAGAGAGTATGTACTAATGCTTCACCAACTCATACCGCAGTTGCAGCTAATCGACCGAGAGGTCTTCATGTTGTTGGTGGCGACTGCCGTCATAGCTTACCCCCTCCTAGACATCTTTGTGGATGCAGATAAAGTCGTAAACCTGTTAATGGGACATACCTTAGCTAGGTTCCCGAGACTTAGGAGAGAGAGGGGTAGGCTTAGAAGAGTTATACGTAATTTATCCTTCGCTATTTTAATGATAACGCTGTCAATAATATTAATGCCGGGAATAAGCAGCGCTGTCAACCTCCCCCACCTATCACTCATAACCTCAGCGTTAATCACCCTCATAGTGTTGGTCTTAATATTCGACGCAGCCTACATCTTCAACCGCGGACTTTGGAAAGCCATAAGGGAAGCCCTTAAGCCACACTATGAAAGCGCCTTAAACGAGTGAAAGCAAAATGAGACTGATCATAAGTTCACCGGTGGAAAGAGTGAGACCATCAGGTTGTAGACGCCATGTATCATGTAGGCCGGCATGAGGCCCATGAATAGGGTCAGGGCGTTAAACTCCCTTAAGCCGAACTTCTCGAGCAGGTAAGCTAGACATAAACAACCAATCCCTGTACACACCACGTGAAGCGGCGTGCACGCTATCCACCTAAACCACATTATCTCCGCGTATTTCTTGGGGGGTAAGTTAGAGAGAGCATTAGCGTAAATTAAGTTCTCAACAATTCCAAAGGAGAGCCCTGAGAGAGCCCCAAGCACGAAGGCAAAGGGTAGATTAAACCTAGACTTGAAGCCAAGCGAGGGTATAATATAACCAAAAGCCTTGCCGGTTTCCTCTACTACCGGGACCAAGACGCTGGTGAAGAACAATACTAAGATCAAAGTACCCAGCTCACTCCCCCTATAAATCGGGACCAGTACTAAGGTAGTCATAGGTATCTGTAACGATAAAAGAAGCTCACCATTAACTGACGATATGGCTGCGAAGATCCCTATGATTAGGGATGCAGGAATGGAGACCGCTATCTCTGACGCGCGCATCTTAGACCAAAAAAGAGGTAACCTTTAATTTTTTTATCTTAAAGAGCTGGCAAGCATCTGCAATATCTGGTCAGCCTTTTTACCGGTGGACGTTATCGTCACTACGCAGCCCTCACCCTCCCTCTTAGGTGTAATGGTCACGCTTATAGTGTTCTTAGGCCTCGTAAAGAAGTACACCAAGGCTAAAGGCCACATAATCAAGACCAGCAGAATCAGCAACCATAACTTATACTCACGTTTGCCCTCAGCTGTGATGCTTGAATTGGGTACCACCGACTTTATTTCAAAGCCGCTGGTCCCGATAGTCCTCTGTATAAGGGCAAAGACGTTCTCCGGTGTATCCTTGACCTCCGCTGTAAACGAACCCATCTTTGCTGCCTCCTTGTTAATTTACTGCTGAACAATCAGTTTTTAAGTTTTCAACACCCTGTTAATATTAGCGCCTACATTTAAAAATCCAGATAAATGACCAAGGTGTCTTGGACTTAGAGGAAGGAGGAAAGAATGCTTATATCTACTTCAACAACGCACTAAGCAATCTCCATTATCGCACTCACCATGCACATCGTAGACCACGCACCTAAGCATTGGTAAAGCAATGTTATAAAAAGTACTCAATAAACTATTGAGGCAGTGAGCCGTTTCACTTATTACGAATTGGGAAAGTGATAGGGTTGAAGCGCCCCGGCCGGGATTTGAACCCGGGTCACCGGCTCGACAGGCCGATATACTAGACCGGGCTATACTACCGGGGCCTCTGGGAGATGTGGTGTGGGGTTGTCTTAAACCTTATCCTAGATTGTGGGGATTAACGGATTTATTTGGCCTGTTCCTGTCCTGGATGGGTGGATGGTCTTGGTTATAAAGGTTAGATATGAGCCGTTCAAGGAGATCGTGATTAAGGAAGTGGTGGAATATCCTTCGGTGGAGAGTATGGCTAGGTTCTTGGGGGCTTATTTAAGGGCAGGGCAGTTGATAATCCCTAATTGGACAGAGGGCGTGTTGTTCTGTTATTTTCCATTACCTCTAACCACTGATGACTTAGTTAAGGAGTATTTTGAGGGACGTGTTTATTGGTCGACGGTGATATTTACCGTGATGCCTGAGTATAGGGATGTATTGAAGATAGACGCTGTGGAGGTCCCAGTAATAGATGTAAGTCATAATCCCTCGCTTAGGAGAGTTGCCAGGTGGTTGAAGACAAGGTTTAGGAGATGACACCAGAGGACGTTGTAGGCTTCGTTGAGAGCTACATAGAGGAACGCAGAGGGTTATGGAGGAGGCCGCTAGTGGGGTTTGCTGATGCTAAGGATAGGCTCTTCAAGGAGTACTCTAGGATGCATGGGTTTAAGACGCCCACAGAGCTGGTTGATGGAGCTAAGAGCGTGATCATGATCTTCATACCGTTTAAGGAACACATCGTGCATAGCAATGCGTCTTTATCCCTCACACCTTCAAGGGAGTGGGCCTTGGCTTACATAGAGGCCAATAAGTTATTGGAAGGCCTCTGCAGGGAGCTAGTCCATGGACTCAGTGAGGAGGGGTATAGGTCGCTGTATATACCGCCAACAGGTGACTTTGATAGGGACACCTTTGCCAGCTCGTGGTCGCATAAACACGCCGGCTACATAGCTGGACTGGGCACTTTCGGTATGCATCATCAACTTATAACTAAGCAAGGTTGTTGCGGAAGGCTAGGCTCGGTGGTTACTCAAGCATCGTTTAAGCCTACACCGAGGAGCGATGAAGAGTTTTGTCTACATAAGAGGGGGTATAACTGCCTCATGTGTTTAAGTAAATGCCCAGTAGGAGCACTTACGTACAGTGGGCTCGATAAGCGCAGATGCTACGAACAATGTCTAAAAGGTGCGGAAAAGCATCGAGATCTGGGGCTCGCCGAGGTGTGCGGTAAATGTTCATGCGGTACGCCTTGCAGCTTACAAGCCCCGAAACCTTTTTAATGGATTTCATCGAACCATACCGAGGAGAGAAGGAGGACGATGGGAAAACTTGTTCAAGTGAGGGTTTTCGATATAGTGCTGGCTAAGACGCCCTACGGGCTTACATCGGCGGTACTGCTCGAAGAACCAGGCGGCAAGCTTGTGCCTATCCTCGTGGACCCATACCAGGCTTCATCGATTAGATCCGGACTAATAGGTGAGAACATAGGCGGAACACATGATTTAATGCTGAGCTTAATGAGGAACCTAGGCATCGAGTTCGTCCAGGCGACGATCCACGACTTAGTCGAGGATAGGTTTAAGGCCAACATTACGGTTAAGCTAGGCGAGAATGAAAGCACATTCGACGCTAGAGCCAGCGACGCCATAGCGTTAGCTGTCAGGGCAAATGCACCGATATACGTTAACGAGGAGCTTTTAAACAAGGTCTCAGTGAGCCGGGAAGACCTCTTAGAGGAGGGAGAAGAGTAACCTCCCATCTTTTTTTCTTTTAAGTTTCTTTTAAGAGATGGAAAGTGTTATCTTCGAGGAGAGGGAGAAAGCTTAAAGAAGAGGCCTCTAGAGATCGTCATGGATCCCGGGGTAGCTCAGAGGTAGAGCGCTCGGCTGTAGGCCTAAGGCCGGTGAGGTGAGAGCGCAGGGCGCTCGATGATGCTCACTCAGCCGGGCGCTGGAGACCGAGTGGTCGTGGGTTCAAATCCCACCCCCGGGATCTTCTCTCACCCCCCGTTGAAGCGAAGGATTAGGCCTATGGTTAAATCAACGACCTGTTGGTCTTGGACGCCTAGAAAAAGCTAAATAAGCTTACTATTCGTGTCTAGCTTCGCGATTTAAGCTGAAAATAATGGAGGGGGGAGGGTGTTAAGGCCAGCCAGAATGGTGAAGCTACGCTTCGCGGTACTTGAAGACTATGTCGATGATGTGCTTAGGGCCTTAGGCAAGCTGGGAGTCATGCAATTCATAGACTTTACGGCGGCTGCTGAAGGGTTTGAAGGTTTAGCGGCGCCAGCGGGCATCTCTGAGGAATTCATCTCGCGCGTGGTCAGCCTATCGTCACGTGTCGACTCGCTGCTCTCAGCGATGGGAGTTAAGGTAGAGGGGCGCGTAAAGGAGGTACCCGTTAAGCAAGGTCCATCAGGCAAGGTGCTCGACGAAATACAGCGGACCATCGAGGAGATAGAGAAAAAGTATGAGGAAGTTAAGGGCAACGCTGAAGAAGTTAAGAAATTGGCTGAATCCAAGGCTAGTGAGCTCTGGGCGTGTAGGGACCTAATTGAGGTTGAGCGTAGGGTTCACGATGTTAAGGCGTCATGTGGTAAAGCAGGGAGGTTGTTCATCATACAGGGGTGGGTGCCTGAGGATAAGGCTAATGAGGTAATTAACACCGTGGATAAGTACTCTGAGGGCTTTTACCTATTTGAACAAGTGAGGCCGGAGGTTAAGGGGCACCACGAACATGGAGGCGAGGAGCCACCAACCTACATAGAGCATAGGAGCTTCATAACCCGTGACTACCAACCCTTCGTTACAGCCTTCGGTTACCCCTCATATAAGGAGATAGATCCAACCACGATAATGGCTATAACCTTCCCTATATGGTTCGGCTTCATGTTCGGCGATGTGGGACACGGCCTCCTCTTGTTAATTGGAGGACTTTACTTCTACTGGCTTAAGCGTTCAGGGATAAAGGTCCCTGATCTCCTAGAGCCCGTGGTCAAAGGCTCAGAGCTACTTATAATGTGCGCCATCTCGTCGATTATAGTGGGCTACGCCTTCTACGGCGTGGTATTCGGCAGCCATGAATGGTTTAAGCTGCTGTATCCAGGGAAGCCCATAGCAGTACCCGCAGGGTATGAATACTTGGTCCACGAGGTACACTGCCCAATACCTCTAGGCTCGCTTCACCACCCGCTCTTCATATTGAAGCTAAGCATATACATAGCGTTCTTCCACATAATCCTCGGTCTGATACTCGACTTCATTAATAAGGCCTCGAGCGGAGAAGTTAAACACGCTGTCCTAGGGCCGCTAATGTGGCTATGGCTTTACGGTACCCTGGCCGGCCTCTTCATCTTATACGACATCAACCCCACCACGACGATTAAGACCTTCCTGAAGGACATGTTCACCTTCAGCGTCGAGGAGCTAGGACTGCCGCTACCTATACCTCCGTTAATGCTGTTCTTCATCCCCTTCGTAGTAATGATACTGGCCAGGATGCTATTTGAGGAACCTATCGAAGGCTTTGGATCAAGCCTAGAGGCACTAGCAGCATCGATATCCAACACAGTGTCCTACGCTAGGATCTTCGCGTTCTTCCTAGTACACCATGCCATAGCTGAGCTTGGGCTCGCAGCTGGCATTGAGGAACTTGGACACTTAGTATCCATCGGTAGTTACGGAGCCGCCGGAATGGCCGTGATAATTTTCGTCTTAGCCACCACGCTAATAATGACGTTGGAGCTACTCGCTACCTTCATGCAATCGTTGAGGCTTCACTGGGTAGAATGGTTCTTGAAGTTCTATCAGGGCACAGGTAGAAAGTATGAGCCATTCACGTTAACTACCAGGTATGTATCGCTAACCTAGACCATCGACAACCTTTTATTATTCCCTTCTTTTAAGTGGATAAAGTCTTTCATACACTTTAATTAGCGCTAAGGTACTTACGATCAACCCTATAAGCCCTCCCAAGAGAGCTAAGAGCATACGCATTAGAGAGTCCTTGCCCACCATTAGACCTAGAGCGACACCTAGTAGAACAAGGGCAGGCATAACTAGGCCTATAAGCAACCCCTTTAAGGCCATCCTGAAGTACCTAGCGCGGCTTAAGTAAATCAGCATTAACGCTCATATATGCTAACCGGGGATTTATAGGGTTCGAGAGGCGATGAGGCGGCCCGACCAATATGCTTACGCGCTGGCTAGAGTATACGCTAAGCGCTCCTACATGCTTAAGCCAGCCGACTATGAAGCAATGGCTAAAGCCATAAGTTATCACCAAGCCCTACGCCACCTCTCTACGACGTTCTACGCTAAGTACGTGGCTGGGACTGAGGAACTACCTGACGTTGAACGAGGTCTAGCTCTAAGCTACAACGAACTCTTCGATGAGGTCTCAAGGTTTGTTAGCGGAAAACCTAGGGCTTTCCTTGAGCTAGTGAAGTATAGACATGAGTTAGAGGTATTAAAGGCCCTCTTAAGGGCTAAGTTTGCAGAGGTACCTAAAAATGAGGCATTACGTAACGTAGTACCCCTTGGAAAATTTAACCAAGAGTTTTGCGAGAAACTGCTTGGAGCCAGGGATGTAACGACCGCCATCTCCCTGATCCAAGACGAAGCACTTAGAAGTACGCTACTATCTGCCTTAAAGGAGGCCGAGGAATTAAAGAATCCGTATCCTATCGAAGTCGCCGTCGACAAGTATGTCTATCAGTTGTTAGGCAAGACTAGTGGTGAATTAGGAGGGCTCGATAGAGAATGGATTAAGAAGCTACTAGGTGAGGAGGTGGACACTAAGAATTTAATGATTTGCTTAAGGCTCAAGTACATGGGGGTCAAGGATCCTCAAATCTATCTCCTACCTTATAAGTATAGGTTCACGGTGGAGAGAGCGACTAGGGTAATGGCCGCCCCCACTGTAGGCGAAGCCTTAGCAGCCGTTAGAGATTTAATAGGCGAGGTCAAGTACACCAGCCTTAGCGACGTGGAAGGATACCTTCTTAAAAGGCTGGCCTCAATAAACGCTTCCGTGTTCTTACACTACGGCTTCCACCTAGGACTGCTCTTCGCGTTGCTCAATTTAAAGTTCTTCGAGCTGAGGAACCTCAAGGCCTTGCTAATAGGGAAAAGTGAGGGTTTACCGGGCGAGGAGATCCTTTCGAGGCTCATCCTACATCAGGGGGCATAAAGGTTAAAAGGCTAAGGATGGAGTTGAGTGGAGGGACCTGTAATGAAGCTGTTGAGGGCTGTGCTCTTCGCCTTAATAACGCTAGCGATACTAGCAACAGCTGTTGTCAGCTTCGCTTACGCCGCAGAGGCTGAGGAAGGCGGCGGAGCAGGGTTTGGAGAGATGGGTAAGCTGTTAGGCGCAGGAATGGCTATAGGTTTCGCTGGGTTAGGTGCAGGTGTAGGCATGGGTACCGCGTCCGCCGCCGCCATTGGTGCCATGGCCGAAAAGCCCGAGGTCTTCGGTAGGACGTTGATATACATCGTGTTCATCGAGGCTATCGCTATCTATGGGCTGGTGATCTCGTTCATGTTAATAATGATGTAAAAAACCGTACCTAACTTTTTTGTCATGCTTTAATAGCGGCTACTTGAAGGCCCAAGCCCCAGACGACAGTATAAGCCAGGCAGCGAAGGCAGCAGCCATACCATGGAGGAGGCCCGCAAGGCCTATTGAGGGTGAGGGTGAGCTAGTCATGGTTGCAGCGGCGAAGATTATACTGAAGGTGACGCTGAGAGCTGGCACAGCGAAGCCGAGTATCTTACCCCACTTGGCGTCATTAAACAGGCCGATGCTGGCTACTATAGCCAACACGCCGAAGAGGCCCGTAATCAACATGATCACTAGAAAGCTGGCACCTACACCTGAAGTTACCAGTAAACCGCTTGAAGCAAGCATCAATACACCGTAGATCAATAAGCAAATGCCAGCCCCTATGCTCGATAGAGGCCTAGAGGCCATCGAGGTAAACCCCCCTCGTCCTCCAGGGCTAAGATTAGTTACCTATTTAAGGTTTGAGGGGCCAGTGATGAATGTATGGGAGCAAAGGGTGGCATGCGCGAGGCGGCTTACGCCCTCGGGATGGGCTTAGACCTCTTAGTGTTCGCGTTGGTAGGGTTCTTCATCGGTAAGCACGTGCTCGGCAACGAAGCCTTAGGCACGTCTATAGGTATAGTAGTGGGCATCTTGTTGATGTGGTACCACGCCTACTCCTTTATTAAATCCATGAAGAGGAGAGGAAGTGTGAAATAGGGCTAGCCATTGTATAACCGAGGGACCTTGCAAGGTGGCCTCCATGGACAGAGGCTTCTTCATCGCCAGCGATGAGGATATCAAGAGAGGGCTAACTACCGACATCTACTATGTTAGGACTAGGGAGGTCTTAGCTAAGAAGGGGAAAGTTAACACTAAGGTGTCCATGGATATACACGCATACTCATTTCCTGAAGGCTACTCGTGGGCGGTACTAGCGGGGATAGAGGAAGTAGTTAAGTTACTAGAAGGGCTAAACGTGGACGTCTATGCCATGGAGGAGGGCACGGTGTTTCGGCTATATGAACCAGTGCTGAGAGTTGAGGGACCCTACGGGGAGTTTGGAGTCTACGAGACTCCTATCCTAGGCATCTTGAGGCACAGCTCCAGCATAGCTACCAAGGCTGCTAGGTGTAAGAAGGCTGCTAAGGATCGCGTGGTGATATCGTTCGGGGTTAGGGCCATACACCCCGCCATAGCTCCCATGGCCGATAGGGCCGCCTTTATTGGAGGATGTGACGCCGTAGCTGGGATTTCAGGGGCTAAGCTAATAGGTGAGGAGCCCGTCGGAACCATACCCCACGAACTCATCATAATTATGGGGGACCAGGTAGAGGCTTGGAAGGCCTTCGACGAGGTTATGCCCCCCCATGTACCTAGGATAGCGCTTTGTGATACGTGGTTTGATGAACGCACAGAGGCGCTCATGGCCGCTAAGGCCCTTGGAGACAAGCTATACGGAGTGCGCTTTGATACTCCTAAGTCGAGAAGAGGAGATATAAGGAGGATCGTCGAGGAGACGAGGTGGACTTTAGACCTACATGGATATCACCACGTCAAGATAGTGTTGAGCGCTGGGCTCGACGAGAACTCCATAGCAAAGCTAAGAGACGTCGTTGATATCTTCGGCGTCGGCACATCCATTATGTTCCCTCCATCCATAGACTTGGCTTTCGACATCGTCGAGGTGGAGGGGAAACCCATTTCAAAGAAAGGTAAAATGCCAGGTAAGAAACAGGTGTACAGATGCTTCAATTGCATGGAGGACATAATTAAGCCTGCGACTGCGGATGTGTCCTTGAGATGCCCCAAGTGCGGCGGAGTGATGGAGGGACTGCTTAAGCCCTTAATGAGAAAGGGCGAGCTTATAAGAGAACTCCCTAGGCCTAAGGAGATAAGAGACTATGTTTTAAAACAGCTTTCAAGGCTACCTGATATAGCCTAAGCTTTAATTAATCGACGTCGGCTAGTAAGGTAGACATGAACGGAGAGGAGAGAAAAGCACTTAAGGTATACCTTAGGGACGAACGGTTCGAGGTAGAGGATACTGAGGAGGCTAAGCAACTACACTCGTCAGGATACTACGGCGAATACCTTGAGGGTAAGCTTAGGTTATCCTCAGTAGAGGTTCTTCACCTACTTGAGAGGGGAAGGATAAAGGTCATAGACGAGGACGGGAAAGAGTTGAGCTTTGACGAACTGGCAAGACGTCTAGTTACAAAAGACCCTCAGGTATGGTTAAAGTACCTTATATACTCAGACCTTAGGAGGAGAGGCTACGTAGTCAAGGAGGGATTTAGCGGCGGAGTCGAATTCAGGGTCTATAGGAGGGGGGCTGAGACAGGTGAGGAAGGAGCTAGGTACATAGTGTATGGCGTAGTTGAGGGCGAGCCTCTCGATTTAGCCAGCCTCTACAATATGGCTAAGACCGCGAGAGCTTTAAGGAAGGAGCCCGTATTGGCTATTATAAACCGTCAAGGAGAGGTTTGCTACTACGAGGTATCATTAATCACTCTCTAAGGTGTAATTTAATATGGAGGTTAAGAGGGCGAGAGGGACTAAAGACCTCTTACCGGAGGAGGCCATTAAGTACAGGTTCGTGATTGATAACTTAAGGAAGGTTTTTGAGAACTTCGGCTTCGATGAGGCCGAAACGCCGGCCATAGAGACTTGGAGACTATTAACCGCTAAGTGCGGCGACGAAGTAATGAAGCAGATTTTCAAGATTGAAGGGGGAGAGCTGGGGTTAAGGTTTGACTTAACCATGGGTTTAGCCCGTGTGGTGGCCAGTAATCCTACTTTACCTAAGCCGTATAAAAGATATTGTATATCTAAGGCGTGGAGGCATGAAGAGCCGCAAAGCGGTAGGCTACGTGAATTCTGGCAAGCTGATGCAGATATCGTGGGAGTCCCCTCAATGGAGGCTGACGCCGAGGTACTAGCTGTAGCCGTCGATGCCCTTAAATCGTTAGGGCTTGAGAAAATAAACGTAAGGATCAATAACAGGAAGATACTCGAAGCCCTCCTTCAGATCTCAGGTATATCAAGTTCCAGGTTCTTAGAAGCTTGTAGAATAATAGATAAACTGGACAAAATAGGCCTTGAAGGGGTCCGCCTTGAACTCAAGACGAAGGGCTTTAATGACGCTTGCGAAAAAATCCTTTCCTTAATAAGCATTAAGGGGAGGTTTGATAGGGTCGAGGATGAAGCGCTGAGAGCCATTGAGGGTGTTGATATAGGGCTCGAGGGCTTTAAGGAAGTAGCGATGATATACGACCTAGCCAAAGATTACGGTTACGCTGAGAAGATAATATTGGATTACAGCTTAGCCAGGGGGCTAGATTACTACACTGGACCCATATTCGAAATCGAGGTTGAAGGGATCTCCGGTAAGTTAGGAAGCGTAGCTGGTGGAGGAAGATACGACAAGCTAATAGAGCTCTTAGGTGGACCGCCCACCCCTGCAACAGGTATATCATTAGGTGTCGATAGGCTGGTCGAGGTGCTTAAAGTCGAGGGCAAGCTGCCGTCGATTAAGACCAAGACCAAGGTATTCGTAGCTGCCGTCAACGACGAGGTACGTAGAGAAGCCTTAAAGCTAGCATTGAGGTTAAGGCAGCATGGAATATCGGCAGAGGTAGACTTAATGTCTAGGAAGCTTGATAGACAACTAAAGTATGCTGACGCCAAAGGTGTACCTTACTCCGTAATAGTAGGTAAAAGGGAGCTCGAGTCTGGCCTATTTAAGCTTAGAGACATGATTAAACGGGAGGAGTCTCTCTTATCCTTTGAGGAGCTATTAAGAGTCCTAAGAGGAGCGTAGATGGTGATGGTTACTCACGCAGAGGTAGCTAGGCTGATCAAGAGGGTTAGGGAGCTCTCCGCTAGGGTTAAATTCCTTTTTAAAGGACACCGTTACGTAATGGTTATAAACGGCTTCGTGAGGGCTGAGGATAAGGATTCAAGTAAAGTTGATTGGCAAAGAGCCTTTGGTTCACTGACCCCTGCTCAACTACTAAGCACTTTACCCATAGAAGCCATTGAGGTACAAACCCCTAAAGAAAGCTTGAAATTCACTAACCTTAAGGACTTCTTAAAGTGGATCACCTAAGCCTCTGTTACTTTATGGGCCCGGGGGGACTTGAACCCCCGACCTACGGCTCCGAAGGCTTACGGTACATTAACGCCGCCCTATCCTCTCTAGACCCCTACTAAGGTTAGCTAGGCCACGGGCCCTCTTAGCAAGTAAAGGAGCACAAGAGAGGCATATAAGGATAGTTGCATCGAGACTTAAGGCGAGCAAGTACCATATAGAGTACGTGAAGCTCTAAGTCAATGCGAGGGTAGAGGATGAGCCTTAGAGAGTTCCTCGAAGAATGTAGGAGGAGAGGTGAAGTCGTTGAAGAGACTGGAAGGGTTTCAGCCGTATTAGAAGCTGCGCGCTTGCTCGCCCGGTACGATGGAGGACCGGTGGTGATCCTTAGAGACGTAGACGATAAAAACATTCCAGTCGCGTCGGGTATCTGTGGAAGTAGGGATAGGGTTTACAGGGCTTTAGGCGTAGATAAAGATACATACTACGTTGCCGTGAGAGATGCTATTAGATCCCCTCTTGAACCTAAGATCGTTGAGGAGGCGCCGATTAAGGAGTTGGAGCTAGGTTATAAGCTATCCAGCCTACCCGTCTTAAAGTACTATGAACTCGATGGAGGGCCATACATCACTGGAGGCGTGGTTATAGCTAGGGATGTAGATGAGGGCTACCAGAATGCGTCGATCCACCGGTTAATGGTTGCCGGTGAAGACAGACTACTGATCAGGATGGTGCCTCGTCACCTATACGCTATGTATCGTAAAGCTGAGAGAAAAGGAGAGGAACTTAGGGTGGCCATAGTTATCGGTGTACATCCAGCTATTCTTTTCGCAGCCTCTTGTAGCCCCCCATTAGGGGTGGATGAACTATGGGTGGCCAATAAACTACTCAGAGGAAAATTAACCGTTACAAGGAGCCCTGAGCTGGAGCTCTTAGTTCCGTCGGAGGCTGAGATACTCATCGAGGGGGTCATTAAGCCCGGAGAGAGGGGGCTTGAGGGGCCTTTCATGGACATTACCGAGACCTACGACGAGGTGAGGGAACAACCTGTAATACGTGTACTCAAGATATACGCACGTAGGTCGCCGATATACCACGCAATACTCCCAGCTGGCAGTGAGCATAAGTTGTTGATGGGAATGCCTAAGGAGGCCTCCATATGGGAGGCCGTTAGCTACGTTGTGCCTAAGGTTAAGGCTGTTAGGCTCACCCCTGGAGGGTTTAACTGGTTACACGCAGTGGTGTCCATTGAGAAGCAGTGGGATGGGGACGGTAAGAATGCTATCTTAGCCGCCTTCACCGGCCATCCAAGTCTGAAACACGTGGTGGTGGTGGGTCATCAAGTTGACGTAGACAACCCTGTAGAGGTGGAAAAAGCTATAGCCTTGAACGTCCAGGGCGATGAAGACTTAGTAATTATAAGTGGATGTCGAGGATCGTCACTAGATCCCTCGAGCCTTAAGAAAGGGGTCACCTGTAAGGTGGGAGTTGACGCTACGCCACCTCTACAACCTCATAAAGCTAATAACTCTAAGCTTAGCCCCCATTATAGGTGCGTAGCGGGACATGAAGATTAAGCGCGCCGGTGAGATCAAGGACCCCGTGCACGGATACATTTACTTTACGGAGGAGGAAAGGGAGCTCATAGACTCTAAGCCTCTTCAGAGGCTAAGGCGGATCAAGCAGCTAGCAGGATCTGAGCTAACGTACCCTGGGGCAACTCATACGCGCTTCCTACACTCGTTGGGCGTAATGCACCTTTCAGGGCTATTGGCGGAGAGGCTTTATGAACTTGGTCACATCGACCACGACGACTTACGCAAGCTTAGGATAGTAGGTCTACTGCACGATGTCGGTCACGGCCCCTTCTCCCACGTTTACGAGGAGGTGCTCTATGAACGTAGGGGCATGACTCATGAGGACTTAACCTACTGGGTCATAAAGGACAGTGAGCTCGGGGACATACTTGATAGCCTAGGTTTTTCGAGGGATGAGATAGCTAGTCTATGTATAGGCAGGTTAGACTGTAAGGAGCGTGAGTTTTTAAATCAAATAGTAACGGGAAGGCTCTCGCCTGACACCATGGATTACATAGTAAGGGACTCATACTTCGCTGGGGTGGGTTTCGGCGAAGTAGATATACATCGACTAATAGACTCTATAGACCTAGTTGAAGGAGGAGTTGCGGTAGACTATCCTGGGGCCTTTTACGTGCTGGAGGCGTTTATAATAGCTAGGCTTGAATTGTTCAACGCTGTGTACTTCCATAGAACCGTTAGGGCTGCCAATATCATGTTGTCCAGGGCCATGATATACGCCGACGAGGAGTTAGGGCTAACTAGCTTTAAGGACGTCAATGAGTTTTTATCAATGGATGACTACACGATCATAAACTCCATCCTGTCCCTAAATAGAGAGGGCCGAGCTAAAATAGCCAAGGAGCTAATTAGGAGATTCATGGAGCGTAGGCTATTAAAAAGTACTTACGAGGCGATAGTACATAGAGGGGACGACCCTCTCGCAGGGGTCTTAAAGAGGCCTAGCCTAAGAAGAAAGTTGGAGGAGGAAATAGGAGTTAAGGCGGGCGTGGACCCCGACTACGTGATCATAGACGTCCCAACAGTACTTTCAGTACCCGTCCACCCAAAGGATGGAGGAGAAATCTTAGTGTTTAGGAGACATCAAGGCAAGAGGGAAGTCTTCAAGTTAACCGACGTATCGCAACTCCTTGCATCACTATCTAAGTTCACAGACATAATCAGGGTCTACACTCTACAGGAATGGCGAGAAGCCGTAGAGAAGGCGTGTAGGGAGGTATTTGGAGAGGAGGGACTGACTAGGGTGGCGGTCTGAGGGACCATGAAGGGGATCCTCATAGCAATAGAGGGCATAGACGGCGCTGGAAATACTACTCAGGCTAAGTTACTTGCGGCTTGGCTTAGAAGTAAGGGATTAAAGGTGGTATTAACTAAGGAGCCTACGCATGGCCCTGTAGGCAAATTAATTAGGAAGAGGCTAAGACAGGGAGCCGCTAGCGCGTATGTAGATGCTCTACTCTTTGCAGCTGATAGAGCAGAGCACGTAGTTAAAGTTATAGTGCCTAGCCTCCAGGAGTCCGCTATAGTTATAACCGATAGGTATGTGGAATCCTCCATAGCTTACCAAGGGGCTCAAGGAGCGAGCGAACAGTGGATCGAGAATATAAACAGTTTCGCCCCTAAACCAGACCTAACAGTTGTACTAGACTTAGATCCCAAGGTAGCGCTCTCAAGGAAGAGACGAGTAAGAGAGGTCTTCGAGAGAGAAGACTTCCTCAGCAGGGTCAGGGAGATTTTCAGGAGGAGAGCCCTTGAAAGGGGTTACGCCTTAGTCGATGCTAGCCCTAAGAAGAGCCTGGTACAGAGGAACATTAGGGAATTAGTTAAGCCACTCCTAGAAGCCCGCGTTTAGAGGATCCTCAGGCTTCATAAGTTCTCTTAAAAGCGAAGTGGCATAAACACCTCTCTCTAAGGTGAAACGGAAAGTCAACGTGCACGACGATGGTTCTTGAAGAACATTGACTACGGTGAAGCCCTTAGGCTTTGAAGTCACCGACCTAAACCTTAAGGGAAGTTTAATTCCAGGCATAAAATCTACCTTAAAGTCTTTAAGAGATATTCCCTCGTCGTCTAATGCCCTTTTGAGATGTCTAGGAATGTAATCGTCACCGCGTATGGCTAATTCATAGCTAGGTAACGGAAGTACTAGCGATGCTCTGCTTTCCTTAATGAGGTTTAAGGCTTCATTAACCTCCTTGACTTTCATCAAACCTCCCTTCGCAACGATTAGGAAATCCCCCTCAAAGGGTAGATGGTAGCTATCGGCTAGCTCTTCGATCCTTAAGCTTAAGGCTTTATTGAAAATATATGCTTGAAAGGCTTCCACCATCAACCTTAAGAGGGGACGAGGAAGGGACTTTAGAGCCCCCAAGTAGTCGTTTGGATGATTAATTAAATACTTAAGCATCCTTCTCTCGTAGAGAAGAGTCTTGGGCATTAGCTTTAAAGCTAGCCGATAGTCACCGACCATTCGAGCTTTTCGTGCCTGCTCACTTTCCCCAGGGTACGCGTGGAAGAGGAACTCCCTAACAGCTTCCTCATATCTTCTAAGTAACATAAGCTTACCCACCACGTGAGTGTTAGGCCTTCTTGTCCCGAAACGCTGATATCCATAGAAGTTCGGGAACCCATTTAATTTTAACAATGAGGCCATTATTGCTCTTACCCTGCTAAGAGCTTCACCTAAGCTTAAACGAACCTCCCTAATCGTGACGGTGAAACGGTTGCCATAAAGCTCGCCCCTCGCTAATGGTTTATGGTAGCTATGAGACCTTAGTACTCTGAGACCAGGTATCGAGAGACCCTCTAAGGCTTCAGGCCTAAGGCCCTTAATGGAAAAACGCTGTACAGTTACGGCTGAGGCGTCTTTAAGGCCCGCGTAAGTCACGTAGCTTAGCGGTATGCGTAGCCTCTCGGCTAGCTTAAGCGCCGCCTTGAAGGTATCCATCCCCCTCTTCTCAATCAACGCTAGAACATAATCTCCTTGACTAGGACCCTCTATTAACACACCTGGCTCAGCTAGTTCTTCAACTATGAAATCCTCGAAGGCCGACCTTATCCTTCCACCTATCCCGCTAATTGTGGAAGCGTACACCAACATCCCTAGGGATCTGTCTAAAGGAGAGGAGGAGGGTATAGGCAAGGAGTGCACCTAAATTCATAGCAACTTGAGCCTACCGGTTATTAGATCCACCAGCCTGCTGGGGGCTGGGCCAATCCCTACGGCGGTAGGGGTATTGGGCGGTAGTTCTGTTAAGCCTGCGTCCCTTATTAAAGCTGTAGGTAAACCCATCTTCTTGGCCTCGAGCTCAAGTCTAAAGAGCTCTTCCTCGCTTTCCACCTTAACTACGACCTTCTTTTGGTTAGAAAGGTAGAGCCACATACTCCACCAGTCACCCCTCCTTCGCCTGGCCTCCTCAGCCGCTGCAACAGCAGCATGAGCTACTTGAGCTGCGAGCTTTCCCTTACTCATCTTTAAGTCACTCCTAACCGCGATAACCTGCTTATACTCCTCGAACATGAAAGCCCAGGTTAAAAACTATAATCCGCGTACATAAACTTTTGAGGGGCGTACTTTGATCGAGCGATTCGACGTAGCGGTCGTCGGCGGGGGGCCTACAGGTCTACTGTCAGCCCTTGAGGCTTCAAGAAGAGGGGCTAAAGTCGTAGTCTTCGAGGAGGATGATGAAGTAGGCGTGCCCGCACATTGTGCGGGGCTGGTGAGCATCAAAGGTTTGAGGGCTTTGAGCATCAAAGGTAACTATGTGCAGGGTTACATTAGGGGTGCCCGTGTGTATTCTCCTTCAGGCGAGCACTTAGAGATAAAGGCCGACAGGAACCTGGCTTACGTTATAGATAGGGTTGAGTTCGATAAGTCTATAGCTGACTTAGCATTGAGAGCAGGGGCTGAGTTAAGGTGTAAGGCTAAGGTAGATAGGTTAATGTGGAGTAAAGCCAGAGTATCTGGGGTTAAGGTTAAGGAACGCGGCTGTGGCGAATACTATATCAAGTCTGGTGTCATTATAGATGCTGAGGGAGCTAGGTGTAAGGTGCTTAGACGCGCAGGGATGCCTACGCCTGATTTAGAATTAATGTACCCGGCCGTTCAAGTTGAGGTGAGTGAAGACCTTGACCTAGAGGATGACGTTGTTGAAATCTACTTGGGCTCAGAGTGGGCTCCAGGGTTTTTTGCGTGGATAATTCCCCATAACGAGGGAGGAAGGGTTGGGTTAGCAGCTAAGAACGTAGCGTTGAATAAGATGCTCAGGAAGTTTATGACCCGCCACCCCATAGCCTCAAGGAGATTAAGAGGAGTTAAGGTCGATAAGTACATGGGAGGGACCCTAGTGCTAGGAGGACCAGCACCTATAACTCATAGAGCCGGCCTCATAGTTGTTGGGGACGCTGCAGGTCAAACGAAACCTACAACAGGAGGAGGTGTGGTGTTTGGCGGGATATCAGCCAAGATAGCTGGTGAAGAAGCAGCCAGAGCAGCCTTAGAGGGAGATGAAAGAGCCTTTAAGAGATATGAGGAGCGTTGGAGAGGCTTACTTGAAGGCGAGCTATTGTGGATGAAGATGTTTAGGAAGAGGTTAAGCTCCATGACTGATGGCGAGCTAGACTTCGTGATAAGGTTATCCAATAGGTTAAAGTTGGATAAGGAGTTAACCTTAAAGGGAGATATGGATTTTCACTTCTTAACCGCGAGGAACCTAATGTTATCATTGAGAGCTTTACCCCTAATGTCGAGGTTCTTAGACACCATCATCCTAGGGCTTGCCCTCAAGAAGTTAAGGTAGGAGTAGCGTTATTGAGAGATTTTATTACTCGAAACTTTTATAGCTCAGCCCACTTTAACCTGCTTCGCCAACGGCGGTTGCGATGTCTAGGGAGATAAACTTCCCCCTCTGCATTTCCTGTAAGAAACCTATTACGCCGGATAGGAAAGGTGCCAGATTCTACTGTCCACAGTGTGGGGGCTTCTTAATTTGGAGGTGCTGGCACTGCAGAAAACAAGTAGTGCCATATAAATGTCCTAAGTGCGGCTTTGAAGGACCTTGAAGGAGGTGAGCTCTTTGGCCAAGGTTATGGCTATAGTTAAGGTAATGCCGGAGGATGTAGATGTAGACCTAGAAAAGCTAAAGGAGGATATCAAGAGCTGTCTTCCAAGCAACGTTAGCTTGGAGAAAACTATCGTAGAGGACGTAGCCTTTGGTATTAAGGCGCTTAAATTATTCCTCCTTCTACCGGAAGAGGAAGGAGGAACCTCTAAGGTAGAGGAGGCACTCTCCAACGTGAAAGGCGTGGGACAAGTAGACGTTGAGTTGGTGACTAGGGTCTAAGCTAAGATAGGTTTAATTGGATCTCTCCAGAGTAATCCTTGAAAGGTGTATCCATGTCTGAAGGGAATAAAGAGGTAAAGGAGATAGTACTGAGGGTAGCTGATGCCAAGGCTAGGGACGTAGGTAGAGGGAAAGTTAGGATAGATTTGGAGGCTATGAGGAAGATAGGAGTCAGCCCAGGGGATATCGTCGAGATAGAGGGAAAGAAGCGTACAGCTGCGGTAGTATGGCCAGCCTACACCGAGGATCAAGGATCAAATTTCATCAGGATGGATGGACTTACAAGGAGAAATGCTGGTGTCAGCATAGGTGACAGAGTAATTGTGAGGAAGGCAAAAGTAGTGCCGGCCACGATGGTTAGACTGGCTCCTCAGTCATTCACGATCTCCGTGGATCAAAGCTTCACGAACTTTGTGAAGAGGAGGTTAATAGACTACCCGCTCGTGGAGGGAGATAGCGTCTTAATACCGGTGTTAGGGCAAGCCATACCGTTTGTAGTAGTGGCTACTAAGCCATCAGGTGTGGTTGTAATCCCCACCGAGGACACCAACGTGATATTACTAGAGAAGCCGGCCGAGGAAGCGAGGGTCAGCAGGGTCACCTATGAGGACATTGGGGGTCTTCACGAAGCTGTGCAGAAAATAAGGGAAATGGTGGAGCTACCCCTTAAACACCCTGAGCTGTTTAAGAGGCTTGGTATAGAGCCCCCTAAGGGCGTATTGCTTTATGGTCCTCCTGGCTGCGGTAAAACCCTACTAGCTAGGGCAGTAGCTAACGAAACGGACGCCTACTTCATCGCTATCAACGGCCCCGAGATTATGAGTAAATTCTACGGCGAATCGGAACAGAGGCTGAGAGAGGTCTTCGAGGAAGCTAAGAAGCACCCATCAGCCATCATCTTCATCGACGAGATAGACGCCATAGCCCCCAAGAGAGAAGAGGTGACAGGTGAGGTAGAGAAGCGTGTAGTGGCGCAGCTCCTAGCTTTAATGGATGGACTAGAGGCGAGGGGTAACGTGATCGTTATAGGTGCTACCAACAGGATTAACGCCATAGACCCAGCACTGAGGAGGCCGGGGAGGTTTGATAGAGAGATAGAGATAGGAGTACCGGATAAACAGGGACGTTACGAAATATTATTGATACACACTAGGAACATGCCGTTGGCTGAAGACGTGGATCTAAGGAAGTTAGCTGAGATCACTCACGGATACGTTGGAGCAGACCTAGCAGCTCTATGTAGGGAGGCGGCCATGAAGGCCCTGAGGAGGTACCTCCCACAGATAGACCTCCAACAGGATAAGATACCACTTGAGGTTTTAGAGGGGCTAAAGGTAACCATGCAGGACTTCTTAGAGGCGTTTAAGGAGATAACACCGACTGCCATGAGGGAGGTTTATGTTGAGGTTCCGGCGGTTAAGTGGAGTGATATCGGTGGGCTTGAAGACGTAAAGCAGGAATTAAAAGAGGCTGTGGAGTGGCCTCTTAAACACCCTGAGGCGTTTAAGAGGCTTGGTATAGAGCCCCCTAAGGGCGTATTGCTTTATGGTCCTCCTGGCTGCGGTAAGACTTTATTGGCTAAGGCGGTGGCTACGGAGAGTGAAGCTAACTTCATAAGCGTTAAGGGCCCTGAAATCTTCAGTAAATGGGTAGGTGAATCAGAAAAAGCCATAAGAGAAATCTTCAGAAAAGCACGAATGGCAGCACCATGCATCATTTTCTTCGATGAAGTAGACGCCATAGCTCCCATGAGAGGGTATGGCTACGGCGACTCTATGGTGACTGAGAGGGTAATCACCCAACTTCTAGCTGAGCTTGACGGCATTGAGAGATTAGAAAACGTCGTAGTTATAGGAGCAACGAATAGGCCAGACATCTTGGATCCTGCATTACTTAGACCTGGTAGGTTTGATAGGCTAGTATATGTCCCACCTCCAGACTTTCACGCTAGGCTAGAGATTTTTAAGATACACACTAGGAACATGCCGTTGGCTGAAGACGTGAATTTAGAGGAGCTGGCCAGGATGACTGAAGGATATGCTGGGTCGGACATAGAGAGTCTTTGTAGAGAAGCCGCCTTGATGGCGCTTAGAGAGGATATCAACGCTGCTAAGGTGCATAGGAGGCACTTCATGGAGGCATTGAAGCGTGTGCCATCGACCATCAGTGAGGCCATGCTGAACGTCTACAGGAATTGGGCGCAGCAAGCTAAAAAGCTGCAAGCCCAAAGACCCAGGGCCCCTCTATCCTTTGTATAGGATGAAAAAATGTCAACTTGGATGTCAACACCTCTGGAGGAAATAATCGTCGACATACTTAAACGTAGAGGAGGTATAGTTAAGGACAAAGAGCTTTATACGATGCTTAAAGCCATGTTAGGGGACATCTCGCCTAGGGAGATGCTTAAAGCTTTATTAAAGCTCGAGCTAAACGATATAGTCAGGGTCTCAACCATCAAGAAAAACCTTAAGTCAATAACCTTGATTAAGAAGGAGGAAAGTTGACGTGGGCGTAGACCTTAAGGAGCTTGTACCCAAGAAAGAGATAACCCTACAAGACCTTAACGGCAAATCTATAGCCATCGACGCCTACAATGCCCTACACCAGTTTTTAGCCATTATCCGTCAGCCTGACGGAACCCTACTAATGGATAGATATGGTAGAGTGACTAGCCACTTATCAGGACTGTTTTATAGAACCGTCAACCTACTAGAGATGGGAATAAAACCTGTCTATGTCTTTGATGGAAAACCTCCCGAAATAAAGGAGCTGGAGATCTTAAGGAGGAGGTTACATAAAGAGGAGGCTGAAAGGAAGTACGAGGAGGCCTTAGCTAAGGGGGATCTAAAGACCGCTAAAATGTACGCCCAGCAAACAGGAAAGTTGACTGAAGAGATGGCCAATGAAGCTAAGAGGCTCCTTGACACTCTAGGCGTACCATGGGTACAGGCGCCCTCTGAGGGAGAAGCGCAGGCAGCGTACATGGCGGCGAAGGGAGATGTCTACGCCGCTGCTAGCCAAGACTACGACGCCTTACTCTTCGGCGCGCCAAGATTAGTAAGAAACGTGACTGTAACAGGTAGGAGGAAACTCCCAAGGAAGGATGTCTACGTAGAGGTTAAACCTGAGCTCATAGAGCTCAACCAGTTGCTAAGTGAGCTTGGTATCTCAAGAGAACAGCTCGTCGACATTGGAATCCTGGTGGGTACTGACTACAACCCTGAGGGTGTCAAGGGCATAGGGCCGAAGAAGGCACTTAAGCTTGTAAAGGAGTATGGCTCACTTGAACGTTTGCTTCCAATACTTAAGGAGGCAAGTTTCCCCGTTAATCCATTAGAAATAAGGAAGATATTCCTACAACCCAAGGTCACTGATAACTACAAGCTGGAGTGGAGGGAGCCTGATAAGGTGGAGGTAGTAAAGTTCTTGTGTAAGGAACATGACTTTTCGGAGGACAGAGTGCTTAACGCCGTTGAGAGGGCTATAAAGGCGTTTAGGGAAATGAAGGGTAGAGTTACCCTAGAATCCTACTTCGGCTTTAAGTAATGGAGACGGTAAGAGTCACCGTAACCTCGCTTTCAGGGTCCCTTAAAGCCCTAATTAATCTTCTATCAAGATCTCTCGCGGCCTTATTAGCTCTCACCATTACGGTTCTACCGCACACATATTCACTCTTTCTAAACACCAGCGATCTAGGGTCGGTGAAAGAGAGATTCGGTGAACCATAACCCTCCACGGTATCACTCAAACCATCAACTGATAGAGTCAACAGTATTAAGCTACCTTCAGAGGCTGCTAGCCTCTTGAACTCACTAGATAGGTCGAGAGCTGCTTTCTCAGACTTTACGGCTACGATACAGTCCCCCCTCAAGGTTACGAAAGGGTCCTTGGTGATCTCCAACGTCGAAGGATGCTCGGCTCTAATATTAGGATGGCCTCTAGCCTTAAAGACCTCAATAATCTTCATCGACGCAAATAAAAATACGCCCCCATTTATAGATAGTTTGAGGGGCTTTGAGGCCGGATAAAGAGGCCGCTATTAAGAGGCTTCTAGAGAGCGGCATTATAAAGAGGCCCGAAGTAGCTAGGGCTCTCCTAAAGGTACCAAGAGAAGAGTTCATACCGCCGGAGTATCGTAAACACGCTTACGTTGATAGCCCAATACCTATAGGCTACGGGCAGACTACAAGCGCCCTTCACATGGTGGCATGGATGATAGAGTCTGTCGAGCTTAAGCCAGGCGATAAGGTCCTCGAGGTTGGAGGAGGATGCGGATACATGGCTGCTGTATACGCTGAAATAGTAGCTCCACCTGGGGCTAACCTGAAGGGCCACGTATACACCGTAGAGATCGTGGAGGAGTTAGCTAAGATCGCGGAGGAGAACCTCAGGAGGCTTGGCTATGGTGACCGTGTCACCGTCATACACGGCGATGGCAGTTTAGGTTATGAGCCAGCTAAACCCTACGACGCGATCATAGTGACCGCGGCGTCGCCAGACGTACCTAAACCCCTAATTGAACAGTTAAAGCCTGGAGGTAGGATGGTCATACCCGTCGGGAGTCCAGGATTTTATCAGGACTTGGTGTTAGTGGAAAAGAAGATGGACTCCTCAGTCACCATGAGGAGTTTAGGAGGATGCGTCTTCGTACCACTAAGAGGAAGACACGGGTTCCCTGATAGGAGGCTCTGATTGAGGGGTTGACTATTGGGGAAGGACTAGGGGTTAAGGTTAATAAGGATAGAGGCGAGGAGCTTAGAAAGCTTCTACTGAAGCTAGGCCTCCTTAACAAAGAGCTACGCATTGAAAAAGAGGGATATTATCTAATAATTCCTATCTTAAGGGAGCCTAGCCCAGCAGAGCTAGCGAGTCTACATAAAGTAGACCCTAACATGGAGGTTGTTAGGACTGTTTTTAAGGAGGTTGAACGTAGGCCTAGAGATTTAGCTGAAGCCTTAGGAGACGTCTTAGAACCGAATCTGCTAGCCGCCTTACCTCGCTCATTTGACATCGTGGGGGATATAGCTATAATAGAGCTACCACCAGAACTCGTTGAGTACGGAGAAATAGTAGCGAAGGCTTTAATGACAGTTCATAGAAACGTTAGGGCAGTATACAGCAAGGGTGGGGCGGTCGAGGGAGAGTTTAGGGTCAGGCCTCTTAGACATTTAGGCGGGGAGCGTAGAACCTTAACCGTCCACCGTGAACATGGGTGTGTATTCAAAGTTGATATCTCTAAGGTTTACTTTAGCCCTCGATTAGCCAACGAGAGATTGAGAGTAGCCAACCTAGTAAGGCATGAAGAGGTAGTAGTTGACATGTTTAGTGGCGTAGGACCCTTCGCCATACATATAGCTAGACGGAGAAAAGCCAAGGTGTATGCCATAGACATAAACCCCACGGCCTATAGCTTGCTGGTCGAAAACGTAAGGCTGAATAAGGTGGAGGAGCTTGTAGAACCCATTCACGGCGACGCTGCTCAAGTAGTGACGACAAAGTTAAGGGGTATAGCCGATCGCGTAATAATGAACCATCCCAGTCAAGCTGAGAGGTTTATACCGTACGCTTGTAAGGCTTTAAAGGATGAAGGAGGGGTCATCCATTACTATGTCTTTGCCAGAGATCTCGAGGAAGTTAAGGAACGCTTTAGCCGTGGAGTGGAGGCAGCTGGTAGACGCGTGTTAGATATTACGTATGAGGGGTATGTGAGAGAGGTAGCGCCTAGGCTTTGGCAGGTAGCCCTCGACGCGTTGATTATATAGAACGGGCCCGGCGGGATTTGAACCCGCGACCAGTCCCGCCTTCACGGTCTCGGTTAAGAGCCGAGCGCTCTCGGCATACTTCTACCGTGCTAAGCTACGGGCCCTGGAGAGAGGGTTATCTTGGTCTGGGCAAAAAGCTTTACGCAGCATCAGACGTTAACGTGATACAGCGAGTTTTTTAGCGACTAAGTCCTTAAGTTAGGCGAGCCTACATGAACGAAGACCTCAAAGAGGCAAGAGAAAGCATAGTGAGAGCTGTTAGCTCTGCTGCTAAGGAGCTTGAGGAAGAGATGTCTCTCAAGGACTACTTAGTGATGATTTCAAGGAGGATAGTTAAGGAGGCTGGAGACGCTATCCTGAGCATACACGGGGAAAAGTTGGAGGAAGCGCTGAGACATTTAGAGGAAGCTGAGGCCCTGCTAAGGGAGGCTATGGATAAGGTGGGCTCCTCCATAAAGTACATGCATCAGGGCCCCTTAGTGCATGCCATACAGGAATACGTTGAAGCACTAGTGTTCCTGAAACTAACTAAAGGCCTCGACGTACCCACCCATAAAGACCTACGTATACCCGTCCAACCCTTCATTTACGGCCTAGCTGAGGTAGCTGGAGAAGTTAGAAGGAGGGTGCTTGATCTGCTTAGGAAAGATGATGTAGATGAGGCTGCAAGATGGCTGGAAGTACTGGAGGATCTTTATGGAGCTCTTAGAGGACTTGAGCTCTATAGAGGAGTAATCGACGACATAAAGTGGAGAGTGGATAGCGTAAGGAAGACCCTAGAAGCTACGAGAGGTGATTTAACTTTAGCTATTCAGCGTAAAAGGATGAGGGACGATATGAGGAGGCTTGAGGAGAAGTTAAGGGGTATAGGGACATGGTGAAGTTTAGGTACGCTGAGATATTAAAGGAGGCTGAGAAGGGCTTCGAGGAAGCATGGGTAAAGTCAAGCAAACTCGTAGAGGGACTTAAAGGGGTTAAGAGGCTCGTAGAGTACGTTCCTGGCAAACCCCATCCGCTCTTTGAAGTAATAGAGCTCTTCAGAAAAGCCTACTTACGCTTAGGGTTTGAGGAAGTAATCAACCCGATTATAGTTGAGGAAGATGAAGTTAAGAAGCAGTATGGACCCGAGGCTCTAGCCATTTTGGATAGATGCTACTACCTAGCCACACTACCTAGGCCGGACGTAGGGATGAGCAAAGAGAAGGTGGAGGCCTTGAGAAAGCTGGGGTTGAAGATCGACGACGAAAAGCTCAAGCGTTTACAAGCCGTATTACATGAATACAAGAAGGGGGCTGTTGACTCTGACGATTTAATCGAGCGCATCGCCGATTCATTAATGGTGAACGATGTAGAGGCTACGAAGATACTTAATACGGTGTTCCCTGAGTTTAAGCAACTTAAGCCACAGCCTACAACGCTTACGTTAAGATCACATATGACCACAGCTTGGTTCTTAACTCTCTCCTCTTTGCAACATAGGAAGCCTCTTCCAATAAAGCTGTTTAGTGTAGGGCTTAGATTTAGGAGAGAACAGCAGGAGGACGCTACACACTTAAGGGTTCATCATTCAGCGTCGTGTGTAGTAATGGATGAAGAAGTGAGAGTTGAAGATGGAGCTAAGCTAGCTGAAGCCATCCTCAGGCAGTTTGGCTTCGTTAAGTTTAAACATAAGAGGAAGCCAGTGACCGCTAAGTACTATGCGATGGGCACTGAATACGAGGTTTACGTTGAGTATCAAGGCGAGTGGCTAGAAGTAGCAAACTTTGGACTATATAGTCCTATAGCTTTAGCCCGCTATGGGATTGAGTATCCTGTACTGAATTTAGGAATAGGTGTAGAGAGAGTGGCCATGATCCTGCTAGGCTATAACGATGTGAGGAAGCTAGTTTATCCACAGTTCTACGGTGAGTGGAGACTGAGCGACGAGGAAATAGCCGCTATGATAGAAGTCGATGAGAGGCCTAGGACAAAGGAGGGGGCGCTTTTAGCTTCATGTATACTTGAGGCATTAGAGAGGAATAAGGACCTACCAAGTCCTTGCGAGGTGTTAGCATTTAAGGGCAAGTTATGGGGACATGACGTGGAGGCCTACGTCTACGAGTACGATCCAGGAGTCAAGCTGGTGGGACCAGCAGCTTTCAATAAAATATACGTTTACAAGGCTAATGTGCTAGGCATACCCGTCGAGGGCATGGACGACAAGCCATTGATAAGAGAGGTTAGAGAGAAGGGTGTGGAGGTAGGTATAAGCTATGCTCAGGCCGTGGCATTAAAGGTAGCAGCGAGGGCTGAAGAAGAGGCGGCGCGAGGAGGAGTCGTAGATTTTAGGGTAAAGATAGCTAAGTCGCCTAGCGACGTGAACATAGCGATAAACGACGTAGCCAGGAGGTATATCCATTCCGTGGGAGGAAGAATTGACGTAAGGGGACCTGTCTTCATAGGGGTGAAAGTGCGCATTGGTAAGCAGCGCGAGGAGATTTAGCATAGATAAGGCTAGAAAAGCACAAGCTACGCTATCAACCATGGTAATCGAGGAGGACCGTTTACCGAGGAGAATCAAGTACGTAGCCGGAGCCGATGTAGCTTTCACTCAAGACAGAGTGGTGGGCGCTATAGCCGTGCTAAGCTACGAAGAACTATCAATAGTAGAGGAGAAGATAGCCGTATTAAGTGAGAGGTTTCCATACGTGCCCACGCTGCTATCCTTCAGGGAAGCCCCAGCAATTATAGCCTCATTCATGAAACTGAAGGTTAAGCCTGACGTGATTTTCATCGATGGACAGGGGCTAGCCCATCCATACCGCTGCGGATTGGCCACCCACATAGGAGTGGTCCTAGATGTCCCGACCATAGGTGTAGCTAAAAGCAAATTGTGGGGCGAAGTCGTTGACAGAGACCCCTATGACGTGCTAGTAGATCCAAGAGATGGTAAGGTTATAGGAGCTATACTTGTGACCAAGAAAGGGTTCAAACCTATTTACATCAGTGTAGGCAATAAAGTCAGCTTGGAAACAGCCATTAAGCTGGTACTAAAGACCACGAAGCCTGAGACTAAGCTACCTGAGCCTATTTTAGCCGCCCACCGCTTAGCTACGAAGGTGGCTAGGAGGTTAAAAAATTGATCAGGCCTGAGCTCTGGGAAGCTCTTTACCGCTTAGCGTTACTGGGAGCCACTAAACATCCAGTCGCCATAAACAGTTCAGTCTTCGCTAGGTCTATAGGTCTATCTCAGCAGACCGCCTCAAGGAGGTTAATAGAGTTAGAGAAGCTAGGACTAATTAAGAGAGAGGTGCACCGCAAAGGCCAGATCATAATGTTGACAGATAAGGGTCACGAGGAGTTAAAGTCGGTTTACATCGAGCTTAAGAGGATTTTTGAAGAAGAGTTGGGGAAGTTGACGGTTGAAGGAATAGTTTTTACTGGTTTAGGAGAGGGAGCTTACTACGTAAGTAGGGATGGCTATAGGAGGCAGTTTATAGCTAAGCTAGGCTTTGACCCATACCCAGGGACCCTGAACATCAGGCTGAGCGATGCAAAGAGCTTAAAGTCGAGAGAAATCATTGAGCAGTATAGAGGTATCGAGATAGAGGGGTTTAGTGATGGAGACCGCACTTATGGGCCTGTTAGATGCTTTAGGGCCACGATCAACGGTAAGGTGGAGGGAGCTCTAGTTATAGCTCAGCGCACTCATTATGGCAAGGATACCATGGAGTTCATAGCGCCGGTCAATGTTAGGCGTACATTAGGGTTAAAGGATGGAGATAAGGTTAGGGCCGAGATCTATTTAGTGAGCTAAGCTCCTTGCTTCTAGCTAATACCTCCTCAATTATTTGAGAAGAACTGTAGAAGCGACAACCCCTATATACATCTTTGAGCTTACGTACCTCAACCCTTAAACCACGCTTATTAAGCTCGAATGCGAGCTCACTCTCATTGAAGGGTTGATTGGGCCCCAACAATATTATGTCGGGCTTGATCTCCTCGACTATCTTCAGTACATCACCTTCATAGCCCAGCACGGCCTCATCGACGGGTTTAAGGTTTCTTACCACCTCGAGCCTCTGAGATTCCGGGATGATAGGCCTCTTACCCTTAATACGCTCCACCGTCGAGTCCCTGGCCACCACAACAACTACCTTGCCAAGCTCCTTAGCCTTCCATAACAGGTAAAGGTGGCCCGGATGTATAAGGTCGAAGACCCCCGCCACCATTACCTTACGCTCCATCAACCTCCCCGCCGCTCGAAGGGCCACTTAAAGGAGGCTAATCCCATGATCCTAAGGGCGTCCATCAACCCTTCGCCATAAGCAATGCATACTATACCTGTCAACGCATCTCCCTGCTCCCCATAATGCTTAGCATCGAGATAGTAGCGTTTAGCTAGGTCGAGAACACGTGAAGCCTCGTTCATTAATCCCTTCGCCTCGACTAGCTCAGTGAACTTGAACTCTCGTAGAGCCAACTCCATGCAGGTTAAATACTTTTTGAGGAGTTCATCCGGAGATGGCAACTTAATCAGGCCACCTTAATAGGCTCAGGTATCCTCGAGAGCAAGACCACTCTTGAATGTAAGGAATCCCTTATGACTCTATAGCCCGTTATCTGCGCCAATCGTTCAGCAAAGTTTAACACCTCACTATGCCTAGGCATGTTATCTAGACGTAGTCTGTACCGAGAGAAGCCCAGGTACATGTACGCCTTAACTTCGACGTAAAGGCTGTTAGCCTTATCTATAAGCTTGGCGTAACCCTCTAAGTTATGGTCGTTAACTCCTTTAATTAGAGTTATCCTTAAGGCCGTAGGACATTTAAAACTGTTAAGCAAGGTTAAGGTTTCATTTAGCCTACTCCAAGAGTCTTTAATTGAGGGCCTACAGATCCTCCTATAGGTTTCTTCATCAGGTGCATTGATGGATACGTATAGCTGCGACGGCTCAACTCCTAGGTTTGAAAGTACCTCGGGATACAGGCCGTTAGTGACTAGAAACGAAGTAAAGTTCTTTGAGTGAAGCAGCTGTAGGAGCTCACCTATTCTCGGGTATAATGTAGGCTCTCCAGCTAGAGATATAGCGAAGTGTTTAGGATGTAACGCCTCTTCGTAGAGTCTTCGATCAACCCTCTCATTGGACTTATAGCCGCTAACGATCCTTCGCTGCTCTCTTAAAGCACCTTCGAGTAGGGTCTCAGGGTCATCAATCGGTGGAAGCTTTAATTCATCCCATGTCACCCCTGGATCTCCACGCTCAATCCTCCAACAGTGGAGGCACGCGTTGGGACACGACAACATAGGTGTGAACTGAACACATCTATGGCTTTGGATACCATACCAGCTCTTATAGCAGAATTGGCGTGAAGTTAAGGCTTTATGTAACCAATGGCATTTCTTTACCGCTGCGTGTTCATGGGGGCCTACAAGGTGGTATCGTTGCTTTACTAATAGGGATTTTATGTTGGGCGGTAAGTACATACTTAATCCACGATCTCTTATTTAACTGGGACGAAATGCTCCTCCACTCCCTTATTGGATATGCTTAAAATGTCTATACCATCGCCTGATAGGGCGTCTCTTTCAATAGCTGCCCGCACAGCCTTTGAAGCTAAGTCCGAGGCGTCAGCTAGGTTTAAGGTGGGCTTATAATTAGCCTCTAAGATAGCTATAGCTACAGCAGCACCGCTACCCACGGCTGCGTAATCATCCTCTATAATCGAGCCTAGAGGGTCTAAGACGAACAAGTGCGACCCCTCGCTATCTATGCCTCCCAATAGGGTCTCACTAAGTAGGGGCATGTATCTCTGGCTGAACAGTATGTTGGCTAGAAGTTTGGCGGCGGACCTTATAGACATCCTACGGTTATAGTTAAGCTCATAGAGACTGGCTTCAGCCGCTAACGTCCTAGCTATGGCCTGCATATCGCCTATGAGACCCGCGCACGCAATACCCATATTATTGGTCACCTTAAACACCTTCTTGGCAGACTTACTAGTCACCATGAGGCCGTAGGAGACCCTTTTTTCGGAGGCCAACACCACGCCTTCTTGACATTTAACGCCCACGGTAGTAGCCCCTACGGCTAAAGGTATTCTATTAGGCGCCATAGTACTCATAGCTAATCCTCCGAGCATACACCTTAGCTCTAAGCTAGCTTTTAAGATTTACACCATACAGTGTTTCTATGGATGAGCACCATTAGGCAGGTTCTCTTAAAGCTTAAGTGGGACCCCCGCTTTAGGCTCGAGGATTGTGAGCTGCTAATTAGGCATAGAGGAGCTCCAGGTGACGTCAAACTAATTCAGGGCTCCTCCATTAAGGAAATAGGTAAAGGCTTTTTCATATACGAGGAGGAGGGCGTTAAAGTGCACATCCCGTTTCACAGAGTGCTCGAGATACGTACAAAGCTGGGGAAAGTGCTCTACAGGAGGAGTTAAGTAAATGGAGCAACCTTTCTCGAAATTACCCGAGGTACCTAGATCACAGGAGCTTCTCGACATAGCGTTTAGCAGAGCTATGAGAAGGGGGGTTAAAGCGCCTCGAAGGATGCCAAGGGATCTTAGAGTTAGGATGAGAGAGGAAGCTAGGATTACTTCGGCGGGATATATCATCATTAATAAGCTCGATAGAGTGCTCTCAGAAACTCCGAGGCTAGACAGTTTACATCCCTTTTATAGGGAGCTAGCTGATGTCATAGTCGGGATGGATAGGTTAAAGAAAGCCTTAGCTAGGCTGCAGAAGGCGAAGGAAATAGTGTCCAAGCTTATAAGAGAACACCTTAAAGCCTTAAGAAGGACTACTGAGCCTAGACAGGCGTTAAGAATCAGGAGGGCCTTCTTTGGCCGGGTAAGCTCGGTGGTAGAGGAGTTAGACGAAGATCTCTCTCTACTCAAAGACTCCTACGTTAAGTTAAGGAGGTTACCCTCAATAGATCCTGAAGGGACTACGATAGTTGTAGCAGGTGCCCCAAATGTAGGTAAGTCATCCTTCATAAGGTGTGTTTCAACAGCTAAACCTGAGGTTGCCTCCTACCCCTTCACAACGAGACAGGTACTAGTGGGACACCTGAAGGTTGATGGCATCAGAGTTCAAGTCCTAGATACACCTGGGCTACTTGACAGACCATTAAGTGAGAGAAAACCCTCCGAGCTCCAAGCCATAGCAGCCTTAAAGCACCTGGCTCGCTCAGCTATATTCATCATAGACCCGTCCGAGGCTTCAGGGTACACCATTAATGAACAATTAAACGTGTTTAATGAAGTAATTAACTTTCTAGGAGATACCCCATGCATACCCGTACTGAATAAGGTGGACTTAGCCACTGAGAATAAAATCGAGCAAGTAGAAAAAGCCGTAGGTAAAAGACTTCCAAGGATGGTAGCCTATCGATGCATAGGGGTTAAGGAGGTGCTAGATATGGCTATAAGGGCAGCAGGGGTGTTGGGGAGATGATAGAGATCGACGGCAGCATGCTGGAGGGAGGAGGTCAAATACTAAGGTTAAGCGTAGCAATATCAGCAGTATCCGGTATACCTGTAAAGGTGTTCAATATAAGAGCTAAGCGCAGCAACCCTGGATTAAGACCGCAACACCTCACAGCCATAAAGGCCGTGGCTGAGCTGGTTAATGCTGAAGTTGAGGGTCTGAAGGTCGGTTCACGAGAGCTGACCTTTATGCCTAAGAACATAAAGGGAGGAAGGTTTAGCTTTGATATAGGCACTGCAGGGGCAACCACCCTCGTACTACAGAGCTTAATGCCGGCCGCCGCGTATGCTCCAACTCACGTAGATGTAGAGATTAGAGGGGGCACGAACAATCCAATGGCGCCTCCCATTGATTACGTGGAGAGAGTCCTAGTGCCCATACTCGCTAAGATGGGGTATAGGTGCAAAGTTGTCTTGTTAAGGAGAGGTTTTTACCCAAGAGGCGGAGGTATTATAAGGCTCCACGTTGAGCCCGCCGACGTACTTAAGAGCCTAACCCTATATGAGAGAGGAGAAGTCGTTAAGGTGTCCGGCATAGCTTATAGCTGTAGGCTACCGAGCCATATAGTTGATAGGATGACAAAGAGCGCTGAAAGCGTGATGAAACAAGCAGGCTACGAGGTCGATATTGAGAAGGAGGTGCTACAACAAGGACATCCTAAATGTAGCTTAGACCCAGGATGTGGGATACTCTTAGTAGCTGAGACAAGCACGGGCGCGTTGATAGGGTCTGATGCCCTGGGAGAGAAAGGTAAGCCCGCTGAGAAGGTGGGTGAGGAGGCAGCTAGAAACTTAGTTAAGCAATTAGCCACCGGAGCCTCCGTTGATAGGCATATGGGCGACCAAGTACTTATATACATGGCCCTAGCTGAGGGGCTCTCTAAGATAAAGGTCGGGGAGCTTACACTACACGCCTTAACGTGCATAGAGCTGCTTAAGAGACTGCTTAAAGTCGATATAGAGGTAGAAGGCAAGCTAGGCGAGCCAGCCACCATAACGTGTAGAGGCATCGGTATGAGAAGGCGAAGCGGCTAAAAATATAATACGCCCACCCTTAAAAGGCAGGGTGCCTCGTATGCCTATCCAGAAGGGGGACTACGTCCTAATAGATTACGTGGCTAGGGTAAAAGAGACCGGCGAGATCATAGACTTAACCAGAGAGGACGTAGCCAAGGAAACCAAATTTTACCGCGAAGATGGCATCTACGAGCCCCAGCTAATTATAGTGGGAGAGGGTTGGGTGCTTGAGGGACTAGATGAAGCCTTAACTCAGATGGAGGTAGGTGAGGAGAAAACTATAGAAATCCCTCCATCAAAGGCCTTCGGCGAGAGGGATCCAAGTAAAGTAAGAGTAATCCCTGCCAAGGAACTAACTAAGCGAGGAGTTACGCCTAGACTGGGAGCTAGGGTAGAGGTCGATGGAAGGTTAGGAGTCGTCAGGAGTATAGGGGGAGGTAGAGTTACTATCGACTTTAATCATCCGCTGGCCGGCCACTCTATTATCTATGAGGTCAAGGTGGTGTCCAAGGTTGAAGGTGACGAGGCCAAAATATTGGAGCTACTGCACCGTAGGATGCGCAGGATACCCAAGGATAAGTTCAAGGTGAGGATAGAGGGTGACGAAGTATTCATCGAGGTACCCGAGGAGGCCTTTACACTCGAGGACCTACAATACGCTAAACGAGGGTTGGCGTTAGACGTACAGAGGTACATGCCTAATATCCGCGCTATACACTTCCAGGAAACCTACCTCATCAAGAGGGAGGGAGCCTCTTCACAAGAGACTTAACTAAGACACCGAGCTTAGGGCACTTGAAGCGCTCGTTAAGCACGGCGACCACCTTAAGTCTATCTCCACGCTTAATTAATGGAGGATTGCAAAGTTCATATAGGCCGCAGGAATTGGACGGGCATCTTCTAGGGTTAAAGGTAAATACTAAATCCTCTAGCGCCAGCTTTGACGGTAAAGCTATGGTTATCGGCACCTCTACAACCTCGACCACCCTGACGCCTCCTTCATGAAGCCTACATGGATGCCTCTTGTCACGCACTTTTACTACCTCATACATTCTGCCCGGCTCAAGCCTACCTACGCAGGCTTGAAACAGAGGACACCCTCTACATGTTTGAGGAGGCTCCACGTTAATGAAACGATAACCTACTCTGGCTTGGTATTCACCGACTAGGGTAATTATCCTCTCACCATCCAGCGTAGCCACCGCCTCACTCGATAACTCCTGTCACTTTAGCTAGCCTTTTAGCGGCTCCTTGAGTTAACCCTGTTTCGCCTAAAATGGTATACCTATCTCTGATCTTATGCGCAATGGTCAAGGCTTTAATTATCGCCTCAGAGGGAACTCCCAGTCCCTCAGCTGTGGTAGGAGCCCCTATAGACCTTAAAACCTGCCTAACTCTCCTCCAATCTAAGCTGTGTAGATATGCCATCATGATGGTGCCGACACCACACTGTTCTCCATGGAGGGCAGGCCTCGAGGCTACAATGTCTAGCGCATGGCTAAATTGATGCTCAGAGCCTGAGCAGGGCCTCGAGGACCCCGCGATACACATAGCAACTCCGCAGGAGACCAAGGCTTCAAGTAGGGTTCTAATTCCCTCATCAGTTAAGCTAGCTATCTCCTTAGCGCTCTTCATAACTAAATGAGCTGACATTTTAGCTAAGGAGGCCGCGTATTCACCGTAGTACTCGCCCTTAAGCTTATGTGCAAGTAGCCAGTCGCTTACAGCCGTTATCTTTGCTATAACGTCACCACACCCACTTATAATCAACCTCCTCGGAGCCCTCTTTATGATGGATACATCAGCTATGATTGCGGTTGGGGTTCTAGCTTCCACGGAGCCGTAAACCCCCAACCCTTTAACTGAAGCCCTTGGAGAGGCTATGCCATCGTGCGACGCTGAGGTGGGTACACTGATAAAGTTCAACCCCACCTTAGCTGAGGCCAGCTTAGCCACGTCTATGATGGAGCCGCCACCTACCCCTATGATAGCTGAAGGCGAACGGTCAAGGCAGGTCTTCACTATCTTATCCACCCACTCAGCGTTCGGTTCATCCACTATCACTAAGTCATAGTCTATATGCGAGGACGACAATGATGACAACGCTTCCCTACCAGCGGCCTCTATAGTATGATCACCAGTGACCACAAGTACCCTTTTATTGAAGCCGAGGTCTTCGCAGGTAGCGCCTAGCTGCCTAAGTACCCCGTACCCTACCAATATCCTCCTTGGAAGATTTATCACATGCACTGACATTTGATGAGACACTAGCTTCACCTCAACCTTACACTCTCGTAGGGCATAGGAGCAACAGTAGGCACCTTGAAGTACCTGTAAATGGTGTTGGCAAGGTTTAAGCATTTAGACTCTTCGCCATGGCACACTATTATCTTTGACGGCTTTGGAGAAACCCTTTGCACAAATTTGAGCAGCTGTTTCCTATCGCTATGTCCTGAAAAGCCCTCTATACTGACCACCTCACAATTAACCTTTACCACTTCAGGCTTACCATTCGGCCCGCTTACAGTCACCTCTTTAACACCGCTTTGCACTCTTCTACCTAAGGTGCCCTCTGCTTGGTAGCTTACGAAGATAATGCTATTCCTCTCATCGGGAGCCATCAACCTGAAGTATTCCACGGCAGGCCCTGCATTTAACATACCCGAGGTAGCCATTATTATGCAGGGCTCTCCTTCCACGATGTCGGGCCTGGCGCTCCTGCTTTTAACTGTTATGAAGTTTTCTGAGAGGAATGGATTTTGTTCTTCATAAAATATCTTATTTCTAACCTCCCTAGCGAGCTCTTCAGGGTACGCTGTGTGTATAGCCGTAGCTTCATGCACCATACCCTCGATGTATATGGGAACTGAGGGTATCTGTCCTTGAGAGATGGCTTCGACGAGGACCAACATTATTTCCTGAGCCCTGCCGACCGACAATACAGGAATTAACACTTTACCTCCTCTACTGAGAGCCCTGTTCACAGCGTTTATGAAAGCTTCCTCGGTTTGTTGGCGAGCAGGCATTATATCGTCAGGCGCGCCATAGGTACTCTCCATAATCAAGGTCTCAAGCCTGGGAAAAACGTATGTACATGCTTCAAGCAACCTCGTCTTAGCAAACTTGAAGTCCCCTGTGTAGACTATGTTATGGAGGCCATCCCCTATGTGTAGGTGCACCATCGCTGAGCCTAAAATATGGCCAGCATTGTGAAGTGTTAATCTTATGTTTGGGGCTACATCTGTGACCTCACCGTAGTTAAGGGGGATCGTATGAAGGAGAGCTGTCTTGACATCCTTTAAGTCGTAGGGAGGGGTCCTACCTTCCCTTGACGCTACGTCTAGGTAGTCTAATAGGATTAAGGCCATTAACATTTGGGTGGGCCTGCTACAATATACAGGGCCTCTATAACCGTACTTGAAGAGCAATGGAAGAGCTCCACAGTGATCTAAGTGGGCGTGAGTGATTACCACAGCGTCTAAGTTATCTAAATCGAGCTCCCATAGAGCTGGAAACTCCTCAGACATCAAGGTAGCTCCAGGTTTAACCCCACAGTCTAAGAGCAACTTTGATTCATCAGCCTCGACTAGGACCGCTGAGCGGCCAACTTCGAGGAAGCCTCCAAGGGCCGTAACCCTTATTCTACCCTTCTTGATGGTCATGGATCTATGAATACGCAACCCTATGCTTTTAAGTACCTTTAAGCGATAACTACTGTTCTTATATATGAAACGGGCGACTTGAGACGCTATGTGTGAGTGAAGAGGAGGAGTACGGATCACCACAGGCCTCCATAAGGTTTTCATTAAGATAGTACGCAATAAGCTACCGCTTTTACCTATGACAAGCCCTGGTTTCTTAGCCTCTATCAGCACCTCACCCATAGTTTTATCGAATAGTATTTCCGTTATACCTGCATCCTCAGGCACAAGCTCCTTAATGATCCTTCTAGCCTCCTCCTCAGGGAGTCTGATTTCAGGGTCTGTTTTGAGGACCACACGCTTTCTAATCATCCTGGCTAAGGTCTTCATTAAATTACCGTTCTCTATCAAAGCAGAAGGGTTTTGAGCGTAAACGACGACCTCAGGTCCTTCAAATTCAACCCTGGTAACCTTAGCTTCCTTAGGTATGAGCTGAAGGATTCCCTCCCTCACCGCTGCGGGGCCGCTAGGCCGCTGCATGGATGACAACCTTACCATCAAGGACGTAGAGTACCCAGCTCTGCTGCTACCCTTTCTCCAGGCTTCTCCTCTATTCCCCTCTCCGTTATTATGGCTACATCGAAGCCTTCACCGCTAGCTGGATCCCACTTCATAGAGGCTGTAACCGCCTTAACAACTATGGGTAGGGCTTCGGCCACCGTTAAGCCCTCATGGTATGAGCCCTCCAAGACCCCCAATGCCATCGGGGAGCCGGAACCTGTAGCTATGTAGCGTTCCTCGGTCATAGTGCCGAAGAGATCTAAGTTAAACATTCTGGGGCCCTCGTCGTCTACGCCTGCAACTATAGCTTGAAGTATCAAAGGATAATACCTAGAGCTGAACAGTATGTTAGAGGCTAGGGTCGCCGCGGCCCTAACGCTTATGGGTCTGCCATTAGCATACTTGTACAGTCTTGCTTGAGCGCTAATGCGATCAATCAACATTTGAGCATCAGCCACAACACCAGCTATGGTAGCGGCTATGTGATCATCAATCTTACAGATTTTCCTGCCCCTCTTATTGGCTATGAAGTAACCCGAAGTAACCCTTCTATCAGTAGCAAGCAGTACTCCGTCCTTACATACTACACCTATTGTCGTGGTTCCTAACATGAACCTCCGTATGTTCCCTCCTACTTCACTTGGATACATAATAAGCACCTTAGAAGTTATGAAGAAGAGGAGGTCGTATGCAAGGAGCTGAGAGTTTTATTTAAAGCTTTTCCCTTCTACTTCGAGACTCCAAATTTCGTCGCCAACCCTATGAAGAACCTTTAACGCCTTCCCTCTCCTAAGCTCGAAAACCTCCTTATGCGACATTAAAGCCACCCCCACCGCAAACACCCTACCATGTTTTTCGTCCGCCACCGCCAAGATATCCCCTGGCTCCATAGATGGTGGAGCGAATCTTATTCCGGGGGCCATGACATCGGCCCCCCTAATAATGTGGGGAACAGCCCCCATATCAACCACTATCTTGGGATAACTCACTTCCTCGGCTAGTTTTATTGATGGAATTAAGTTGCCGTCAACCTCTATTAACATAGGGCTGCCGTTCACTAAGTAAGCTACGAAGTTCTTAATCTTAACGAGCTCCCATCGCTCCTTGACTAGGGCCCTCAGCTTATCGTGTAGCAGTGGATGTAATCTTAACGCTCTTTCAAGTAATTCCTTCACATCTCTCTTGCTAAGATCGTGCCTGTGCATTTTAGTCATGAAGACGCCCGTTTAAGGCCTAGACAGGGGGCTATAAAGGCTTGCTTCCCTCGATAACCAAAAGCTATATATCGGGATGACTCGAAGCTTCAGAGCGCTGAGCAAGGGAAGGGATCATGGCTGAGCTAGCTACAGCTAATCTATTAAATGAGGCGTTAGGCAGTATGATACTGATCAAGCTTAAGGGAGGACGTGAGTTAAGGGGTAAGCTTCGAAGCTTCGATCAACATCTAAACATCGTTTTAGACGACGCTGAAGAGGTTAGACACGACGGTGAGGTTAAGCGCATAGGGCTGGTGTTAATAAGAGGAGATAACGTGGTGTTAGTTTCACCAGCACCAAAGTAGGAGGCCATTAACCATGGTAAAGGGAACCACCTCCTTTGGTAAGATGGGCGGCAAGAAGACCCACATAAGGTGTCGTAGGTGTGGCAGAAACGCATTTAATGTAACTAAAAGGTACTGTGCTGCCTGTGGATTCGGTAGATCGAGTAGGCTTAGAAAGTACTCATGGCAGACTAAGAAGCTTAACAGGTCGAGAAGGATAAGATGATGGACCGGGCGGGATTCGAACCCGCGACCTCCCGCATTCTAGGGCTCTAAATGGAGCCTTGCCAAGCGGGCATTCTACCACTGAACTACCGGCCCGTCACGAGACACGTAGAGCCACCTTATAAAATTTTCACGACGAGAATCTTGAAAACCTCGTTCACCTCGACTTCGAGTTTCAACAATCCTCGGAAAGTAAGCTTGCCACGTAGAATGTCGAGTAGGTTAATGGAGAGAGTGAGGAGGTGTCACGTTTAGCTTAATGAGGATACGTAAAACTACCTGTTTATAACCCCTACATGGAGCTAGAGTAGAGTAGCGCGGTGTCTAAGCCTTGTCCACAGCATTAAAGGAGGTATTTGAGCGGATCCTAGCATCGAGGATATTTAAGGACAGAGAGAAGCTTAGACCTGACTACGTACCAGAGGAACTCCCACATAGAGAAAGTGAGATACGTAAATTAGCTGAGATACTAGCTCCCGCCATTAGGGGTGTTAGACCCTCCAACATATTCATTTACGGGCTACCTGGAACAGGCAAGACTGCTGTAACTAAATATGTATTAAAGGGATTGCTTAAAATGACTGCTGGGGGTGGTAGCCCCCAGGTTGTAAGCTGCTACATAAATTGCAAGTACGATAACACTAGCTACAGGGTCATAGCCTCTATGTGCGAGCACCTTGGAATCAAGGTCCCATTCACAGGACTATCTACGCCTGAACTCTTTAGGAGGTTCCTTAAAGGGCTCGACTCCAAGCCTAGGCTGATGATAGTAGTACTCGATGAAATAGACGGGATAACAGGCCACGGCAGTGACTTACTCTACAGGTTAACTAGAGTCAATTCTGAACTTAAGGAGTCGCGGGTCTCAATAATAGGCATAACGAACGATCTGAAATTTACTGAAAGCCTGGATCCAAGAGTAAAAAGCGCTCTAGGAGAAGAGGAGCTTGTTTTTACTCCATACAACAGCGTGGAGCTTGAAGATATACTTAGGCAGCGCGCTAAGCTAGCCTTTATAGACGGAGTACTTGAAGATGGGGTAATACCTCTTTGCGCTACGCTAGCTGCCAGGGAGCATGGAGATGCAAGGAGAGCCTTAGACCTTCTAAGAGTAGCAGGAGAGGTAGCTGAAAGAGAAGGAGCACGTAAAGTTACGGAGAACCATGTGAGAAGGGCTCAAATGGAGCTTGAGCGAGACAGGGTGGTAGAGGTCTTAAGGTCCATGCCCCTACATGGCAGGTTAACTCTGCTAGCTATCTACTTACTCGAGAAAAGAGGAGTGAAAGAGAAGACTACTGGGGAAATATATAACGCATATAGAGAGCTATGTAGAAGGATAAGAGTAGATGAGTTGACGCAGAGGAGGATTAGCGACCTAATCAATGAGCTTGACGTTATGGGGATTGTAACCGCTAGGGTAGTTAGCCGAGGAAGAAGAGGGTTAACTAAGATAGTTAAGCTTAGCATTAATGAGGATGCTCTACGTGAAGGTTTAAAGGAGGATGTCCGACTCGCGAGCCTTATTTAACTTGCCTCGAAGATTAAAGGTCATAGCCCTAGGGGAGGGAAGACTTCCTTCGGAGACCTTCAAGGTTAAAGGCGACTACTCTCTCCTCGTCGGGGTTTTAATGAAGAAGCTCAGTCTATTAAAGGTGAGCTGGAGGTTTATAGAGGTCGACGGCCTTGATGGTACCAATAAAGCCATAGAAATTATCGAGGAGTTAAGCCCAGCAGACCTCATATTGCAAGGTAGCGTCGCTTGCGCTGGCTTTAATCTGATAGACCCGCTTAGTATTAATGAAAAGCTCAAGGTGCCAGTTATAGTGATACTCAGAGAGAAACCGGATAATCAAGCAGTGTATCAAGCTCTCACAAAACACTTTAAAGACTGGAAGGAGCGCTGGAGGGTTTTCGAGGATGTAGCTAAGAAGGCACCTATTATCGAGGCCCAGTTAGGTGAAGGAGGACCCGTTTATGTGGAGATCGTCGGTATGCCCGAGGCTGAAGGTGTTTCGACCATTAAGTCGCTAGTTAAGGTAGGGAGGGTTCCTGAACCTTTAAGAGTGGCTGAGGCTATAGCTAAAGGCATATCCAGAAGTCTTTATTCGTTATTAAAGCTTAGGGCCGGAAATATTTATCCTGAACACTCTAACTAGATACTTAGATGACAGATGAGTAACGTTGAGTATAGGAAGCTCCAAGAAACTAAGAGCGGCTCCTACTTAGTATCGCTACCAAAAGGATGGGTCACTAGGATGGGTCTTCGGGGCGGAGCTACGATAATGTTAATGGAGGAGAGTGATGGTTCAATAATCATAAAGTCAGGTTCTGTCGAGGAAGTTGAGAAACCGAACGTAGCGGTCGTTGAGTTGGATGAAAACGTTGGAAGAGAGATCTTAGGGAAGTATCTAATAGGGGCCGATATCATCCACATAAAAGCTCCTAGGAGGATAACCTTGGAACAACGCGAGAAAATAAAGAACACGCTTACAGCTCTAGTTGGCACTGAAATAATAGAGGAGAAGTCCAACGAGATCATAGTTCAATGTCTACTTTCACCGTTAGCAATACCCATCAAGACCTTGCTTAGAAGAGCTCATATACTAGCTCTTCAAATGCACATAGATGCCATCACAGCTTTTAGAGACAAGGATGAAGATCTAGCTCAAAGTGTTGTAAAGAGAGACGACGATCTGAATAGGCTCTACTTTTTAATCGTCAGACAGCTAAGAGCCATAGTCCAGAACCCTAGGCTATCTGAGAAGGCTGGTATAAGCCTAGTGGAGTGTTTAGATTATCGATTAGTCGCAAGAGCATTGGAGTCCAATGGAGATCAAGCGGTGACCATCGCCAAGAGCGCTATGGCCCTAAAGCCCTATGAAGCTCCCGGAGACGTGATTGAAGGTCTACTTAACTTAAGCGACATCGTGAGAAAAATACAAGAGGAAGCCTTAACCGCTCTCTTCAAACTAGACACTAAGCACGCCGAAAACTACGTTAAGCGTGAACTAGGCTCAAAAGCTCAGTCATTAATGGAGCAGCTTAACCAGAGGATTCTTGAGCAACCCTCGACTATGGCATTCTACCTAAACGAAATAGCCAACAGCCTTAGGAGGATAAAGGAGAACTGCATAGACATAGCGGACCTTGTGGTTAAGCCTTAGAGAGGAAATAAGGTTTATAGAAGGGTTTAAGTCTCGACTCCCTTGAGCCGGGGTGACCGAGCGGCCTAAGGTGCCGGCCTCGAGATCAAGCTTGAGCTGAGGCTGGATAGCCGGTGCCCCTTAACGGGGCGCGTGGGTTCAAATCCCACCCCCGGCGTAACTTAAATCGATGTGGACTAGGTTTTGACAGTTACCCATAGAGATGGCAGGCTACAAAATGTCCTTTCTCAACTTCTTTGGTCTCTGGCTCCTCTACTCTACAGCGATCTATAGCATAGGGACAACGAGGATGAAACCTACAACCAGGAGGTGGATTTAGAGGGCTAGTTACCTCACCTATGATCGGTATTTCACCTATCTTCACTTTAGGGTCTGGGATGGGTACCGCGGCAATTAATGCCTTAGTGTATGGATGTAGAGGATGATCTATCACGACCTCAACACCTCCCATTTCGACTATTTTACCCAAGTACATCACGGCTATACGGTCGCAGAAATACTTAGCAACAGCTAAGTCGTGTGTTATGAACAGGTAGGTCAAACCGTATTTCTCCTTTAAGTCCAACATTATGTTTAAGATCTCAGCCCTTATAGAGATGTCAAGCATTGAAACGGGCTCGTCCGCCACAATAAATTCGGGGCTAAGTATTAGAGCCCTCGCTATAGCTACCCTCTGTCTCTGACCGCCGCTCAGCTCGTGAGGATACCTATACATGAAGTCGTCCGGAGGAATGAGCTTTACGTCCTCTAAGGCCTTAGCAACCCTAGCCTCTAATTCTTCCTCCGTGTCCACTATTTTGTGGACTCTTAGTGGCTCAGCTACGACGTCTCTAATTAGCATCCTAGGGTTAATGGATTCATAAGGATCTTGAAATATCATCTGCATTTTACGTCGAAGGTTCCTTAGCTTAGCGCCACTATACTCTAAAATGTTTTCACCTCGATAAAGAACTCTACCTGAGGTAGGCTCAATGAGCCTGAGTATGAGTCTTCCTGTCGTAGTTTTACCACAGCCAGACTCGCCGACAAGACCAAAGATCTCTCCCTCATCTATGTGAAAGCTTATGTCGTCTACCGCCTTAACGTATAGCCTAGGCTTCCTGCTAATTAACGGAAATCTGGTAGTTCTGACCTCAAAGTACTTTTTTAGACGTTCTACTTTAACTAGCTCCATAGCTCATCAACTCTATGACAAGATACCAATACTCCATCAACTTCTTTGGTCTCTGGCTCCTCTACTCTACAGCGATCTATAGCATAGGGACAACGAGGATGAAACCTACAACCAGGAGGTGGATTTAAGAGGTTAGGTGGCACACCTGGGATAAATTCTAGCCTCCTTCTGACGCCTTTAACACTAGGCGTGGCCCCTATTAACTTATACGTATAAGGATGCCTAGGTTCAAGGTAAACTTTCTCTACGGGACCATATTCGACTATCTTTCCCGCGTACATCACAGCCACTTCGTCGCACAATTCAGCCACTATACTCAGGTCGTGCGTAATCAATATGGTTGAGAAGCGAGTCTGCTGCTGTATATCCTTAATTAACTTAAGAATTTGAGCTTGAACTATAACGTCCAAAGCGGTGGTCGGCTCGTCAGCTATTAACAGTATGGGGTTGCAGGCTAAAGCCATAGCTATCATGACTCGCTGTTTCATACCTCCACTAAACTCGTGAGGATAATGGTTAGCTCTAGCAGGGTCAATACCGACCATCTTAAGTAATTGTTTAGCTCTCTCAAGAGCTTCCTTCTTGCTAACGTCCTCATGTACCATGATAGCCTCCGCTATCTGGTCACCAATCTTCATCACGGGGTTTAAGGCGTTCATCGCCCCCTGAAAAACCATGGAAATCTTCTTCCACCTAACTTCCTTGCGGAATCGGTCTTCAGGCATTGAGAGGATGTCCTGGCCTTCAAGCTTAATCTGTCCGTCCATTATCTTAGCGTTTGAGGGTAAAATCCTGAGTATCGTTAACCCTAGACTGCTTTTACCACAGCCAGACTCGCCGACAAGACCGAGAGTTTTCCCCTTGCCTACGCGTAAGTTGATTCCGTCTACAGCTTTCACCCAACCCTTCTTCTCGATTGAATAGTACATCCTTAGATCCTTGATCTCTAGGAGAGACATCACCACCTCCTCCGCAGTCTAGGGTTTAGTATTTCATCGATGGCGTAGCCTATCAGGATGAAGGATAAGGAAATGAAGGCTATTCCGAGGCCTGGGGGAATTACCCACCATAAGTCAGTGTAGGCGCCATAGTAATGTACGTCGTGGAGCATCCTCCCCCACGACATGACAAAGGGGTCGCCAAAGCCAAGGAAGCTCAGCGCTGCTTCTGCCACGATAGCTGAAGGCACTGAGAGGGCGAGGGTTACGTATACAAGCGAGATTACATTTGGAACTATATGTTTCACTATGATGTGGGATGATTTAGCCCCTATCGCTCGAGCTGCCTCAACAAATGGTCTCTCCTTTAAACTCAACACCTGAGATCTTATTATACGAGCAAAGCTCATCCACCCTAAGAGGCCTAGGATCAATATAATCATCCATATGTTGGGGCCAAACAGTGCTACCAACACCAAGAGTAGGGGGAGGTATGGTAAGACTAAGAGCAGGTCTGTAAACCTCATTAAGATCTCGTCGATCGGTCCTCCAAAGTACCCTGACACGACGCCAACAGCTAGGCCCACTATGACAGCTATTATCGAGGCTAGTAGGCCAACGAGGAGTGAAATCCTCGTACCGTGGATAAACTGCGACCATATATCCCTACCGAAGAAGTCAGTGCCCAGTAGGCCAAAGGCTTCACCATATAACTTGATATCTATTTGGTCAAGCTGCACTGAGGAGATACATATTTCTTTGTCGTCTAGTAACTCGACTTCGACCTCGAGGATATACGTTCCAGGTCCTTTAAAGATCACGTCAGCAGGGTCTCTCTGAGTCGTCTGGAAGATTCTTAAGCGTAGTTCAGCTTGCCTTGAATCTATAGAGGGAGAAGGATAGACCCATTTGTTAACTATCAAAGCCCTCTCCCATATACAGTACCTTACCCCCTCCTTATCGATAAGGTAGACCCTTAGCCTTGCCTCACCACCAGTCTCTGAGGAGTACTTTGCGGCGACGAATGCCTTAAAGTGGGCGGGGGGATTGTCGTAAATGTACTCGAAGGGCAAAGACAACTTTACCTTGACAGGCCCGAGAGGTTCACCTTGAGTCCTTCGATAAGTTATGAGAATGAAGCCTTTATCCTTAAACCCAAAGTCCTCCACGTAGTTAACGGTGAGAGGGGCGTTAGCTGGTTCAGTGACAACCGTAAAGGCATTAAAGCTATCAACTCTAGTTAGACCAGGATCGTCTACTGGGAATAGGTTTTCACTAAGCTCTGGAAACGCTATCCACTTTAACCAGATGGGTTTAGCCCTACAACCTGCTAAGTCCGTGTCTAGTATAGGGTCGTGAGGAGCTAAGAGCGGAGCCGCTGCGGCGATGACTATAAAGAACACCAGTATACCTAGGCCGAGTAGGCCTTTACGGCTCGTCTTGAAGACTTCCCAAAACTCCTTGGCCCTTCGCTTGTAGAGGTCGACTTTACTCCACTTTTTAAGTCTCGACATAGGCTTCACCTAGTACTTTATTCTAGGATCTATGAAACTATATATTACGTCAGCTACGAAGTTGGCCAGTATCACTGCCAACGCGAAGATGTAGAAGCACGCCTGAAGCACAGGGTAGTCATACCTTAGCACGGCCATCCATATCAAGTAGCCCATCCCCTCATAGGTAAAGATCTGTTCAGTTATTATGGCCCCGCCTATAACTGAGGCTAACCATATAGCCGCCGTGGTAACTATGGGTAAGAGGGCATTGCGAAGAGCGTGTTTAAATAATATAGATCTATTGCTTAGTCCTTTAGCCCTGGCCGTTAAGATGTAGTCTTCAGTTAAAGTTTCAAGAACAGCACTCCTAGCTAGGAGGGCGAAGGTACCATAAAAGAATAGAAAGAGGGTGAGACCTGGTAAGGTTAAGTGCCATAATCGGTCTAAGATTTGAGACCAAAAATCAGGAGGTGGAGGTCTACTGATAGCGCCTGCAAGCGGGAATGCTCTAAAGTAGACACCAAATATCAATAACAGGATCATGCCTACCCAGAAGGTGGGTAAAGCTGTAGTTAAGAGGGAGGCTGTTATGGAGAATACGTCGAAGCGCCTACCACGTTTATATGCAGCTACGGCACCTATAATAGTACCTATAATTATAGCGAAAATGGTGGCTATACCAAGTAACAAAATAGTGTTTGGCAACCTTTCCATGATAAGCTCATAGACAGGCTTACCTCCATAGTAGTATGAGTAACCGAAGTTAAAGGTCAACATTGACCACATGTACTTAAAGTACCTTACATGTAGTGGCTGGTCTAAACCGAAGATCTTAATGACCTTTTGCACCTGGTCGGGTTTAAGTCTAAGCGACGATGCTAATAAAGCGACAGGGTCTCCAGGCATAGCTATGAATAGGATGAAGTTTAAGGTTAAGACGAGCAGGAGAAGGATCAGCGTATATACGGTGCGCCTAGCTATGTATGCTAGTAGCCCCATCTCCTTTATTCCCCAGAAGCCTGGGTTTTGGAGAAAAATAAAAAGGGTGTAATTAGGCTTTACGCTTAGCTAAGGAGACACCGGCAACAACTAGCGCTATTAAGGCTATGATTAAGCTAGCGACACCAAGATTCATCGCTAAGTTAGCAGCTCCGCTAACAGCCGACATCTCCTCTTCAATCTGCTTGACCGCACTAATGGACGACCTGACCTCCTCAAGGGATGGTTGTAGAGCTAGGATTTTAGCGGGGTTCCTATTGAAGTACTTCGGGTTCCATACGAGACGTATGTATTCGCCGGTCTTCCATTCCTTGAATATGAAGGGGCCTGTGCCTACTAGCTTAGTTAAACCTGGTACCGTTGGATGAGGCTCCTCCCATGGCTTCGCCTTAGTTGGATCCTCGTAGGTCTCCCATATATGCTTAGGTAGTATGTATAGGCCGCCGGGCCATCTATAAGCTATGTAGCTTCGTACGTCAAAGTAGCATACCACCGTGTATGGATCAGGGGTCTCCACCTTTACTATATGCTCAACTTGAGGGAGCCAGTAGGGAGACCACTTCTTATAGAGCTCTATCGTGAACTTTACGTCCTCAGCCGTGAAGGGTACTCCGTCCTGCCAGAGTACGTCGTTTCTTAGCTTAAAGGTGACTATCGTTCCGTTCTCTGTGAGCTCTACCTCCCAGCTCTCAGCGAGCCAAGGTAAGTCGTGCTGTAAGTTGTAGGGGTCGACAGCTATTAATGAGTCGAAGATCTTGTTCAGCACTTCATGGTCCCAGTACCATTGAGCAGTTACAGGGTTAAGGGTCTCCACGTCGCTCTTAAAGCCATAGTTTATGGTGCCTCCAAAGGGATTATCCTCCTTGTAGGCGTTTAGGAACGTCCAGAAGTTGTTAACGCCCTGTCCGACCATGTTAACTACTCCCTTAAGCTCAGCTCGGTAAGCCTTGACTCCCACTGTCGACCATAAAGGCACCATAGGCACCTGCTCCATGAAGATCTCCTGCGCCTTCCAGGCGGCCTTCTTAAACTCTTCGAAGTTAGTACTATTATACTTCATTTGATAAGCCCAGTAATCGAACTCTGAGTTATTGAAACCTATGTAGTTTAAGCTCCAGGGCTCTGGGTATATATCCACGTAGCTCGTGTACAGGTCATAGATGTAAGTACCGTCTCTGTCAAGTATCCATCCACCCGTGTATATGTCGTAGTCGTACTCGGTCATCACCTTTTGATAGGCTATGGTCCTATCTACGACCTCGGTCTTCACAGGTATCCCTATTTTCTCGAGTTCCTCAGCTAATAGGAGGCCAGCTTGCTTCCTTAGAGGGTCGTCAGCTCTAATCACGAACACCAGCTCTCTTAGCCTCTCCCCTGTCCTTGGATCTATCCTCCATCCATCAGGGCCTAGAACAAAGCCAGCTTCATCTAATAGTTGAGCAGCCTTCTCTGGGTCATATTCGTACTTAGGCACGTTCGGGTTGTATAGGTCCCCCCACTGAGGACCTATGATGGAGTCTAACACCATTCCGTAGCCCTTTACTATCTCAGTCACTATTCTATTCTTATCGACTAGATGGGCTATGGCCTTTCTAAAATTGAGGTTGCTCATAGGCCAGCGTCTATTGTTAAAGTCAAACTCGAACATACCTAGCTCCGTATACTCGGCTAGGACTATGTCGGGGTTCTCCTTAAACTCCTCAACTTTGGCCGCGGTCAATGGCCAATCTATGATGTCTATTTCACCGGTCTGTAGAGCCATGAACTCTGGCTCGGGCGAGAGGTAGATCTTTATGACCAGTTCATTTACACGTGGACCTGTAGTGTCAAAGCCTCTCTGAGCTCTAATACTAACGGCCGAGGCGACGGCTACTATTGAAAGTAGCAGTATGGCTGATATCGCCAAAGACCATATTATTCTCGTATTCAATCCACTCCCTCCCGCTTCTTAGAGGTCTTTTTCTGACGACAGTGACTATATAAGCCTTCAAAAGACTAAAACCCACCTAACCATGGTTTTTAAAAGCCTGAACCTGATAAAAGCCTGAACCTGAGTTAAGGGACACTATGGCTTAGTTGCGTGATTAGTTATGGTGCGGGGGGTGGGATTTGAACCCACGAAGGCCTACGCCACGGGATACCCTACCATCCAGCCTCGCTGGATGAGATCTTAAGTCCCGCCCCTTTGTCCTGGCTCGGGAACCCCCGCACCGTTTAGGAGGGTTAAAGTTGGGCGGTCTTAAGCCTTACTGCATGGGTCGGCGAGGTAGGCTTTCTTCATCCCTTCGGCCCTAAAATCTCTTCATCCCCTCAGCGTTTTAAGTTAACATAGTTTTAAGGTTAGCGCACCATCATATAGTAAAGAGGGGGAGAGGAAGTTGTTTGAGAACCTTAGGACTGTGTGGTGGGATGAAGAGGGCGTCTTCATAGTTGATCAAAACAGGCTGCCAGTTGAATTTACGTTTAAGGTATGCACCGACGTAGATGAGGTGATCGAGGCGATTAAGGACATGACTATTAGGGGCGCCCCAGCTATAGGCGCAGCCGCTGCTATGGGGTTGGCTCTTGCTGCTAAGCACTGCAAAGCCTCAAGCATGGAGGAGTTTAAGGAGAGGCTTAAGGAAGTGGCCAAGGCGATAGAGAACACGAGACCTACAGCCTACAATTTGACGTGGGCTCTGCGGAGAGTACTGAGGGTAATGGATAGGGCCCAAAGCTTGGATGAAGCTCGCAGGTTAGTTGTGGAGGAGGCAATTAAGATAGCTGACGAGGATGTTGAAGTCAATAAAGCTATTGGGAGAGTGGGGGTGGCTCTACTTAGAGACGGCTGCACGGTATTGACCCATTGCAATGCAGGGTCCCTAGCTACGGTGGGTTACGGGACAGCCTTAGCCCCCATCAGGGAGGCCTTAAGGAGAGGCATAAAAGTGAAGGTGATAGCCACTGAGACCCGCCCTAAGCTTCAAGGGGCCAGGATAACCTCCTTTGAACTAAAACTCGACGGCGTACCTGTGAAAGTCATTACGGATAACATGGTAGCCTACGTTATGCAGAAAGGAGCCGTAGACTTAGTTTTAGTAGGTGCTGACAGGGTTTTGAGGGATGGACACGTAGTAAATAAAATAGGTACCTTAGCCATAGCTATCATAGCTAAACACTTCAACGTACCGCTCTACGTAGCTGCCCCCACTTCGACCTTTGACCTCGATACTGATGTAGATAACGTGGTTATCGAGGAGAGAGACTGGAGAGAGGTGGCCTACATAGGCGGGTGTAGATTACTGCCTAGAGGCGTAGAGGTGTTGAATCCAGCCTTCGATATAACTCCTCCCGACCTCATTACGGGCTTCATAACCGAGAAGGGGGTCTTGAAACCCCCCTTCAACAACTTATAATGGCCAGCCTTCTAACTTAACGATCTCCCTGCCCTCCTCGTCCAATTTTAATTGACCTACTTGGATAATGCTCACCCTACCTTCAACCGGCGTCAACACGCTGATAGTCCTCTCCTCATAGTCAATCTCCTCGATTAATCCTAGGCCCATTAACACGGAGTTTTCATCCAACAGGCCCACCATTAATCCTTTTTCGGCCCCCTTATGGATAACCAAGGCTTCCTCCTTGCCTAATGCTTCCTTCAGCTTAGTTGAAGCCTCCTGTATGTTGGGAACCGGCCTATTAGTAACGACGAAGACGAAATCGGGGCCCTCTTCTCCATAGAGGACCTCAACATTAAGTAGATCCTCGACTTCTGAGCGTCTAGCGTCGTTCATGATGAAGCCCGTGTTAAACAAGGTGTACATGAGGCCTGTAACGTCCAAGGAGAACTTCCTTATCTTAGACTTAGCGAAGTATCCTTTATATGCAAGCTCTCTCTTAACCCTACGCTCCTCTCTACTTCTTGTCTTAATTGATGAGGATACTGGGACCCTGAACACCTCGACCCCATGTACCGCAGCGTAAGGTTTAACGAGATGTTCAACCTCAGTGGCCCGCTGGAGGAGAACGAGGTGGCTAGGCTTCAATGCGCATAATAGCCCGGACTTCAGTAGCCTAGCCCCTCTACCCGTAGTCCAACCGCTGGTATTTATTATGACCGCGTCTAAGCCTTCATTAATCGCCTCCTCGAGCAGTGCCTTAGCCCCTGCCACGACTCGATCTATGAGGCCCGAAGGGGAGGTTGAGCCTATGAAGAAGGACCTATGTAGAACCGTCTTGTCTAACCCTGTTATGTACCCTTTAACGAGACCGAGACTTATAGTGGTAGGCATGAAAACCTCGGCTTGCCCTGGGTCGCAATCTAATACCCCAACCTTTAATCCCGCTTCCACTAAACGATTAGCTAAATAAGTACATAGAGTTGTTTTGCCGCTATCCACATCACCGAAAATCATTACTCTGCACGGAGAACCCCAACTAACTAACTTGTCAGCTAGGACATACCATTCTCTCGGTATGGTAGGCGATGGTAGCGGTTCAAGCTTCGCGTCGGGTCCAGCTTTAAGCTCTACTATGGAGTCTTCAATCACCTCGAGAGGTAGCGCTTTTGAGCTGGGTACGGTTAGAGTCTCCTTAACCTTTATAGGCTTGCCTAGCACTGAGAGGGAACCTTCTATTAGCCTTATTGAGATGGGTCCTTCAACTTTATAGGATGTACCCTTCTGCAGGTGTACCCTCTGATTCGACAATATTACCACCCACTCACTTATTGAACCTTAACTTGACACCCCTCTTAAGGGCTATCTTTACGGCTGAGACAGCATCTTTAGGTGTACCTTTGAGGAGTAGAGGCGGAGGGTTAAAGGCTAGAGATTCATCAACAACCTCCACCTCTACCCCCTTCAACGTCGAGGAGAGGGTGGATAAAACTTTATCCCTATGTCGAGGAGAACCATTACCTACGCGAAGAAGAACCTTAGTGGCTAAGCGTGCCTTAAGTAGTAAGTCCACGTATTCCTTAAGAGCCCCTAGGTCCCTAAAGACCCTACAATCTATGAGGTCAAGGTCTCCTAAAACTGCTAGCCCATAAGTCTCGCCCGGATCTATTCCGATCACAAGCTCGCTAAAGAGATCCTTGCCGTCCAGGGCTAGCTTTACCTTAGCCGGTGTAATTGGAAGGGTCTCATCATCTACCTTAATGAGTTTGACGCTTGGAGGACACTCGATTTTATCTAGGTCTTTAGACGACACCACAAGCGCCTTAATCCCCTTTGGAAGAGGAGCACCTGGGTTCAAGCTTAAGAACTTAAAGTGGTGCTTCTTGAGCACTTCAACTATAGCGTAATAATCCTTGGCGTGGCTGGCATACACCGCCAGTTCCATAGGCGCCTAGCACCTTGAGCCAGCGAAGACAGCTAACACCTGTCTAGATATAAGCGTAGCGAGGATTAACTCTTGGGGGCAATGAAAGTAGAGGATCTAATTCAGAGGATCAGCGATAAGGGAGTAATATTGATCTACGGAGAAGGCGGTGTAGGTAAGACTACTTTAACCGCTCAAATACTCTCAGCGAAGGCTAAGCAGGGGCTACAGGTCGCTTACCTGTATAGCAGTGAGTTAAGCCTGGCGAGGTTTAAGGCTGTTTTTGAAGAGGCTTCTAGCCAACCGTCGATGATAATTAAGATAACAGACCTACAATTACAGGATAGGTCCATAGAGGCTTTATACAGGGCTAGAGGCGGAGGACTTGGAGCCGTAGCTATTGATACCCTGACTGATGCCTATAGGTCATACGTGGCTAGTAAGCGAAGCCCTATTCAAGCTAGCAAGCTTTTAAATCAACAATTAGCTATGCTAGCCACCTTAGCCGAGGAAGAAGGGTTGACGGTAATTGTGACTAGTAGAGCTCGTAGGTTGGCTGAGGACCTCGAACCTGAAGCTTCAAGCTTATTAGAGTACTGGGCCCATGTAAGCCTTAGGCTAGAGAGACTCGGCAAACCAGGTTATAGGAGGATAATAATCGAGAAGGGACCAGCTAAACTTAGAGGTGAGGCCATAGAGGCTCTAATTACTAAAGGAGGGTTTAGATAGTGACTCTACTTGAGGAGGTGATCAGCGCCCTAATCTTCATATTGCCAGCGTACGTAGCGAACGCAGCCCCCTTAATCATAGCTCCGCTCATTAAAGAGAAACATCCAGTCGATTTTGGGGTCACGATGTCCGATGGAAAGAGACTATTAGGCGACACCAAAACTTGGGAAGGTTTCTTTGCAGGAGTGGTACTCGGGGCCATAACAGGGGGGTTAATGGGAAGGCTTGCCCTAGGCTCCCTCTTAGGGTTTGGAGCTATGCTAGGGGATTTAGGAGGCTCATTTATAAAGAGGCGCTTGGGATTAGAGCCTGGTTCACCTACCCCGTTGCTTGACCAGCTGGACTTTTTAGCTGGAGCTCTTCTACTATCGTACCTAGCGGGGATGGCACCTGACGGAGTTAAAGTATTAGCCTTAATTGTATTAACCCCTCCAATACACGTAGCTACAAACGTGCTCGCGTACCTCATAGGTATTAAGGATAAACCTTACTAAGCTGTTAACCGTAGATATGGACAGCAAGCCACCATATAGCTATCAACGAGAATAACAGGATCACCACTCCAGTTAACGCGATGACAGCAGCCACTTGGGGCTCTCTAGGCTTAGAAGAAGCATCGTAGATTAATAGGAGGCCTATTACACCCATTAAAAAGGTGATGACGAAGAACACCAGCTCATGTATGGTTTGAGTCGTCAATGGACTTGTGTAGACTTGCCATGTAAACATCCAACCCCTCTCAGAGAGGCTTGAACCCTCCCCCCAATTGATAATACAGAAAAGCACGCCCCCAGCTATGATTATACATATGGTCACTAAGAGAAAAGCCACCATAGTTGAGGATAGCGTAAACCTGGGAAAACGTAGCTTCATCTTCGTCTCCCGGTAACACCTCCTTTTAAACCTCTTGTTTATAAGGGTTTGCAGAGGAACCTTAGCAAAATCCCTGAGAAGAGGAAGAATGGACTTAGGTTAATGGGCGTTAAACTAAACATACCCTGCGCTCAAAGAATCAATAGGGGGGCTCAGCTTGGAGATCGTGCTCTGCAGTCAATGCGGATACGTACTACATAAAGGAGATGAATTAGTGACACCGAGAGACGTCGCTAAGAGGTACAACGGTAAGTGTCCACGATGCATGAATCCATTGAACACTAGAGGCGTTAAAATAGAGGTCTTAAGCAAGCCTAGACGATAACTTAAACCAACTCAATTTCTATATGTACAGTGTCAGGCATCCTTATTCTCATTAACGACCTTAGAGCTCGTTCCTCAGCATCTATATCTATTATTCTCTTATGTATTCTCAACTCGTAGTGATCAAAAGTATGAGTACCCTCACCTGACGGAGCCTTGCGTACAGGTACTACAAGTTTTTTCGTAGGTAGTGGTATGGGGCCCTTAATATGTACCCCCGTCTTCTTAGCTATACCCACAATCTCGCTACATACTGCCTGAAGATCGTTCAGGTTAGGGCTCGACAACCTTATCCTCGCTTTTCTCACCATAACGTTCCCGCCTCGTAGATAGGGGTTGGGGGTTTTTAAAGTAATCGTTAAGGAAGAAAAGATTAGAGGATAACAGTTCTACCTCTCTATCTTCATCGGTACGACGTCTATCACTACTCCAGCAGCTATGGTCCTACCCATGTCTCTTATAGCAAACCTGCCGAGAGGTGGGAACTCAGAGTACTTTTCAACGACCACAGGCCTTATGGGCTTAAACCTTACTACAGCGCTGTCGCCTTGCTTAATGAAGCTTGGCTTCTCCTCTATGACGCTGCCAGTCCTAGGATCTATCTTCTGCAGGATCTCATCGAAGCGGCACGCAACAGTCGCTGTGTGTATGTGTAAGACCGGCGTATAACCGACAGCTATCGAGGTTGGGTGGTATAGCACGAAGATCCTACCTATAAACTCCTGCGTAACCGTTGGAGGCTTATCTGGGTGACCAGCTACGTCTCCCCTCCTTATCTCTGTTCTAGCGATTCCCCTTACGTTGAAGCCTATGTTGTCTCCAGGCTCGGCCTTCTCGATACGGGTATGGTGAGTCTCGATGGACTTAACCTCGCCCTTCTTGTTTGACGGCATGAAGACCACGGTGTCGCCTACCTTTAGTACACCGGTCTCAACCCTACCCACAGGCACGGTGCCGACGCCTGTAATAGAGTAGACGTCTTGGACGGGTATCCTTAGCGGTTTATCGACAGGTTTTGGAGGAGGCTGGAACTCATCTAAGGCTTCTACGAGAGTAGGCCCTTTATACCATGGAGTATTGCTGCTACGCTCCACGAGGTTATCTCCATACCACGCTGACACAGGTATTACATGTATCTTAGAGACGTCGTAACCTATCATTCTAAGCAGCTTCAATATACCATCCTTAACCTCATTGAACCTCTGCTCGCTCCAGTTAACGGTGGGGTCGTCCATCTTATTCACAGCGACGACTAGCTGGTTGATGCCCATCGTTTTAGCCAAGAAAGCGTGCTCCCTTGTCTGACCTGCTGGCCCAACGCCAGCTTCGTATTCGCCTCTCTTAGCTGAGATAACTAAGATGGCACAGTCCGCCTGAGAAGCCCCAGTGACCATGTTCTTAACGAAGTCTCGATGACCTGGACAGTCTATTAGTGTGAAGAAGTTCTTCTTGGTCTCGAACTTGAAGAACGATAGGTCTATGGTCATGTCTCGTTCTCGTTCCTCCTTGTACGTGTCTAGGATCCATGCGAACTTAGCGAACTCCTTACCGCTCTTCTTAGCTAGCTCCTCTAGCTCCTTTAGCTTTCTCTCGTCGATGTGACCGGTCCTGAAGAGCAGGTGCCCTGTCAGCGTTGACTTGCCGTGGTCTACGTGCCCTATGACCACCAGGTTCAGGTGGGGTTTACTGGACAACTCCGCTTACACCTCTTGCCTCTTGTTTTCGAGGAGGCTCCCTATTAAGCTTAACTTCAAGGGTGTAAAAAGATCCTATCGACAGGCTCGTGAAGGTAGCAACTGGAAGTATAGCCTTTAGCGAGAGGCCATAGCTATTCTTTCCATTTCGTCCTTCCTACTGATAGCATAGCTCCTTGGGTTTCCCTCAGCGGCCAACATTATCTCCTCGGCTAAACACTCTACTATGCTCTTAGGGTTACTAAACGCGGCTATACGCGCCCCCTCCGTTATCCACCTCAAGGCTAAATCGACCCTCCGCTGTGGTGCTACATCCACTGACTGGTGATATACTATGCCTCCATAGGCTATTCTAGTGGTCTCCTCTCGTGGTGCCGCATTTTCAATGGCATTTACGAGTACTTGAACAGGGTTTTGTCCAGTCTTTAAGTGAATGATCTCAAAGGCTTGTTTAACTATGTTGGTGGCTAAATGCTTCTTGCCCTGATTTTTCCCAACCTTCATAAGGTGGTTAATAAGTCTCTCAACTATAGGTACTTCGGCTTTACCAAACCTCTTATGTTCATGCCTACCCTCCGTGTGGGGGAGTATGACGGGTTTTAGACATATGTACCTTTTTAAGCCTGGGTCTTTTACTTCAACCCCTTCCATCGGCCACTTATTGAAAAGCTTTACTTCAACCAAACTTACCCACCGCTATCTTAATGGCTTCGTCTTTTTGCCTAACATCAAAGCCTTAAGCGAGACGCCATTAACTGCTATTACCTTAAACCTTACGCCGGGCAAGTCTCCATAGGCCTTTCCTTGAGGCCCTCCAATCCTCTCGATTAACACTTCATCGTGTTCATCTATGAAGTTCAAGGCTCCGTCACCAGGTACGAACGCTGTGACCTGTTTGCCGTTCTTAATCAGCTGGACTCTTACGCACTTCCTAACAGCTGAGTTTGGCTGTCGGCTCTCGATGCCTACTTTCTCGAGTACGAGCCCCCTAGCCATAGGTGCCCCTTCAAGTGGGTCGGCCTTCTCATCGAGCCTAAGCATTCTACGCTTGTAGCTCCTAAGGCTCCACCTGAATTTCTTCCTCTTGGCTATGAGTTTCCTAGCCGCAAAGAGTCCTCTAGGGGACTTGCCCGTACTTACCACCTTGGCTCCCTAGAGAGAGGGGCGAGGTTAAAATAGTTTCTGTCTTAAGTGAAGGTCTTAGTGAAGAAGACTTGAAGACAGACTGTTAACTGATAACTACGTTGTCAATGTCGAAGTAGCGCTTAGCCAGTATCCTCGCCCTCAGTATTTTGTTTCCATCCTTACCTATGGCTATGCCTTTCTCTTGAGGGTTCACCGTGACGTACGCGATAACTTTACCGTCAGGAGATCGGGTGATCTTGACTGAGTGCACCTTTGCGGGTAGGAGACTATTCTTTATGAGGTCCTCAGGTTTATCAGCATCCTCTATTATCTCCACGTTCTTGCCAAGCAGTTTCTTTAACCTCTTCACGTTAGCCCCATTTTTACCTATTGCTAGTCCCATGAAGCCTTGCTTCACGACGAAAAGTATTCTTCCGCGCTCATTATCTATGACACAGTCCTTTACCTGAGCTCCAGTAATAGACTCAAAGAGGCTAAGGTATCTGAGTTCATCGTTTGATAATCTAATCTGCGGCATACACTAAGCCATCCCCTCGCTTTCCACGAGCTTCATTATCTCCGAGTCCCCCTCATCTAGTACGGTAAGGGCTGCTACCATGAAGCGTCTCCCGCACGCCTCACCTAGCTCTTTACTGCTGAGAGGGCAGACGTAGGTTGGGATATTTGAGAGTTTCGCGTGGTGTAGTATTAGGGCTCTAAGGTCTTCAGGGCAGTTGCGTGCTAATATTATGAGCTTACCTTTACCTAGAGCTGCAAGCTTCATAGCTTGCCTACTACCCAGCACCACTTTCCCGGTCCTCATAGCTACCTTTAGTTCATTCTCTAGGCTTATCATGGCTCACCTTCACCCACGTACCTCATTAATAGGTCCACCATGCCGCTTCCTAGGGGTATAATCTGGCCGACTATCACGTTCTCAGTGACCCCTTTAAGGTCGTCTCTTTCACCCCTAATACCTGCCTCAAGCAGTTGCTTAGTCGTAACTTCAAAGGCTGCACGTGCAAGCACGCTGCCCTTCTCACCGCTTACGCCATGACGACCGATCTGCCTTACTCTGCCTGTCGCAGTCATTAAGTCAGCCACTAACATAACGTGTCTGATGTCCACGTCCAGTCCCTGTTCTTCCAACACCTTCATAGTCTCATTTATTATAGCGTTCCTAGCAGCCTCAATGCCTAGTACCGCGGCTATTTCATGGATGTTGTTGGTGAAGACTCTTCTCGCGTCTATCTCTGGTATCTCTTCGGCCTTCTTAAGGACCCCCGCTAGGTTTGAACCGTCAACGTAAAGTACGTATTCATCTCCTTCTTTCCTTATAACCACTCGCTTAAGCCCCTTGATGCCCTTGAGCTTTATTCCAAGGATCTTCTGTCTGAGTCTCATCAACTTATTTAAATCTAGCATGGAGGTTGGCCTAACTATTATCTTATCGTCCCACACCTCAACTTGGCCGACCCTATGCTTCTCTAGGGCCTTAGCTACCTGCTCAGGTGTCAATTCACGATCTCTAAGCATGTCCATGTCAAGCTCTATGGTAATAGTTTGAGAAGCCCAGTCAAAGCCTATGGACTTAGCTACGTTCTCCACCGTGGTCTGAGTGATTTTCCTAGCCACCTCGTTAGCTTTCTCCCTATCATACTTAGCGTCGCCCTTAAGGTGTATAACCATAATGGGGGTGGAGGGGTTTCGACGGGCATCTAGGATCTCTATTAGCCTAGGGAGCCCTAAGGTGACGTTAAGTTCTCTTACACCTGCATAGTGGAAGGTCCTTAGAGTCATTTGAGTACCAGGCTCACCTATTGATTGAGCGCTTACAGTGCCTACAGCTTCTCCAGGTTCTACAAGGGCGGCTTCGTAGGCCTTAATAGTCTCCTCTATTATCTTATTTAGCTCCTCCTCCGTGACCTCGTAGGAGGAAAGCTTCGCCTTAAGTTCCTCCACTAATGACAGGGGAAGTACGCCATCCTCGGCTAACTTGTTAAGCTTCTTCTCAACCTCGTCCCTCGATAGGGTTACCATTTTATCACCGCCTTGGGGCCTAATACCTTCTCGATGATTTTGTCCACGTTTACAGGCTTGCCGTGGTCACTCTTAGACGGATCTACTCCATCCTCCCCATACTTAAACTGTATGATTCTTCCAGTGGCATCCCTTACCGTCTGATCATAGTCCACATGAAGGTCTTGAAGGGCGTTTATCAACCTACGCTGCATGTAGCCGCTCTGGGAAGTTCTGACGGCTGTGTCCACTAAGCCTTCTCTTCCGCCCATAGCGTGGAAGAAGAACTCGGTGGGCGATAATCCGTCCTTGTAGCTCCTGGTAACAAAGCCCCTACACGTCGGTCCTTTATCACCGGGCTCGAAGTGGGGCAGCGTCCTGTTGAGGTACCCTCGATGGATACGTTCTCCCCTAACGGTCTGTTGACCTACACACGCTGTTAGCTGAGTTAAGTTAAGCATTGAGCCTCTAGAGCCAGCCTTAGCCATTATGAAGGTATGACTGATCACGTGGCGTTCACGCTCAAGCCTCTCAAGGTACTCTGAAGCTATGCTGCCAGCCTTATCCCTGGCTTCAGCTAGCACCTCGTGTATCTTCATCTCTAGTGTCTCCTCAAGTGAATGACCTGGCGCAGGTTCAAGCTCTCCTCTCTCGTAAGCCTCTATGATCTCTAGTACCCTGTTCTTCTCGCGTTCAAGGACTGCCTGTATCCTATGTTTAGCCTCAGCCGGTAGTTCTTCGTCGCTAAGTCCGGTCGTGAAGCCCCACGAGTTAATGAAGGTTAGGAAGAGCTTGAAGGCGTTGTCTATGAAGTCCCTGCCGGCTTCAACTCCGTAATCCTTTATTATGCGGTGTAGGACACTGTCTGGCTGTTGGGCTCCTATAGACTTTTTATCTATGACTCCCATTAACAGCTCTCCATCGATCACCAGAACGAAGGCGTCGTGAGGACAGTCCTCCTTGCGGCAACGATCACATTTAGCGCAGGCGTTCGCCCTCAAGGAGCAGTTGAGTCCTTTAGGTAGCATTAAGCTTACTAGCTGCTTGCCCGTCCAGTATGGGCCAGGCTTAATGATGGCAGGTTCAGGTAGCTCTCCGTCGTATTTAGCGTTGTAGAGGAGATCTTGAACCTCCTCTCTAGTCAAGAGCGTAGACTTCCTCGTCAATAAGTAGGCGCCTGAGATGTAATCTTGAATGCCCCCTATAATGGGGCCGCCATACCTAGGCGATAACATCTGCTCCTGCACCAACATTAATGTTAGCGCCTCAGACCTCGCCTCCTCGCTCTGGGGTACGTGGAGGTTCATCTCGTCTCCGTCGAAGTCAGCATTATAGGGCGGACAGACGCATAGATTGAGCCTGAAGGTCTTGTAAGGTAGTACCTTTACTTTGTGGGCCATGATGGACATTCTGTGAAGAGAGGGCTGTCTATTGAAGAGGACGATGTCGCCGTCCCTAATGTGCCTCTCAACTATGAAACCGGGGCCAAGAGCTTCAGCTAGCATACTACGGTCTCTGACGTAGCGTAAGTCGATCCTCCGGCCGTCTGGCCTAATCACGTAGTTGGCTCCAGGGTGCTGGTATGGTCCTCGTAGAACTAGCTCCTTCATCTCCTTTAAGTTCCACTCAGTGACCCTTTCAGGGATCGTCAGTATCTTAGCTACCTCTAGAGGCACCCCAACCTCATTGATGCTTAAGTTGGGGTCGGGCGAGATCACGGTCCTAGCTGAGAAGTCTACTCTCTTGCCAGATAGGCTACTCCTAAAACGCCCCTCCTTGCCTTTAAGTCTTTGAGCTAACGTCCTAAGGGCCCTACCTGATCTATGACGAGCGGGCGGGATCCCTGAAACCTCATTATCGAAGTAGGTAGTCACATGGTACTGTAACAGGTCCCAAAGCTCCTCTATAATGGCCATAGGTGCGCCGAGTTCAAGCTGCTCCCTCAACCTCTCGTTGATCCTAACTATGTCTACGAGCTTGTGCGTTAAGTCATCCTCAGACCTAATACCGGATTCGAGAGTTATAGAAGGCCTTACAGCTATGGGAGGTACAGGGAGTACGGTTAGCACCGTCCACTCAGGCCTTGAAAGCTTAGGGTTAAAGCCGAGAAGCTCGTAGTCCTCGTCAGGTATTAACTCGAGCCTAGCCCTTATCTCCACGGGGAATAACCGTCTATCACCCTCCTTAGTCCTCTCATAGAAGGTAGTGGGCTTCTCAAGCCTTATCTTAGGCTTAGGGGCGTGGCAATGGGGACATTCAGTCGCCTTCATAGCCCTTTTGAGAAGCCTAGTGACGATCCTCTGCTTCATTAGCTCCCATAGCCTAGCCTTACGCTCTTTAAGTTCTCTATAACGCTTAATGTCCTCTGGGGGTATGGATAGCCTGCCGCACCTTGGACAGGTAGCCTGTAGTAGCTGCTGGATAAGTTTAACGAACCCTACGTGTACTACGGGCCTTGCTAGCTCTATGTGACCGAAGTGCCCTGGACACTCACCAACCCTATTACCGCACGTCTGGCACCTTTGGCCAGGCTCTATGGTGCCGAGCCTGCGGCTTACTAGGCCAGTATCGATGGGAGTACCGTCCTCATCGTAAGTATCAGGGGTTATAATGGTGACCACTGACAGCTTTCTGATATCGTCAGGGGAGAGGAGGCCAAAGGTTATAGACTTTATCTTCTTAAATTTAGCTTGAGCCTCGCTCACATAAACCACCTCAGCCTAGCTTAAGCCTAGGAGCTATGCCCAAACTCATCAGCTCCTGTAGGAGTAGCTTGAAAGCATAGGACATAACGACGGGTGATATTACCGCCTTATCTCCACATACGGTGCACCTGTAGGTGTCAGCGTTCCTATCATAGTAAGCTAAGAAGCCACAATTCTCGCATACATAGGCTATGAAGCGGTCTGACTCATCAAGTAGACGTTCTTTTAACAGCGAGGCGGCTCCATGAGCTATTAAGCAGTCCCTCTCCATCTCACCGAACCTTAAACCTCCCTCACGCGCCCTGCCCTCAGTGGGTTGTCTAGTTAGTATCTGTACCGGTCCTCTAGCTCTAGCATGTATCTTATCTGAGACCATGTGGTGCAGCTTCTGGTAGTATACGGGGCCTATGAATATCTGAGCCTTTAACATCCTACCCTTAGTCCCGTCGTACATAACCTCATAGCCACTTGGCTTAAACCCTAGCCTCTTTAAGGCCTCCTTTAGGTCCTCCTCCTTCTCATTGTTAAACGAGGTGCCATCAACAAACCTGCCTTCAAGAGCTGCCACCTTACCTGCGAGAGTCTCTATGAGCTGGCCCACAGTCATTCTCGAGGGGAAAGCGTGTGGGTTTATGATTAGGTCTGGGACTATGCCGCTCTCGGTGAAGGGCATATCTTCCTGGGGAACTAGAAGGCCGATTACGCCTTTCTGTCCATGCCTCGAGGCGAATTTATCTCCTAGCTCAGGTATTCGTTGGTCCCTAACCTTAACCTTGACAAGCTTGTTGCCATCAATAGTCTCAGTTATCATAACCGTGTCGACCACACCCAGCTCACCGTGTCTAACATCAACAGAGGTCTCGCGTCTGACCGATTCAGCAGTCTCGAACTCCTTATACTCCTCGAGGAAGCGTGGAGGGCTCGTCCTACCTATTATTACGTCGCCTCCCCTAACTATGGATTCAGGCTCAGCTATTCCATCCTCCCCTAGGTTCCTATAGGCCTCCTCAGCCCTGTAACCTCTAACGTCAGGCGTGGGTATCTCAATGCGGTCCTCCTGTCCACCTGGATACTTGCGCTCTTCAGCCTCGTACACTCTGAAGAAGGTCGACCTACCGAGACCTCGATCAACCGATGACTTATTTATGATGAGTGCATCCTCAATGTTATAACCAGCGTATGAAAGGACTGCCACTATGAAGTTTTGGCCGGCGGGCCTATCGTTGTAGCCTATAAAGGCCATGGGCCTGGTCTGCACCAACGGGCGTTGCGGGTAGTGTAGGAGGTGTCCGCGGGAATCCATCCTCAATAGGAAGTTGGCGGCTGGAAAGCCCAGCGCCTGCTTAGCCATAGCAGCCTCGTATGAGTTCCTAGGCGACTGGTTATGTTCAGCGTAGGGTATTAGCGAGGCACAGATACCCAGAATGGCCGCAGGTATGATCTCGAGGTGGGTGTGCTTAGAAGTTACGTCCTCCGGGTTAAGGGCGATGTAGGCGTTCTCCTCCTCTTCGGCGTCCAAGTACTCTATGAGGCCAGACTTAACTAGGTTTATCCACGTTAGTTTACCGGCCCTCAGCTTTTCCACATGCTCAGGCTTAATGCAGGGTTTGCCGTCTTTAACCACTATTAGGGGCCTACATATGCGCCCAGCGTCACAGTTAACGTGAACCTCGTTTATATACTCAGTCCTAATGTGAGCCACATTGATTTCGTAGCTTATCTTTCCCGCCCTACGCCGCTCTCTTATTTCATTGACCAGTAGCTCAGGGTACTCATGTATGCCAATGAGCCTACCGTTGAGCAGTACCTTAGCTCCTGAGACCACTTCCCCTCGGACCTTGCGCATGGGCTTAACGCCGAGGCTATATAGTAACTGCTCAACTTCCTTTTCATCAACTCCCACGCTCACCCTAGCCAATAGGGCTAAGTTTTTAACAAGGCCGCAGTTAGGGCCTTCAGGAGTCTCATTTGGACACATCCTGCCCCACTGAGTAGCATGTAGGTCTCTAGCTTCGAAGTGGGGCTGGCTGCGGCTTAACGGTGAGACCACGCGCCTCATGTGGCTTAGCGTGGAGATGTAGTTGGTCCTATCTAGGAGCTGGCTGACTCCTACTTTACCTCCAACCCAGTTGCCAGTAGCTAAGGCGTGGCGTAGCCTTTCAGTTATTACGTCAGCCCTAACCAATGTTTCAACATGTATGCCTAATCCTCTATCCTTCAATCTTTCAAGCTGGTATTGTAGATCTCGGCAGAAGTTCCTAAAGGCCACCCTGAAGAGGCTAGCTAGTAGGTCACCAGCTAGCCTAAGCCTCTTATTGGCATAGTGGTCTTTATCATCTGGTTTACGTCTACCTAGAACAAGCTCAATGAGCTTCTCAGCCATCTGACCTAAGAAGTAAGCTTTCTTAATCCTATCCTCAGGCTTATTGCCTAGATGAGGAAGGAAGTACCTGTCTATAACCATGCAAGCCCTCTCAATCCTACGCTCACGCGGCTGGCCGAAGACTATCTTGCTGCCCACATAGTCTAAGGCGTCCTCGACCGTAAGTATGGAAGAGGCGGCCTCGATGGAGGGAAGCAGCTCCCTCCTAATTTCGGGGTCGTTTGATACCGCCTCGGCTATTTCCTTGTCAGTCTCTAGGCCTAGAGCTCTCATCATTATGACTAGGGGTATCCTACCAGCCACTGCTGGGAAAGACACGTGGAGAGTCCCATCCTTGAGTCTCTCGACCGAGGTGGGCATCCTAAAGCCGGCTGCAGCTGAGAGTACCTTGGCTATGTATGGAGCCGAGGACGACTCGCTCTGGACATCCACCAAGACGTGGTTGGTGGCAAGGTCCTCCTGAGCGACTAGTACGCGCTCAGAGCCGTTAATGATGAAGTAGCCTCCTGGGTCACGAGGATCTTCGCCGCACGCGACTAGTTCTTCCTCGCTCTTCTTCGATAGAGGACATAGAACGGACTTAACCATTATGGGGAAGTAGCCTATAAAGACCTCGGTGGGTGGGCCCTCGATACCCCCAGCCACGACCTTGACTGTTAACCTAAGCGACTTAGCGTAGGTAATGTTTCTAAGTCTGGCCTCCATGGGAAGGATGGGATTATGTTCCTTCCTCTCTGAACCATCAGCCTCCCTAGCGTAAGGTTCAGTGATGCTGACTTTAAGGAACTTTATTTTAACGTCCCCCGCTGAGACCTCTCCCTGCTCCTCGACTATTTTCTGGATCACATTGGTAACGAAGTCGTTGTATGAGTCTAGATGCTGCCTAACTAGGCCGTGCTCCTTGATGAAGGCTTCGACGAGCGTCCACCTATCCTCGACGCTTAGCATTCAACCACCTCCTACGGCACCACGAACCTATAGGCTACGAAGACACCAGCGGTATGACTCTTCCTGATGATGCGCACTATGTCGCCTGGCTTAGCTCCTATAAGCCTAGCGATAGGGTCACTGCTCCTAATCCAAGGTAGCTGCTCAGGCTTAACACCAAGCTCCTTTAACAGCTTCTTCTTCTCCTCAGGGCTGAGGACTTCATGTTTGGGGACGAGCTCGTGATTAAGTATATCAGACTTCCTAACCAAACCATGCACCTCTAGAACCCGGAGCATCTTGACCAAAAGCTCCCAGTAGAAGCCTTAGATAGCCCTTATAAACTTTACGTGAAAACGTGTAAGCCAAGACGATAAGTTAGCGCTGGCTATTTAGAAGAAGCTGCCAAAAAGTAAAAGAAGAACTCTCCCTCTACTCGCTTCCAGGGCCCGTAGCTCAGCATGGTAGAGCAACGGGCTTTTAACCCGGAAGAAGGCGGGTTAAACCCGCCGCTGGGGAGAGGTCGCGGGTTCAAATCCCGCCGGGCCCGCCTCAAAACAATCGGTGCGGGGGTGGCCGAGCCAGGTCAAAGGCGCGAGGTTCAGGACCTCGTGGCGTAGGCCTTCGTGGGTTCAAATCCCACCCCCCGCACCATAACTACTAGAGTTAAGTTTAAAGACAAGTTTGTTGTAACGTGAAGACTTAAGGTAGTTAAATAGTGAGCGAGAAAGTTTTCTTCGAATTAGCGCTTGTTCAAATCGCTATACTAGTAATAGCTTCTAGAGTCTTGGGCGAAGTCTTCATTAGGTTCAAGCTACCAGTCATCGTGGGGGAAATAGTAGCTGGAATAATATTAGGCCCAGCGATACTGGGAATCCTATACGTAAATCCTGAAATCAAACTTTTCATAGCGTTAGGTATTTATTTATTACTATTCTTAGTAGGCTTTGAGGAAGTAGACTTAAAGAATGTAGCCAGGGCCTTACACCCCAAAAACGTTCTAGCTGCCCTTACTTCGTTTCTCGTGCCATTTATCATGTACTGCTACTTTCTTCCATTTTACTTGGGTGAAGAATGGGCTGTCAGCGTCTTAGTAGCTAGCGTATTGGCGCTTACAAGTATAGGAGTTGTTGTTAGATGTTTAACCGATCTGAACTTATTGAACACCGTCGAAGGAGCGAACTTGATTAACATAGCTATTTTGAGTGAGGTATTAGGCCTTATAGTGGCTAGCATAACGTTGGAGTTAATGCTATACCCAGATGCCAATGGGTACTACCTCCTACCTGTCAAGATAGTGGCGTTCTTCGTGTTAGCGGCGTTTATTGGTTACCATGTTGCACCATTAATCATTAGAGAGGTTGAAAACAAGTTTAAAGTGAAGGAGGCCTCCTTCGCCGCGTTAATAACCTTAATCCTATTATTCTCCGCGGCTGCCGTCATGGCCGGTTTGCATGGTATCTTTGGCGCTTTAATCTTAGGCTTCATGCTCTCAAGGAAGAGAGACGACTTCATCATAAATAGGTCAGTACAACAACTTAAGGGTTTTGCTTACGGGATATTCATACCTATTTTCTTTGCTGGGATAGGGCTATATGTGACACTTGACTTTTTATCACTCAACTTCCTAACCATCGTTTCATTCGCGCTAATCATCTTAGCGGGAAAGCTGCTAGGAGGTTACCTTGGTTCAAGAATCCTAGCTTTAAGAGGAAAACCTGGAGTGCTAACCATGGGGCAGCTATGTAAAGGTGGCGTAGAGCTGGCCATACTATCTCTTGCCCTAGCTCTAGAAGTCATAACAAGAGAGTTGTATTCGTTTATCGTCATCATGGTGATCCTGCTCGCCGTGCTTTCCTCAATATCATTGAACATTCTAGGCTCATATAAATATGAAGATCTTAACCTACCTGAACGAGTCGATTTAAGGTTAAGAAAAAGTCAAACTTATAAAAAGCGAGATAAATAAAGCAGCAATGAGGCCCCGGTCGCCTAGCGTGGTTAGGGCGCCGCCTTGGTAAGGCGGTCTATCGCGGGTTCAAGTCCCGCCCGGGGCTTATACCCCCAGGTTCCACGTGGTTGGCGCCGTTTTAATTACATCGACCCCAGCTCTACGAAAACCCATCATTTAGTCCTTGGCATGCTGCCTAGGTTTTCAAGTTTTCTAAGAGGCCTAAAAGCTCATTCAACAGTCTTCTTGCTTCCTCTTTGTCCATGGTAACCGTTAATGCAGGAGTAAGAGACCAGCCTCTTACAACAAGGGATATCCTCTCGTTGTCCTTCATGGCTCTCACAAATATCTGATCAATCTCTACGAGTACTTCCGTAAACTTGGACGTCAAGTCTCTTAACTTAACGTAGGCGGTTGAGTCATCTATTAGCTCCATGGGGTCTAGGCTCAACTTGACGAGCCTAGTTAATGAGGCCTTAAGCTTAGCCACCGATCTCCCTAGAGTAGCTCCTCAAGAAGCAATTATATTTTTGCTAGGATAGGTTTAAATCGCTATTCCGATAGTCCTTGATGGGAAGGGAGGAGAGTTTTGAGTGAGGCTTATAAGCGTAAGTACACCTTTGGGGAGGATTACGGGACTAGCGATTATAAGTTCGGGCCCATAACGTTAGGCGAGAGGCCCGAGGTGATAGAGAACCGAGGATACTTCCCCGACACCTCATCAATAATGTATAGGTTGATGGGTACAGCTAAAGAGGTGGTCGTCGGAAGGGACCTAGCTCTCTACTTGGGGTCAAGGGAGGAACTAGCTTCGCGTATGGTTTACCCGATGAGGAACGGCATCGTGGGGAAGGACGACGAGAAGGCGTGGAAGGTCATTTACGAGATAACCAAGTATGGGCTTGAAATGTTTAGGCGCAGCGAGGCAGAGTTTAAGGGGTTCTATGTGTGCGCCGCCCTCTCAGCCATAGCTCCACGCTACATGTATGAGAAGATCTTCGACATACACGTAAGGATAGCTGAAGAGACTGGACTAGTGAAGGCAGTGACCATAATACCTCAGCCATTAGCAGTAGCCATCGCCCACAAGGTGCCGACCTGCGTAGTCATAGAGAGCGGACACGGCAATACGCAGGTATGTCCCATATCAAGATACCCGATTAAGACAGCCATGGTCGTGCTAAATAGAGGGGGGAGCGACGCCGATATGTTGACAAGCCAAATTCTATACGACGCTGGCTACGGCGATTTAGCCAAGGAGGAGGCCCTCGTTAGGAAGGTGAAGGAGGAGCTAGGGCTAATTCCACGCAACCTGGATGAAGCGGTTAGAAGGGCAAAAAGCGACCCCGAATCCTTCAGGGCTAGGTATAGGGTGCCTGGGACCCGCATCGAGATAGACCTAGGCAAGGAGTCCTGGGCCAGATTCTTGATCGGCGAGTACGTGTTCAACCCTAAACATGAAATCTTCGAGAGCTATTTCAAGCGAGGTATGCCTAAGCCCAAGGACGTCAAGGTTGGCGACGTGTTATTCAGGGGCATGCTGGACCTAGGCGAGGCCGTCCTAGAGGCTGTAGAGAAGTGCCCCGTGGAGCTACAACCATACCTCTACGGAAAAATCCTGCTCTCCGGAGGTAACTTCCACTGGAAAGCCCCTCAACAGTACAGGGAGTTAGCAGTCGACTCAGCCACTAAATTAAAGCTGTTACTAAGCGAAAAAGGCATTGAGGGCGTAAGCGTAGACGTAGCCCCTGAGCCTAAGTTCAGCGTGTGGAGGGGCTGCATTATCTACGGCTACGCGGTACCTGAAGACTACTCCTGGTCTTGGGATAGGATGGAGGGATGGCTAAGGATTCATGACTAGAGCGATAGCTGAAGCCGTCAGAAGATACTTTCAACTTAAGGGATACGTGGAGGAGCCCCCACCTCCTCAGGGTCCCAGCTTAAGCTTTAAAGGGCCTAGCGGAAGGGTGGCTGTCTACTTAATCGACGAAGAGGCCCTAAAAGCCCGTGGAGAGGCTTTAAGAAGACTGTTAAGGGCTTCATCCACAGACGGCTACGATTTAGCCTACGTAGCTGTCAGTAAGCCTATAGCCACCGTCGTCGACGCCTCTATACTCCACGAGGTTGGAGTGGGCATGTTAATAGTGGATGGCCAGGTCCTCGAAGCCACCCCTGCTAAGAGAAGAATGACCCTCAACTTAAGGGGGCTCGAGGAGCTGAGAAGACAACTTAGCGCTCTAGAGGAGAAGGTAAGAAGGCTAGAAACAGGGCATGAAACGCTGGCTAAGCCCGTAGATGAGGAGCTGGCCTTCAGGGTCAATAGGCTTGAGGGTGAGGTCGCGGAGCTTAGAGCCAACTTAGAGGACGGCTTAAGGAGGCTGCTCTCATCATTAACCTCCATACTGGATAAGATCGCGTCCCTTGAAAGCATGCTGTCGGAGATGAGAAGAGAGCATAAACCCATGGTGGAGGCTACCCCGCTAAGAGAAGAGGCCCCGCCAAGTGAGCTGCCCTCCTTCTTTAAGGACAATCCGTGGCTACGAATACTCTCTACGAGAGGGAGAGAGTGAATTGGAGGTTAGAAGGGTGAGAGTAAGAAGGCTGAGAATCGTGCTAGACCTCCATGACCTCCTGAGCCCTCCGCTATTACTCGACGACTTCATTAAGTCTTACGGCTCAGACCCCGACCCGGAGAGGTTTAGGGTGGTAGACTTGGAGGTTCTAGTTTGCCCCGAGGACGGCAACGTCGTGCTAGTTACTGAGTGCGCTAAGTGTCCAAGGTTTATGAAGAGGTACCAAGACGAAATATACTGCCTACAAGGGTTTATGGGCTAGGAGGGGAAGAGATGTCTGAGAAGGCTAAGCAGGCCGCAGCCCTAGCCGCCTTAGAGCTCGTTGAGGACGGGATGACTATAGGTCTCGGTACAGGGTCCACCACGGCCTACTTTATAGAGGCCCTTGGGAGGAGGGTGAAGGAGGGGTTAAGAATTAAGGGAGTCCCCACCTCGTATCAAGCATATTTAAAGGCCATAGAGAGCGGCATACCGTTAACCACCCTAGAGGAGGCTGTGGAGTTGGACTTGGCCGTCGACGGCGCCGACGAGGTAGACGAGAACCTCAACTTAATTAAAGGTATGGGAGCGGCGCTGGCGAGGGAAAAAGTTGTAGATTCCGCCGCTAAGAGGTTGATCATAGTTGTGGATGAGTCTAAGGTAGTTAAAAGGTTAGGAGAGACTAAGCCGGTACCCGTGGAAGTACTACCTTTCGCTCAGCGATACGTCTCGAGGAAGTTAAAGGAGCTAGGCGGAGAGCCTAAACTCAGGCTGGCGGGCGAGGTTAAGGACGGCCCTGTCGTTACGGACAACGGGAACTTCATCATAGACGCCAGGTTTCCTCCTATAGAAAAGCCTACTGAGCTCGAGCAGAGTATTAAGCGGCTGCCCGGCGTCGTGGAGGTGGGCATATTTGTCAATATGGTGGACGTGGTTTACGTAGGCTCAACTTCAGGGGTCGTTAAAAAGCTGGTCAAGGGCAAATCATTGGAGAGCTAGACCACGGGGATTAGCTTAGGCATCGCATAGCCCTTCGATAGGTCGACTAACACGGCGTAGAGCTCAGTCCTAGGCTTAATTCCATAGATCAACAATGCCCCCCTACGCCTAACCAGCTTCAAATGTATGTTGGAGACGTTGGAGATCACCTTAATTATCCTGGGTTCAAGGCCAGGCTTCGTCACCACTAAGAGAAGGCCGCCCTCCATCCTCGTCCTTAAGGACTCTAAGCTTAAGAAACGATATAGGGGTTCCTCACCATAATAATAGTAGATATTGTCAGCACCCATAAAGGCACACACTTCGTGGCTTCCTGTGGACTCTTGGAGACTCCTAACGGAGTTGAGCCAGACGTTGTAGTCGTCCTCAAAGCTTCTACCCTCAACTTCAACTAGCCATCTCTCCTTCAGTTCCTTGGTTTTAAGGGCCCTGGGTTGAACTACCCTCATCTTAAACTTGAACTCCTCATCCGTTAAGCCGTACTCTTTTCCAACCCTGTAAACCACGCTAGCATCTATGCCCATGCTCGGGAACACTATGACCCCCTTACCCATCGCGGTGAAGTTGATTAATGGCGGTGCCGCGAAGAGGTGGTATTGAGAGGTCTCAATGTTTTCTCCAACCTCCAGATATACGACTCCGCCCTTAGGGTAACCGCCTAAAACCTCGTCTAAATCGGTTATCCCAGTGGAGTAGCGGTCTCCTCTGGGCTCAATGGGCTTAAAGCGCTCAGCTGCCTTCATCCTCCAGTTCTTCATGGGTGGCAGGAGCTTGAAGCCTCCATGGAGCGTGTAGATGAGTCTAGGATGCTTAACCTCAGCCCCCCTAGCCTTCACAATCTCGAGCTCCCTACCAAGCCTAGCTTCAATCTCCCTCCTCCCCAGGAGTAGTACTACATCGGCTATGAACTCCTCAACCCCAAAGCCCATTCTTTTAGAGCCCTTAGGGACCTCAACTATGGCTATGGTGGTTATGCCAGCTGCCCTGACCACCCTTGTAAACAGGGAGTGCACGAGGCTCCTGGTCCTTTCACGTCCAAGCAGTTGAAGGACGGCACTCAACGAGTCTAGCACGAGAAGATCAGCTTTAAGCGACAGCGCCTCCTTTAATGCCTCCTCCAGCATACCCTCCATTAGCGTAGGATCCATGGGGGAGGCTAGATCTAAGAACCTAAACTTGCCTTCATCTTCTAGGGGCTTAAAGTCCATGCCCAGCGCCTGCATACATTGATAGAACACGTGTTTAGGTTCAGCCATGGATACATACACCGCCTTAAGCCCCAAGTCTATTACGTTGCGGTATGTACACTGGGCTGAGAATATGGTCTTGCCGGTCCCTGGATTGCCAGCGATTAAAACTAAGCTGCCTCTACGTAGGCCCCCTAAGAGCTCGTCGAGGAGAGGTTCACCGAAACTCAGTATGGACTCAGCCCTCATATCTCCTCCTAGCCTCCTCGACGTAGTCTATTAGCCGCCTATCCTTTCGATGAACAAAGCTTAAGCCTAACTTAGCGTAGAGGCGTGAAGCCACTTGCATCTCTATCGCTCTGGAGGCATAGCTAAAGATCTCCTCTAAACACTTAACAAAGGAGTTCAACTTAACTGGAAGCTGCTCCCTTGAAACCCCGTGTTTAGTTGAACAATAAAATAACACCACCTCCTTAACGCTCCCGCCGAACAGCGAGAGAGCCTCCTCAATAGCTTCAAGTAAGAGTTGCTCAAAGCTTTTACGTTGACCCACCAACACCCACCTTAAAAGCACGCCCAAGTATCTACTTAGACTCCTTTAATAGAATTATTAAGGTTTTTGAGGTAAGGCTTAAAACCCCTATAAGGGAAGGTAATATGGTGCTTAGAGCCATGCCCTACGAGCTCTCGTGCCACAACTGCCTTAAAGCTAGAAAGACTAGGCCCGATGGAACATACTGGTGCGAGTACTATGGTTTATGGGTGAAGGAGACCCCCTCCTGCATGGCCTACACTCCCAAGGAGTAGTAATGAGTAGCAGAGTAAAGATGTGCCGGGGGCGGGATTCGAACCCGCGATGACCGGATACCCCATGCAGGCGCCTGGCCTCAGCCTCATCTGATTATGAGTCCGGCGCCCTAGACCAGGCTAGGCGACCCCGGCGCTATGAAATGGTTGCTGTGAGGGGGGCTAAAGCTTTTCTACTACACCTAACACGTCAAGTATAACTTTGCGCTTAACCATCTCCTCGTAAAGCCTCCAGACACGTCTTGGAGTAACAAGGCTTGGCTGAAGGCCACGCTGCCTCAGTGATTCCTTAACCCTGTCCACGAAGACCTCCGGCCTTAAAAGAGGGTCACTTAAAACCTCCCTTATCGTCTCAGCTATCTCCCTGTTCGATGGATATTTTAACTTCAAGGTAACGCCCTGATACGTTTCAAACTGGGTAAAATTTTAAAGAAGCTTCGCTTCCTAGCCTGTAGGCCCCCGTAGTATAGCCCGGTTAAGTATACCGGCCTCTCGAGCCGGCGGCCCGGGTTCAAATCCCGGCGGGGGCATCAACTCATCTACTTACCTTACTGACCGTCTAAGATCGTTAAAGTCTATAACTCCATGGTTTAATTTGGAGACCTAATAGAGACTTTAAGATTAGCTCTCCATCTTAAAATCAAGTGTATTTTAGGTATGCCTTAGTAAGCTCCAAGGCCTTAGTTACGAGAAGGACCGTTAAGGCTATGGTGGCCAAAACTAGCAAAGCCGTAGCTGCGTGCGCCAATAATGTTAGGTGAAAAGCTGCTCCAAGACAGGTTGTTAGTAGACTAAGCAGCCATGTATAGACCGAGGCTTTTATGTAGCCATGCTTTATGGATTTATGCATTATCATTAACGACAAGCTAACGAGAGGTGTAAAGTACACGAGGCTTATTAATGAGCTCGCAATTAAACCAACTACTATGATAGCTAATTCAGAGTTGAAGCTTAATGGTTTATAGGCCGCAACAGCCACGTGGAGCACCCCTATCAATGGGTATATCATGTACTTTATCATTTGCCTTAGTGGCTCATATTCTCGCTCCACCCTAGCTACGTAAGGTGACCATGAATAGTACCAAGCGTTAAAAACCTCCATGAAGCATCTACCGGTGAAAGTGTTCATTACAACTTCGTCCCTAAAAGACCTTAGAAACTGGACAGGCCCAGCCAGCTCGGTACTGAAAGCTGCGGTAGCTACTAAACAACCTCGACTTGGAGCCTCCTCAACGACTACTTTACAGCCTCCTACCACCTTTACATCTTTAATCCTGTTAAATGATTCATCTACAAGGTCCACCTTAACCAGCTTAACCTCGTACTCTCCGCTAGCAGCGCCCTCAACCACCTTGAAGGCTATGATTAAGCCTGTACCCTTAGGCGTAGGTTTAACGGTAACCCCCCTCCTAGCTACGGCAAGTTTAATTAAGCCGTCCTCTACGGCCTTAAGTCCAACAACTGGTTCATTACCGAAGAAGGAGCCAGGCATGACCTCTAAGACCTCAAAGGCACCTGAAGGGTAGGACACGCGAAACTCACCCGCGCTTACACCTAGCCCTCCAGGATCCACGATTATCGACAGTTCCAAGACTTCGCCTGGATGCGCCTTAACTAGGGAGGGCTCAAAGTGAACTGAAGGCTGAGCATAGACTAGGACCGTGGCTAAGGCGACGAAGAGAGCAAGAAACCTCAACTTGAAGAATCTTTCATCAAGGAGCCTATATTTAAGGGTTATTGAACACCTACGGAGTTGACAAGAAGTGTTAAGCCAAGCCTGCTGGTAGCACCCAGAGCGAGGCCATGGTGAAGTAGAGGGTAAGGCCTACGATATCGGCTATCGTGGTTATTAAGGGGGCCGAAGAGGCCGCTGGATCCAGACCTAGCCTAACCGATATTAAGGGTAGGAGGCCGCCAACCATGCTGGCTACGAACACTATAGCCACCACCACAATGGACAGAAGCAGAGCGATCCTCGCATTCCAGGTGATAGCATAGCCTAGGGCGAAGAGTACGGGAGACAGCGTCAAGCCTAGTCCCAAGGACACGATAGCCTCCTTAGTAGCGATCCTTAAAGCGTCGTGGATGCTCACGTCGCCCGTGGCTAAGCTCCTAATCACGAAGGAAGCTGTCTGAGAGCCTGAGTTCCCTCCTATATCGCATAGCAGAGGGATGAAGAAGGAGAGAGCGACTACCGCGGATATCACGCTTTCAAAGAAACTTAAGACATTGACTGTTATGGCTTCGAGCAGGCAGAGAGCTATAAGGCAGAGCGACCTCTTCTCTATCAGGGACCCGACCTTAGCCGCTAGGTAGGGGGCCTTCACCTCTCTTGTAAAGCCACCAAACCTTTCAAGGTCCTTAGCGTGCCTGCTAAGGAGTACGTCGGCGGCATCGTCGAAGGTCACAACTCCCAGGAGTCTGCCCTCATCATCCACTACGGGGAGCTCCATCAAGTCGTATTTAACCATGGTTAAGGCCACCTCCTCCCTATCAGCCTTGGGCCTAACTACCTTAATCGGCGGCCTAACCACCTCTCCGAGTTTTTTACCTCTAGGCGCAGCCATCAGTTCGCTGGCGCTAAGAAAGCCCACAAGCCTACCTTCACCGTCCACGGCGTAGACATAATGATCGGAGTAATAGACCTTAGACCGTACCCTAGATATGAAAACCTCAATAACTCTCTCCACTTCCTCGTCAGCCCTAAAGATAGGGATTTGCGTGGTCATTAAGGCTCCAGCTGTGCCAAGCGAATGTGCGAGCAGAGGCTTGAGCTTGTTTAATCTATCCTCAGGTAGTCGCTCGATTACAAGCCCTCTCTCCTTAGAAGGCAGTCTACTTAATACGTCGGAGACTTCATCCAACGGTAGCTCACTTAGAAGCTTAATGAAATCCTCAGCGCCCAGTACGTTGACCAGCTCGACCAATAGCTCTGTAGGGGACTCTATAAGGAGTGCTTTGAGCAGTTCGTCAGGAAGGACCGAGATGAGCCTCCTCCTATCGCTAAGATGAAGCCTGAGCAATACGTGAGGTAGATCCTTAGGGTTGACCTTCTTGGCCAGGTCAGCAGCTAACTCCTTCTCCCTCTTAATTAACTCAGCTAGCTCGTGTACCTCGAGCTCCTCATAACTCAAGAAATTAGACCCCGATATCCACCATGGATGCGCCTATTTCTGTTTTAACCGTTCATAAGGCCAACGAGTAGCTTGTAACCTCTCCATCCACGGTCAACTTCAACAACCTCCCCTCCTCGATCTTCGTCGGTGAGGCTAATCCTCGCTGCTCAGCTAAGGAGGCTATAGTTGACGAAAAGACAGTAGATAAACCTTCAAGGTCAACATGGTAAAGCGCATAGTACTTTAAGCGTGGTTCATCCCTCTGAGCTATAAAGGAAGCAGCGTACAAGTCAACATACCCACGTTTAGCATCCATAAATAGAACCCCCGTGTTCAAAGCTGACTTAGTGTAGGCTAGAAGTTTACGGTAAGCCTCAACTACGCTTAAACCTCCACGTAGGCTATTCATCAAGTATAGTCCAGCTAAGTAGGAATCCGTTACGCTCCCAGGATCTTTGAAACCTACTTCCTCGGCCAACCTATACTTATCTACGCCTCCGTTATGTATAAAGAACATTTCCTGGCCGTTTAAGCTATAGCGGTAAGGGTGACTATGCTCCTCCCCTATAGGCTCTGTACTTCCAGCCTTCCTAGAATGTAGTAAGCCGTAGATTGAACTATGACCTTTAAATCTCTCTATAAGCTCCCTAAGTCTATCTCTCTCAGACCATATCTGCCTTGATGTCTTATAGAAGTCAACGGTGGTCCTGCCATCATCTACGTAGGCTACAGCATAACCCCACCCATCTCCATGGCTCCTTGAGCCAGAGGCCTCCATGAGGTAAGGGTCTTCCATAGAGGCCTCGACGAAGAGTTCCATTAAGCTAGCTAGCTTAGCAAGTCCTTGAGGCCTACACGCAAATATGAATAACCTACACATATATCAACAACTCACTATCCACCTCTCTTAAACTTAGCTTGGCTGCTTCACGGCAACCTCAAGTTAAACCTTTTTAAGCTTCTCTCAAAGTTAGGGGGGCCGTGGGTAAAGGCAGGAAGCCCCTAAGATCCGTCTTAATGGGTCTATTCTCCAGGCTATGTTTACTCCTAGGTCTTATCTTACTAGTCCCAGCCATGGTGGGCGTCTATTATGGTGAAAACATAGTTGCGCTTAAGTCCTTCATGGTCCCCTCCGTAACGCTAGCTCTTTTAGGCTACGTGGCTTCACGTAGGTGGCCTCTAGCCGAGGAGATTAGTGTACCCCAAGCCCTCATTTTCTCAGCGCTTAGCTGGCTGCTTGTGGCTGGCATAGGCGCTCTACCCTTTACGCTGGGAGGAGTTCTGGGTCCGTTGGACTCTTACTTTGAGGCCATGTCTGGATTCACGGCTACAGGTATGACGCTGATCCCCAAGCTTGAGAACTTACCTAGGTCGATCTTGTTCTGGAGGGCCTTAACCCAGTGGCTTGGGGGAGGAGGGGTCGTGCTGTTCTTTATTCTGCTTATAGCCCCCAAGGGGGTAGGGGTCTGGAGGCTATATGTAGCTGAAGCTAGAGAGGAGAGGTTGACGGTTAAGGCCTGGGACACCGTTAGAGACATCTGGCTTATCTACGTAGCCTATACAGCGCTATGCGCCTTACTGCTGGTTATGGTAGGCTTGAGCTCCTTCGACGCCATATGCCACGCCTTTACAGCTCTAGCTACAGGCGGCTTCTCGACGCGTAGCTTAAACATAGAGGCTTTTCATAGCTCAGCAGTGGAGGCCGTACTAGCTGTCTTCATGGTCATCGGCGCTATTAACTTCCACGTCCACCTAATGGTACTTAGGGGGAGAGTCAAAGAGGCATTGAGTAACATCGAGCTTAGGGCCATGCTGGCTATCTTAGCCGCCTCGACGATTATGGTCACCCTTGACCTAGTATTTAATGGGCACCTACCCCTGGCCAAGGCGTTAAGGCTAGCGTACTTCCAAGTAGCCTCCATATCCACGACAACCGGCTACACTAGCTTCGACGTAAACCTCCTCCCAGAGGCCTCAAAGTGGATATTGATGTGCCTAATGCTCGTGGGCGGCTGTCTCTGCTCCACGGCAGGTGGAGTTAAGGTGGCTAGAGCTGTAATACTAGCTAAGCTCGTCCGGTTAGAGACTTTAAAGACGTTACTTCCACGAGAAGCTGTAACCTCGCTGAAGGTCGGAGGTAGGGTCATCGAGAAGGAGGACCTATTGAGGATAGCCTGCTTCTTCGCGCTCTACCTCGCTATCGCCGCAGCCGCTGCCTTAATTCTAACTCACCAGAACCTAAGCTTCACCTCGGCTTTGTCCGCCGCCCTCTCTGCCGAGGGCGGAGTGGGCCCAGCCTTCATCGACCTCCTTAAGCTGGACGCTGCTTCGAAGCTGACCTTGATAGCGTGTATGTGGATGGGGAGGCTGGAGTTAACTCCTGTTTTATCGCTTTTAACGACTCAAGCCTGGGAAAGAGCTCTATAATCGGTAAAGCTTTTCTTAGGTTCCCGCGGCTAGTGATTTAGATGGCTCGTTGTGAGGTATGTGGAAGAGAGGATGCCGCCTACGTATGTAGACGCTGTTCTAGGCGTGTCTGCCCCGAATGCTTTGACCCAGCCACCTGGTTATGTAAGCCGTGCTACGAGACCTCCCTCGTTAGAAGAGAACAGATAACCTCTACGTTCACGCCGCCCCTAATGACGAAGATAATGCTGGCCTTAGGGCTAGCAATGATAATATCAGGGATGATATTAATAACAGCCTTACCCGGCTTGCTTGAGACACAGGTAAGTTCTGGCTCAGCGGTGTTCATATGGCCCTTCCCCCTCATAATAGGCTTCACGTCCAACCAAGGTTCACTACCAGCGTTAATAGTCACGTTGGGTTTCTTAATACTCTTCGTGCTTATAGCTTACAAGTGGCTTAGAGCCTTCATGTAAGCTATCTTAAGCGCTTCGCCACGATGGTTGAGCAGACACGCTTAACCCCTGAATCACGCCTATCCGTTTAGTTACAGGCCTTATAAGGCCCCTTCTATCCTAAGTCCACGCCTCCAGCAGAATTATGTGGTCACGAGACGTCGTTAACGATCTCACCTACCCCTGGCCAAGGCGTTAAGGCTAGCGTACTTCCAAGTAGCCTCCATAAAAAGAAGGGGTCACACGAAGTCCACTTCTTAAAGTATTTTTTCGTAGATGCTCATTAGAGCCTTCCGCCGTCCTTCTTCATCTTTAGCAGTTGCATAGAAGTAAGACCTAGCGGGTCCTCGTGGTGCTCAGCCTCTTTCATCCTGATTTCAAAGGCTTTTTTCCTTCACCTTCAATCATCCTCTCTAGGTTCTCTTTCGTTGAGACTACTTTCCCAGCCAGCTCTATGGCTATCGCGGCATGCCGTGCTTCATCCCGAGCGATCTTCCTAAAGAGAGCGGCTATCTCAGGGCACCCTTCCTCGTCGGCTTTCTTAGCCATAGCTAAGTATAAGCCGACCTCTAAACACTCATCCTGAAACCATCTCTCTAAGTATTCCTCCAGTTTCACTTAGATCACTTGAAAGATGATAAAGTAGCTGATTACATAAACTTTCCGTCAGGTTCTAAACACTTTAAGCCTAGCTACTTACGGTAAAATGAGGGTCTGACGAGTATCTCGTCTCCTTTAGCTAACCATTTCATCAATCCACCAGCTAAACTCTCTACTTTACCGGTCCTCCTAACTAATGCCTTACAGTGAGCAGGATTAACGGTTTTCTTCGCGATTACCCACAGGGCGCGCTCGATAATGCCGAAGGAGTCCTCAAGCCATGGAAAAACCTCAAGGTTAACTGAACCTAAACCTTCCACCTCTACTTTGACTCCTATAGCCTTGGCATCAAGCTCCAAAGGCTCGTACCCTGCCATGATGATCGCGTCCCTTACAGCTTCTCTAGCCATGTAGCCTCCTCTATGAAGAATGGTATCACCAATCTCAGGGTCTGGCTGCATGCTAGCAGTGCATGGATAAGAGTGATGCGCCTTAGATACGATCTCCCACACCCCCTTTATGGTCTTACCTGAAACCTGCCTAGCAATATACCAAGTAGCCCCACAGGGCGCGCTCCTCACTACATGCGCGCTTCTAATTACTTCGTCTTCAACCTCAACTTTAATCAGGGGCCGGCCTATCCTGTACCTCTCTACGAAGAGATCTATGTACCTATTACCGGTTAAAGTAAGTGAACAAAAAGGTTTAGGGAAGACGACTTCTATGCCCGCCTCACTTAACTCCTCAGCCACCTGAGTACGCAAACCAGGAGGACACCATTCTCTATCCTCAAGAGGCACTAAGATAGCTTTCACGTTAGACTCCTTAACTAAGCTCGGGAGGCCAGCTAAGAGGTCAGGATGTAGACCAATTACAACGAGCACATCCACATCAGGTACCGCATCAGGCAGGTACTCTTGAGGGTCATCTATGAAGCTAGGCAGCTCACGTGGAAGCTCACATACCCATTGAATATCGGATGCATAGGACCCATAGCTTACGCGGCAATGTTCACACGCGAGGTCGCATGAACGACAGAAAGTGGAGTGGTTTATCAGGTTGCCGATAACCCTCTCACCGAATTCATGAGAATAAAGGAAGCCAAGCCTCAAGGCTGACCCCTTAAACGTTAGTCACCAAGCTTCCAGCCTTAAAGACCACCACCCTAATAGCACCCATAAGGCAGCCATCAACACAGATAGAGACTCGTCTTGGTACGCTTCGTGCTGAAGGCTCTTCTTTAAATAAGCCTATGAATTTACATGTACCTTGTATGTCTGCAGGCTTCGCGATTAATCATTCCTGGAGTGTAAGGCTTCTAGGCTAAACCTTGAAATCCCCTTATATATTTAATCAATAGTCTCTACGTAACTTTCCTTCTCCCTGTCCATCAACGTCTTCTTAGCTGCCCGCAGCGTTGTGGGCGTTATACCAATAGTTTCTGCTACCTTACGTTCAACCAAGCTAAGCCCCAATTCACGCGCAGCTTTAACGATAGCAACCGCGGTTATGGTCTTTGGGCTTTTGCCTCTCAAAACGCGTTTGAGTCTCCTAATTTCTTGGAACGCTTTATCCTCAAGCTCAGCAGGCAAGTTAAGCTCATAAATGACCTTAGTTAATAGCGCCTCGGGTTTTAAAGGCTGCAATTTAAATTTAAGCTCTCTCGTTAATTTCAAGAGAGCTCTATAAGGTCTCTTACAACAACATTTAAAGTTAGCTAATACGCGGTCTAAAGTCAAGGGTACGTTGAATAGACGCGCCGCTAAGTATAGGCACGAAGCCTTAAGACAAATATGTCCTAGATCTCTTGTTAAGCCAAGATCTAAGGCCTTATTTAAACATTCAATAGCTTCTTTAATTACTTCGCTAGGGAGGTTTAGCTTTAATGAGGCCTCCTTGATCTCCTTTATACTTCGCAATAGAACAAGATCTCTATATTTAATCCCCTTCAATCTATCCCTACTTATTAATGTTTTTTCATTCATTAAAGGGGGAGGATCGTGTGTGAACTTGGGTTCACCTGAAAAATCATCAACTGTCAAGAAGAACACTCCATTAAATTCTTAGCTTCCATGGTCAAAAGGCCCCTTAATATGTACGATAGTCCTTTATAGAAGGTGAGCTTAGCGTTTCTCTCAATGTTGTCGCAGAAGGACGGCGCCCACTTAAGTAGATGTTCCTTGAGGAATAAATGCTTGATCTCGTTGAGTTCTTCTTTACGTTCGTGTTTAAGCTTCATCCTATGAAGTATAGACATGAACTCTAATTCAACAGCAATGTGATCTGGTAGATCCTTAAACTTGTCCCTTAAACGGTATCCCACCTTAGCATAGATTTCTAGAACCTTCGCAGCAGACCGTTGCGCCAAAAGACCACCGTTAACGTAGAATGACTCGTATGGGGGACAGGGGACCATGGGAAAGGCGTTTATGAAAAGCCTGGTATACTCAACTGCCAATTCCCTATGTACGTCTTCAAGACTTCTTTCCCTAGTAGACTCTACATACTCCTTAATCAGGGAAAAACCCTTCTTATATTCGTCAGGAAAATCGGTTAGTGATTTTACGCGATCCTCTAACTCCTCAATAAACCCCTCCCTCAATAACTTAACAAGCCTCCTCCGTGGATAATGGAAGAAGGCTGAGAGGAATTCGTATAGAGTTAGGAAGATTGATGGAGAGTTCATGGTAAAAAAGAGAGTTTTTAGGCTTTATACACCTTAACGCAGACATCTGACATACACGCGTTGGCTGTTGGATCTCTCCTCTTCAACACATCCTCAATGGTTTGAGTGGGTATGAGGTCGCCGTCGTTAGCCCCCCATCCGTAAGCTACCCTGAGGAACCTTGACCAGTGTCCAAAGCCGTGGGGGACGCATACGCAATCTTTCCTGATTCCAGGCCAGCGTAGCGCCTTAATCTTAATCCTTCCGTATCGTGACTCCACGTAGACCCAGTCCATGTCTTTGATGCCCAACCTCTCAGCTTCCTCTGGATGTATTAAGACGCAGTTTTCAGGGCATATCTCATGCAGCCAAGGTATGTTGGTCGTCTTACCATGCCTATGCACAGCCGACCTAGTCACTATTAAGTAGTATGGGTATTCCAGGCTTTTCTCTTCCCTCTTAGGCTCCCATGAAGGTAGCGGATCATAGCCGTACTTCTCGAAGATCTCAGCATATATCTGTATCTTCTTCCCCTGCTTAGCGAAGGCTTCAAGCTTCTCTAAGGGTTTGAAGGAGGCCCCAGGAAGAGTGTATATACCGTCTACCGCTTTCTCCTTTAATTCATCGAAAGAGTTAGCTATACCCGCTCTCCTTAACATCTCCTTCTTTAGCTCGCTTAAGCTAAAGTTAAAGTACTCTGGAGCCACTCTCTTGCCTATCTGGTAAATGATCCAGTTGTGGCTCTTGACATCGTACATAGGCTTGATGACAGCGTCCTTCACCGCTATTTGCGGGTAAAGAGCATTATACTTACGTGGAGAGAAACCTGAAGTCTCCCAGTAGGTCGTGTCGGGTAAAACCACGTCTGCAAGTAAGGCCATTTCGCTAGGTAATATGTCGACGACCGCTATGAACTCTAGCTTCTTAAAGGCTTCTACGGCCCTCTTAGGGTTAGGGAAGGCTAGTACATTATAGTTGCATATTAGCGCGGCTTTAACAGGGTAGGGCTTCTCCCTTAAGATGTTTTCCACCAACGTTGAGAATATGCCATGGCCCAGCTTGTCGAGGAGAGGAAGCAGATGTTTACCGTCAGCCTTCTCCTTGACGCTTGGAGGGGGTGGAGGAGGATAGATCTTATTTACGTCAGGTACTTTAAAGGTCCTAGGGAGTATCACTCCTCCAACATTATCGATGGCACCCACTAAAGCGTTTAGTATAACTATCGCGTGGGCTAGCTTCCAGCTATTAGTGTAATTGGGACCCGCCGCGTCTCTCTTATGAGTTAAGGCCATGGAGGGTTTGATAGTCGCAAACTCTCTTGCTACCTTCCTTATAGTTTCGGCCGGCACCTCAGTGATACCTTCAGCCCACTCAGGCGTATACGGTTTGACCCAAGATACTATCTTATCCTCATAATCCTTGAAGTTAGTGTACTTAGCTACGTAGTCCTCATCGTACAGCCCTTCATTGATTATGACGTTCATCATAGCTAAGGCGAAGGCGAGATCTGTACCTGGCTTAATAGGTATCCACTCTGTCGCTTTAGCCACCGTCGTCGTGTATAGCGGGTTTAACACCACTATTTTAGCTCCTTGCTTAACAGCCTCGCTGAATTGATGGGTATAGACGATCTTGCCTTTGGCTGGTTGATCCCAGCCAAAGCACAGGATGTACCGAGCATTCTTTACATCATGAACAAACGTCGGCGTGAACATCGTATATTTGCGTACTAAGACATTGGTTATTACACAAGTATCTAGGTGACTTATGTAATTAGGGCTGCCAAGGGCATGTGCTAACCTCACAAGCCAGGGCTTATATGGTGGGTGTCCCATGAATATTATCGTATGACCGCCGTATTTCTCCTTAATTTCCTTGAACTTGTTGGCTACTAAATCTAAGGCTTCCTTCCAAGATATTCTAACCCACTTCGGATCTACATCGATGCCTTTCTCGGGGTTTGTCCTCTTTAACGGGTACTTGAGCCTATCTGGGTCGTATGCGTACCATATGCCAGCGTTACCTTTAGCACATAATTTGCCTTGACTCTCTAAATCGTTGATGTTACCTCTTAAGTCGGTTAGGTAACTGTCACCTTCTACGTAGGCTTTAAAGGCACAAGCTGAGCCACAAATCCCGCATACACCATACTTTAAGGAGCTTCTATAAAGGCGGTCCCAGTAATAGTCGTGCGCCTCGACCTCTATGGGTTGAAGTGTACTTAAGCCTAGGCTTGCCAATAGACCCGCCGAAGCCATAGTTTTAAGGAATTCTCTCCTAGTTAAGCGAGTCATCCTTCATCCCTCCTTCCTAGAGATCTTCATTCTTCTCGCTATGACACCCCCTACTATGGCGGCTCCGAGAGCAAGCACAAGGCTCTCACCCACTCCACTGCCGGTCAACATGCTCGTGGCCTCCTTCAGGAGCGTATCAGCCCCGCTGACCTTAGACTTGACATAGGGCGCCTTCATAGGTGTAGGCAGCCCCAGCTTCTCAGGAGGAGCTGTGAGGACCATTATTACCGAGGTGCCTCCAGCCTCGTGAACGCCGTACACGTAGCCGCCTATTTCCTTCGCCCTTTCCTCAGCCATCTTAATTATCTCACTACGCTCACCGAACTTGAGGGCCCCTGTTGGACAGGTTGAGACGCACGCTGGTTCAAGTCCTAAGCGAAGTCTATCAATGCACATTATGCACTTCCTAGTCCCAACACCCCTGCCAAACTTAGGTACAGAGAATGGACATGCCTCAACGCAGGCTAGACAGCCTACACAGCGCTCTGGGTGAGTAACTACTGCCCCGGTCTCCCTATCTTTGACTATGGCTCGAACGGGACATACTGCCTCGCATACAGGCTCTAAGCAATGCATACACCTATTAACCACGAAATGTAGTTTAGGGCCGTTTTCTTCTTCGACCCATACGTACTTAACTACGTTCCAAGTATTGGATGTTAGGCTCTGAGGGTTCCCAAAGTCCATGCCCTCGGTTTCGTCAGCTTCTAAGCCATTCCACCTCTTACACGCAACTTGACAGGCCCTGCAGCCTATGCACAGGGAGGAGTCGTAGAGTATAGCGTACATCCCTCTTCATCCCCTTTAGCAGAAAAATTCTATTTTTATTAAATTTATAAGCATTCATGGAACTGAATCGTGGAAAGAGCAGTAATGGCGGGTGTGGATTAGGATAAAAGGGGTATCTGGCCCGCTACTAAGAAGCAGTATCTCATGTAGAAAGCCCCTACCAGCACTAAGGACGAGGCTACTATCATCAGCGGCGCGTAGAACTTCAGATACTTAGCGGTTCTTCCTTTCCATGCTAGGAACAACTCTATGATTATTGGTATGATTATACCTATTAGGAAGAAGCCTACCCAGAATAGCGGGGCTAAGGTCCCCGTCAAAAGTAATTGTGCCGACTGCTTAGCTATGCCTGATGTTCCGTTTAGCATCACATATAGGTATAGTAAGGCTATGCCGCCTTCCAGGGCTAACATGTAACCGTCGGCTACATCAAGCCTATGCATCATTTCCACGAATAGCTTCTGGGACTCCTCGGTCACCTGTACTAGTCTTAGTATGGCTAGGCATAGACCTATAGCCATCAACCCAGTTGAGACCGCTGATATAAAGAATAGCGCCGTTATCAACGGCGTCTCCCAGAAAGGTTCAGCCCAAGCTATACCTAGCACGAAACCTGTGTAGCCTGCTAGCCCTGACCCTAATATGAACAGTATGAGCTCAAATAACTTTCTAGGCTTCACGTACACCGACCATGGAAAGAGGGATTTTAGCCACGGAAGTGAGTCCGGTGGTAGAAAGGTGGCATATATTAGGCCTATAGGCAGTATAGCCGTTATGACGCATGTGCCGAAGGTTATCATCGACGTTGGGTTACTGTACATGAAGAGGAGGCGTTCTGGGTGCCCTGCATGTATAGATAAACATAATCCACATAATGCCGTGGCCAGTATGCCTATGTAGGAGCCAAACTTCATTATCTCCCTAAATTCCTCGCCTGAGATGAAGCTGGTGGTTGAGGCTACTATAAACGAGCCGCCGCCTAAGCCACCAAAGTATAGTGCCGCCGCTATCACCGGGCCCCATGGGAGCTCCATTTCTTAACCCCTCGGTATTTCCTTGATCTTAGCCTTGATGATTCTACTCCTACGCCATAGAGCGAAGGCTAAAAAGATGAAAGCGCCACCACCAAAAATGGCTAAGCCCCCACGCTCCATGAGCATTTTAGGATAACCTTTCGGTGCTGGTACTAGCATCTCAGGCTCTGGGTAATCTACTTCTTCAAAGGGGACGTCTGATATCACTATAACGTTAGTCCCAAACTCACGCGTAACAGAGATTTCACCTTGAGAACCTAGCTCCTCTTCAGTGGCCCCCCATACGTAAACTCTTCTGCCCTCGCCTTGAAGCTCCTTGACCCTCTCGCGTACTTTCATTAAAATCTCATTCCGGCTGCCAAAGGTTAGAGCGCGCACTGGACATACACTCACGCAGGCTGGAGCTAGGCCTTCTTCTACTCTATCTAAACACATCCAGCATTTAACCGGGACACCCCATTCGTCATAGAAGGCTCTAGCTTTATAGGGACAAGCAACTACGCAGTATTGACAACCAAAGCACCTTGAGAAGTCCGTTAAGTTGATGCCTTTATACTGGTATATAGCCTTGGTTGGGCATACGTACATACAGGGTGGTTCCAAGCAGTGCATACACGATCTTCTCATGAATACCGCTCTGCCGTCGTAGTGTCTAAGATTGTAAAACCTGTCTATGACCATAAAGTGATGCACGTCAGGCCTTGGCTTCTCGGGAGGTTCCTGGGGACCTTTCAAGTCCTCCACAAGAAAGGGGAATCTACCTCCCAGTTTACCGTTCCATAATTTGCAAGCAATGACACATGAATTACACCCTATGCACTTCGTTGAATCATATAGAATGGCGTAATAGTCTGAGCGGTCGGCTTGCCCGTTATGTTGAAGCGCCTCTGAAGCAGGAAGAAGTGAAGCAATCGCTCCTCCCGCGATAGCTTTAAGGAAAGTCCTCCTCTCAGGCTCGTCTCCACTTGGAGTAGGCATTCCCTTCACCTAAGGGGGTCTATCACGTGATGAAAAAGTTTATAAAAATAGTAGTTTTAAAAGTTTCGGAAGATATCAAGGCCTTCTCGACGGAAAGAGCAGCTACATGTTATGGTCAAGTCGATATACTACCTAAGTCCATAGTTAACTCCACGCGTAATGAGTCCTCATCAGTTATAGAAAACTCGTCGGACTTCCAATTAATTCTGAGGCTTCATTTGGCCTTGGCCTTTATAATCGTTAAGCAGTCCTCAAACTCCGAGGTCTCACCGCTTTTTCCTAATTTAATTTCAAAGTCTTTAAAGGGTTCCATTAAAGAGTAAACAAGAGCCCTTAGCCAAACGCATAGTGCTTCAGAGTACTCAGCTATTAATTCTCTGAAAATGCAGTTAGTTAATTTGACTACTACCTCATTAACACAGTCACCAGTCACTAAGGGACTAAAGCCTAATTCTCTTAGCTCAGGTAATATGTACTTGCAGAAGGTGTCAATATCCCATTTAGTTATGTTATGGTTTAATTTAACCTTAAATAGTATGTTTTGACCAAGCTCCCTTCCAGCAGCCTCCATTAAGGACACGAGCTCGTCGTAGCCACGCTTTTTCACTACGCTATTCATGAGGAGCTTGAGAAGGAGCTCATACTGTCTTTTAGGAAAGCTTAGATTTAAGTACTCTTTAGTAACTTCATACAATTTCCTTGGTCTTCCTGGCGTCGACTTAACCTCAAGCATAGGCCTTACTAGCCCTGCTTGCTCCAGTATCCTGAGATGATACTGAACAGTAACCCTCCTCAACCCGGTACTTCTTGCAATCTCATCGATGCTTAAGGGTCCAGAGCAGAACAATAATTCAAGTATAGCCCTTCTAGCATCGTCGGCTAGGGCCTTACAGGCTATGACCTCTTTGCAGTTAAGCATCTCAGGTCCTTCCTAACTAAGTCAAAGGGACTCTTAAACTTTATAAATGGCTGATAAAGTGTGATCTTTAAACCTCACCGTCGCTTAATTCCTTAGAGATTTTATTTAAGCTCCGTTAATCTTACAACACGTAGGCCTCTATGGTAAGAGAGGCAAAGCTTTTTTCCAGGCCAAGTTCCTAAGATTAAACCCCCCTGTCCTGTATTGTTCATGCCCACCCAAAAACCAACGTCATACATTCCTCGTTCTACATAATCTAGCAGCGTCAACTTCTACCCCTATCACTCGAAACCCTCATGGCTCAGCTTAGTTAACGCTGATCGCTTAAGAGTTCCCTAGGAGAGGAGGGGGCGATCCTTTCAGGGCGGATTAGATGTAGGTGTAGGCCAAGGTCGTCTATGGGGTGTAGGCCTAAGGCTAAGCCTACAAGCTGAGACACGTGGAGTACGGGTATGGTTTTATCTAGCTCGCCCAGGTTCTTCATTTGATATTGAGCCCTGTCTATCGCCAGCTGACATGCCGTGCACATTACCAGTACTGCTTCAGCTCCTGAGTTAAGGAGGCTCTCCACCTTGAGCTTAGTAATAGGGTTTAAGGCCTCCATGATTCGGGGCCACTTCATCGCCGTCGCTCCGCAGCATAGCTTCTTCTCGTCGTAGCTTACAATGTCAGCGCCCATTGAGAGAGCTATATCCTCGAGTATGTCCTCCCCTTCAACCCCCTTCAGCGCCCTCTCCCTCATGGCATAAGCATAATGGCAGCCTACGTGGACAGCTACCTTGACCCCCCTCAACGCGTCCCCCGCAGCCTTCTTAAGCTCGTCTCTAGCGCGCCAAAGCACCTCGGCTACGTGTAGACATTTTACCTCATCCCTCAACGCTAAGTTGAGCGCTCTGTAGCAACCGTTACACGGCGTCACCATGGTGCCCTCCTTGGAAGCCGCCTTAAGGCTATGGATAGCGATCCTTTCAAGGCCCTCCCTATCTAGTAGGCCTGCAATTTCGAAAGGCATACCACAGCACAATGTGACCTCGGGAGCTGAGACCTCAAAGCCTAGCCCCCTCAACACCTTAATTGATGAGTAAGCCACGCCGGGGTAGATGCTGGTGGCTATACAGCCGGGAAAGAGAGTTAGCTTCTCAGCCAGCCCCCTTCACCTCCTTAAGCTTGCCGAAAACCTCCTCAAGCTCAGCCTTAATCTCGGCCGGTAATGGACGTGGACTTAGGCCTTTTGCGACGCCAAAACTCTGGGCCTCGCTACTTGTAGGGGGTACGATAACCCCCATACTCAACATGTTGTTAAGGGCCTCAAAGTAGGCGTCAAGAGCCCCCTCCTCAACGCCCTTCCTAACAGAAGCCCTCCTCAACGCCTCGACGATATTCACTATGCGCACCTCATTTGGACATATAGCCTCGCAGGTATGGCATAGTAGACAGAGCCACTGGTCGTCACCTACAGCGCTCCTCCTCCCCGTCAACAGAGCTAATAATATCCTGCGAGGGCTGAAGCTCATAGTAGCTCTAGCTGAAGGACAGGCTGAGCTACATGCGCCGCACTGTATACATCGACGCCCTTCCAGGAGGGCTACTTGGACCGCTTCTTCAACATCAGCCACTTTGCGCCCCCTCCATCCACCCCCTGATCTCGTTCTTTAACCTCTCAACATCACCCCTCTCTAGGAGTACTCTCGCCTTAGGCATGCTCAGGGCTTTTAAGGCAGCCTCAACTCTCTCCTTGACTTTACTAAAGCCTGGAGGTATTGGGGGTATGGGTCTGGGAGGAGGAGGTACGTACTCCTCGACAGGTACTGTCACCTTCCTGGCGTACACCTCCTTCGGTGGCCTATAGCCCTCGATCAGCCTCTTAAAGAGGTCACCGTAGCCCGCCTCCCAAGGTTCTTCACCACCTTGAACCCTCACCTCCCTTCTTCTAACGCTGAGCGCCTCGACTGGGCATGCTTCTTCACAGGCTCCACAAAATATGCACGCCTCCTCAGCAGCTTTCACCTTATCGGGACCTCTAGCCTTCGAGACGAAAACGGCCCTCGTCGGGCATATATTGATACAGTTTTTGCATCCTGAGGGATCGCACTTCTCAGGTCTCACCATTACTACCTCGCCCTTGAAGGGCTTCTCGCAGCTCAAAGCCTTCACTGGGCACATCGCCGCGCATAAGCCACAATACACGCAGAGGTCTTCATCGATCTTTATCGACCCATCGACTTTAGGTCCCTCCACGACCCTTGGAGGAGCCTTGAAGCACTCAACCTTTATGGCATCGACGGGGCATATCTTCTCACAGAGCCCACAATAGTCACATAACTGCTCGTTAACGAGAACTGTAAGGCCTGGCTTAAAGCCCGGGGGCTCAGGCTTGACCCATACTATCTTGATTGCCTCACATAGATCTTCGCACAGCCCACAGTAACAACACCTCTCAAGGTTAACCGTTATTTTACCCTCAGCCCGCTCACCGACCTCCTCATGGTACTTAACTAGTTCATCCTTTTTCACTACCTTAACTTCAGCCTTAATAGCCTCTCTAGGACATACTCTTTCACAGAGGTGACATGGTAGGCACTTTTCCTCATCAAGTGAAAGACTTCCCTTAATCCTCGGGTACTCTCTACCACCTTCAATGTTCACCTTCAATGCATGTGTTGGACAGACTGATGAGCATATGGGACAGACTACGCATTTACTTTCATCTATCGTGATCAGAGGGGCTTCAATTCTGCCTGACGCCACTTCCTTGACGGGGCCCAGGGCTATGGCCTGGGTTGGGCATAGGCTTACACATAGACCGCAGCCTACGCAGCGATCGATGATGAGGGTAAGCGTCTTCCTTAGGACAGGGCCCTCCCACCTATAGGTGAGCGTGTTCTCCTCGATTGAAACCAGCTCAGTGCATGGTTTACTGGACACTCACCGCCACCTCTGAGCCTATTGGACCTAAGCTGGCCACCTCCTCCACAAACCCCCTTATTAGCTCGGCCAACCTCTTCCCCTCCGTGGCCGAGGCTCCTTCAATGCGAAGTCTACGAGGATCGATCCCGAGCTCTTTAAGCACCTCCTTCAACGCTCTTGCCCTTTCGTTGGCCTTCGCCCTGCCCACCCTATAGTGACAGTCCTGCTCGTGGCAGCCCACAATGAGGACGCCATCAGCCCCTAAGCTGAAGGCCTCTAGGATGTGAGAGGGGGACCACCTAACGCTACATGGCACTCTTATGATCCTTATATTAGTCGGGTACTGGATCTTACTCATCCCCGCGTTGTCCGCGGCGGCGTAACCACACCACTGACACATGAAGGCAACTATTAGCGGATATTCCTTCTTCTCCGATAGTAGATCCCTTAACATCGTCGATATTTGCTCATTGCTGAGTAGCCCGCCAGGTGGCGTTAAGGCACCGGTGGGGCACACAGCATAACAGGCTCCACAGCCACGGCATGCATACTCGTCGACGATCACCCTGCCCTTCTCGGCCCTCAGGGCACCAAAGGGACAAGCGCTGACGCAGGCGAGGCAACGTTTACAGATATCTGGGTTTATGGTCGGCGCGTAGACCTCGACCTCCACTTCGCCCTTACCTATGAGCTCGGCAGCTCTAGCAGCTGCAAGGCCTGCCTGCATGACCGACTCGGTTATGTCCTTGGGCCCTGTGCAGGCGCCCGCCACGAAGATCCCCTTACTGAACGTGTCAGCGGGATTGAGCTTGAGGTGGTACTCAGCTAAGAAGCCGTAGTCGCCTAGCTGTAAGCCAAGCATCCTGGCGATCTCCCTATTGCCGGGTGAAGCCTCCATGCCTACACTTAATACGATCAAGTCGAACTCCTCCTCAACCATTGTCGATGAAAGCGTGTCCTCATAGAACACCTTAACCTTACCATCCCTCGCTGCCCTTAACTGGCCCACTCTGGCTCTCACAAAGCGGACCCCTATCTCCATAGCCCTTCGGTACGCCTCTTCGCAGGCTTTCCCCGAAGCTCTTATGTCGGTGTAGAATATCGTAACCTCGGCGTTCGGTAATGCTAACTTGGTCTGTATGGCCTGCTTAATGGCATTCATACAGCATACTCTACTGCAGTATGGTCTTCCAATTCTGTCTGACCTACTTCCCACGCACTGTATGAAGGCTATTTTCTTAGGCTCCTCTCCATCCGATAGCCTAATTATCTTCCCCTTCGTCGGCCCTGAGTTGTTAAGCATTCTCTCGTACTCAGGGCCTGTGATCACGTTGAGGCATTTACCGTAGAGGTACTCGTCAAGATCCCTTGGGTCGAAGGGCTTGAAACCTGTAGCTACTATTATGGCGCCTACTTTTATCTCCACGTACGAGTCCTTGTCGTCGAAGTTTATGGCCTTGGGGTCGCATACACCTAGGCAGGACATACACCCTATGCATTTAGCCATGTCTATGTAAGGCGCTGGCGGGACTGCTTCATGCGATGGCTTAACTATCGCCCCCCTAGTGCCTATGCCATAGTCGTACTCGTTAGGCACTTCAATAGGGCAAACCTCAAGGCACTTATTACAACCATTACATAGCCTCTCGTCAACGTACCTAGCCCTCTTAAACACCTTGACTACGTAGCTGCCCGGCGCCCCCTTAACGTCGACGACTTCACTTAACGTGTACACCGTGATGAGGGGGTGGTTATAAGCCCTCGCGAGTTGAGGACCTAACACGCAGATACTGCAGTCAAGAGTTGGGAACACTTTATCCCACTTAGCCATATGGCCTCCCAAGAAGCCATCCTTCTCAACCAAGTACACCTTGATGCCCATGTCTGCCAGCGCTAAGGCTGCTGTGACCCCTGCAACCCCTCCTCCTATGACGAGGACCGCCCTCTCAACGGGGATCTTGACTACCTTAGCATTCCTCGCTAGGGGGGCTGCGGCCACAGCCATGCTGAGCAGGTCGACAGCCTTAATCGTGGCCCTAGGAGGATCGTAGGAGTGGACCCATGAACACTGCTCTCTAAGGTTGACTATTTCCACAAACCCTCTATTGAGGCCTACCTCCTCAGCTACCCTCTTAAACAGCTCGCCGTGAAGCGAGGGTGTACAACATCCTACGATAAGCCTTGTAGCGCCCTCCTTCTCTATGGCCTCCCTTATCCTCCTCAGCCCGTCGTCGCTACAGCAGTGTTCATGATCGTAGACCGCCACGTCAGGATGTCTACGCTTAAGTTCCCTCGCCACCTCAGCTACGTCCACGACCCCCGCTATGTTTGAGCCGCAGTGGCAGATGAACACCAGGGTCTTGCCGACGGCCTCTTCAGCCACACAGTCCACCCTTAGAGCATCTGTACTAACCTGTCAAGGAACTCCTCCTCAACGGCCACGGTGTCAGGAGGTCTCATAATAGGCTTCAACTCCACCTCAACCCCATCCATTCTCGTGACAGCCCCGCCGCTCTCCACGCCTGTCACCGCGGCGGGTACCCTGACCGTAGCAGCATGGAAGGCCTTAGACTCTTCCTCCTCGAGGGCTATGGCGGGTATGCGCGACAGCTCCTCGATCGCTGTGGACGTGAGGTCCTCAAGGCCCCCTCCTTTAATTATGAGAGCGGCGTCGACCTTTTTATGCTCAAGCGCCCAATTAGCTGTGACCTCGAGAGAGGCCCTACCTTCAGGCGAGGAGAAATCAATAGCCCTGGGCGCTCCTTTAAGCTTCTTAGTTATCAGCGCTTGACCCATGGAGTTCACATGTTCAGCCATGGGGATTATGGAGACCTTCTTCCCCAAGCCGAGGAGGACCTTAGCTAGCCTAGCTATTGAATCCATGGCTTCCTTAGGCTTGTCCGTAGACAGCAGGCCCCTCCCGACGAAGATGGCTATGTAGCTGGCCCTGGACATATCTCTGGCCGTCGATGAGAGCTCTTCGAGGCTAACCCCCGCTACACGGTCAAAGCCTAGGGTGCCGCCTAGAACAAGGCTTTCTAAGGCCGATGCGAGCTTAGCGTCCTCTCCAGGCTTCACGATGAGCTTGTGCTGAGCTATCTTCATGGTCCCTGTCTCCTTGACGTCCATCACGGCTACGACCCTGCTCTCCCTACCCATGGGGACGCTCCTACCCCTCGGGAAGACAGCGTAGCGGCTTGCGTGTCTGAGGTGGGTGTCTGATGGATCCGAAGCCCAGTAGAATATGAAATCAGCGTCCTCAAGTATTTCGTCCAGTCTGGCTTCTAGTAAGGAGGAATCTAAGTTAAGTGTTAGATGACAAACACTACTAGGGGCGTCGTAGACCCCCCCAAGTTTCTCAGCAAGCTTGATCATGAGCTCGACAGCTCTGTTCGAGCTGCAAGAGCCCCCATAAATTAGAGGACTTCTAGAGGACTTTAATAGTTCACACGCCCTCTCGAGGGCCTCGTCTAATGAAAGCTCCCTTATGGAACCCCCATCAACGACGGCTGGCTTAAGAGGCCTTGCTTTAACTACCTCCTTCATCCTCTTAACACCATGGCTACACGCAGCCATCACTTTAAGGACCTCTCCATCCTTAACCTCAACCTCGACGTCGTCGCATAGCAGTGAGCAGCCTGTACATATGGTGGCCTGGAGCGCCATCAGGCTACCACCTTTATTGCCCCACTATAACATACCATCTCGCAGACGTTGCAGTTCATTCTATGAGGTGGGTATCTTCTGCACTTCTCAAGGTGAAGCACTTTGATTTTACCGTCCTCAACTAGCCATAGAGCCTCGCTAGACGACGGGTTAAGCCCTCTACCAGCCTTAGGGTCTATGGCCACATTAGCTGGACATGCAACGACACAGTTGCCGCATCCTACACATTTCTCCAGGTCTATGGTTACGAGAGTCTCAGTAGCTGTAAGGAGAGGGGCTAAAAGCTGCCTAAGACCGGCTAGCTTATCAGCATACTTGGGGTCTGAGATCAACGGAGGGCAGTCTTCGATCTTAGCTTGCCTATTGATAAGCTTAACAGCGAAACCCATGCATGTCGTCCCGCACTTCTTACAATTGATCCCGGGAAGCAGTTTGTAGACCTGGAGGGGGGTTATCCTAGATGACATGAAGCTATGCACCCAGTCTCCTCATCCTTCGCCACCCCAAAAGCCCCCTAATAGTTAAAGCTTTCCACGTCGCTGTTCAGTCCCTCAATCTACTAGGCATCTCTAGCTATGGGTACACAGAAGAGAAAAGCAACTTTAGGGGGACACTTATTAAGTAGCAACTTTATGGTCACGCGCGTTCTAAGATATTTGTCGGGAAAAGGCTTTACCACTTAACCGCTTGATTTTTTTCACCGTTAAGTTAAGTCTGTATGGTGCATACTTTGATTTTACGTTACTTGCACCTTCCTGTATATCATCACCTGGCTGTGGATAGGTACGTATCATGGCGCCGTTGAGGAGGACTGGAAAATCCAGCTACTTAAGCAGATTTTCAACAAAGTCAACGTCGACATGGGTATGGGGCTACTGTTTAAGCTCCACCTAATAAAAAAGAGGATGCCGTCAGTATTCCTCACACTTAACAGCGAAATAATTTCTATCGTGGCCGCAGGAAGGACATTTCTTAGGAGGCTCCTCTCCATAATGTACGTAGCCACATTTAAGACACACCCAGTAAACTTCGTGGTCCTTTCTCCACACAGTGCCTCCTTCTATGTTCCTTAGAAGCTTCAGGTATCTTTCCTCGTGGTGCCTCTCAGCCTCGGCAATAGCTCTAAGCGTAGCTGCTACGTCGAGGAAACCCTCCTTCTCAGCTACCTCAGCGAAGTGAGGATACATCTCAGAGTACTCGTAGCGTTCACCGGCCGCTGCAGCCTTAAGGTTCTCAGCGGTATTACTCAGCGTTAAAGGAGCTGCTGCATCTACGGTGAGCTCTCTTAAGTCCCCTCTAAGCCTCTGTATGAGCTTGAATAGGGTCTCAGCGTGTTCCTCCTCGTTGCTGGCGGTTAAGCGAAACACCTGAGCTACTTGGACGTAACCCTCCTTCTCAGCTATGCCCGCATAAAACACGTAGCGGTTTCTCGCCTGGGACTCGCCTATGAAGGCCTTAACGAGGTTTTTAAGGGTCTCCATAGAGAGAACCCCCACCTTAACCTGACTCCTTCACCCATAAGCCGTGTAAATCGCAGTACGCTTTAACGATCATCTTGCCTCCGCCTACCCTAAAGCTTGCCTCAGGATCCATGCCCGGCTTAAGGAAAACCTTACAGGCTTGTCCATTCGTCTCTAGCTCTACCCACTCAATGAAGTGCCCCTCCTCCATGGGGTGAGCTACACTGCCCACCTTAACTTTAACTTCGTCACCTACCCGCCCCACTACAGGTACGTGTTTCTCCCATCCTTCAACACCCTCTCCTCTCTCCTCTATTAGCTGCATAGGTTGACCACAGCATACCAACTTGTCCACTCCAGCGTGTAGGACCACCACGATGTTGCCGCATACATTGCATTTACATATCCTCCTAAGTTCAGCCATGATTCATCGAGCCTATCACCCGCGTATTATTATATTTAAGGGTTGTGGAGAAGGCCAAGGAGCTTATAAAAACTTCTAGCAATTTTCCACTTCCTCCATTAACTTTAATAGCTAGCTACTTAAAAGACGCCAAGATGTTGGTACCCTGACATGCCAGTCGTACTTAATGTTGAATTGAGGATGCCCCGGCCGGGAGTCTCACAGGCGAGGTTAACCTCGCCTGTTTTGAACCCGGGTCGCCGGCTCGAAAGGCCGGTATACTTGACCGTTCTAGCGCCCTGCGCGGGCGTGGCTATACTACCGGGGCTTGGCCGGGGCGTTTTTATAGCCGAGGCTGGGGGTCTTAAGCTTTACCTTGAGGTTCTTTTGAAATAAGTAAAAGGCTTAGCGCGTACTCAATTATAATTTAATCTAAACGTGTTGCAGTGGGTATTAGCTGGGTATTCTGCTAGTAGGTTGCGGTGTGTCAAGGCGGCGGGGCTAAGTATAGCTTAGTGTACCTGAGTACCTGAGAGCTATGGCTTTAATAGTAGCCTGCTCCCGTTGTGGCTTCATACTTAAGAGAATTGAAGCTGAAGAAGCTTCGCTTAGCGCTAGGAGCCCTCTTCTCCTCGAGGTAGCTAGAAAGTACGGTAGTAGGTGCCCTAGGTGTATGAAGCCTCTGAGCTCCAAGCCCGAGAGCATAGAGGTCCAACCGGCCGGGAAAGTGAGCCCGAGGCAACTTAAAGCGATGACCTCCATGTCCTCCTGGCCCAGCAGCCTCCTAGGCCTCGTTAAGCGGTGGGGGGCCTAAAGGGAGGAAGTGCGGCCGCCGGGATTCGAACCCGGGTAACAGGCGTGGAAGGCCTACACGCTCAGCGCTCTGTGTCCTGGACCAGGCTAGACCACGGCCGCCTTCTTATGAGGTAGCTAAGCCCCCTTTATTTTTTCCCCGCCTCGCGCAGAAGCTGTTCAACCGTAGCTAGGTGCCTAGCTGCCTTGATAGCTTCAGGGGTCACTTCAAAGACCACGCCGCGCTCTACGACTAGGTGCTTAACTTGGCCTCGATACCCTGTGAGCTGCCTCGCCTGCTCCACAGCTACGTGGAGTTGCATACAGTGCGGAGACCCGTTCATGGTTAACACGGTTATCGACCTAGGCTGAGACTTATACATGATGGTGGCCACCTTGAAGCCCACCCTATCCATATGGAGCTCCTGTAGACAGACAGCCAACGCTGACTTGTCCTGAGACAGGCTACGCCAGAGCTCAGGGTATTCTACGGCCATACACTTACTATGCAACAATAGGTCGGCCTCCTTTAGGTAGGAACTTGTCACGCTCGTAGACATCAGGTCCCGGGACACGCAACACCACCGTTAACGTTAACCGGACGCCCGGGCCTTAAAGAACACGCTTAGCCCCACGTAACCCCCTCCATAGAGTTCGGGGCGCTTGGACTCGACAAGGCTCCTAAAAGCGTCGCCGCTACAGTGGACAGGGTATATCTTCTTGACCCCCTGCTTGAGAAGGGCGTTTAAAGTAGACTCTAGCCTTTGAGGACTAGCTCCAGCTAGGTGGAAGCCTCCTATGACGGCGTACACCTCCGCGTTCAGGTCGTGGGAGGCCTTATAGACAAGGTTCTCCACGCCTGGATGGCTACACCCTACGAGGAGAACGAGGCCTAGGCCCTCCACCTTAACCGCTACCGCCTGCTCGTAGGGAGGACCATATAGCTGGCCGATCACCGCCACTCCTTCAGCGACCATCGCCGTGTCCTCAACCTCCACGACCTCTAAGCCTAGCTCAGCGATGCACTCCTTGACCCTCCCATCCATGCCGGCGGGCACGTACACTCTACACCTCGGTTTAAGCTCAGCTATCAAGGCTAGACCCCCCACGTGGTCTCCGTGACCGTGAGAGACCACAACAAAGTCCACCTTAGAGAGGTCCACGCCTAAGATCTCAGCGTTACGTCTAAGGACCTCGGGGCTACCATCAGCGTCAAAGAGGAAGCGATTACTGGGCGTCTCCACATAGATCGAGAGGCCCCAAGGAGAAGCTAAGCTGCTTATGTTCCCTCTATTATTATCGACCAGCAGGGTAACGTTGACCCACTTAACGCCACCGACCACAACACCGCGTCCACCGCCACCTCCAGGCAACAGCGATAGAACGTGGATAGCCGCTAAGACAGCCATAATGGCCAGCGCTACGGCTAGCTTAACTGGAAAACGCAACCCGTTGAAACTACAGGCTCAGCGCTAAATAAACGTCAGCGGCGCACCATTAGTTAGGTTTTTAAGGAGACCTTAAACGGCCTTAAAATGGAGCGGGGGTTCCCGAGCCAGGTCCAAGGGGGCGGACTCAAGAACAGGCTTGGGGTATCCGTTGGCGAAGGCCGGCGTGGGTTCAAATCCCACCCCCCGCATTAATCCACGCCTTTAAGCGCAGCGGGTAGGCGATGGCTGAAATACCTGCTAGCGGCCTCCTTGACGTAGCCTAAATCAAACTCCAGGTGTACGTCGCCCATCTCCCCCCTGAGCACCTCAAAGCCGTGCCTACAAAGGTCTATGAAGGAGGCGGCTCCATT
>Ga0190367_1000037_pt1 | contig 100136 bp, 112 predicted proteins | sample 4872181011_MG_FD_171838 | JGI IMG/M metagenome (GOLD analysis project Ga0190367, IMG submission 171838) | Hydrothermal vent microbial mat bacterial communities from Southern Trench, Guaymas Basin, Mexico - 4872-18-10-11_MG | ecosystem: Environmental > Aquatic > Marine > Hydrothermal vents >...
TTCCATATCTACTTCAGCTTCCTCAATAATACCGTAACCCATCATCTGGAAAAACGCTTTGCCTACTTCTAGCAGTTTATTTAAATCCTTTTTAGCTATAACTGCATGACTCTTCCTGAACGCTTGAATTCCAACATCATAGCCTATGAAGAATAGTAGTGCCTTAACACCTGAGCCTATCTTGTTCCTAACAAGCTTTATAAATCCCTCATAGGACCTCCTCAAGAATATTATTGCTCTCTCATTATTGACCATTAGCGGGAAAAAATATGGGTCAAAAATAAAGCTTTCAGCTATTGGCTGAACAAGCCTAACATCTGCAATATATGGAGTATGCTTCAATTCCGAAATAAGCTTTCCAAAAAGCTTCTCAAAGACAGTTTGGTCTACATCGCTAACATCAAGAAATATAAATGCATGTGAGGGTTCAGCACTGGAAATACCCAAATTTATAATTGGAATGTTATATTTCTTAAAAATGCTAGTTACTTGATGAAGTACTCCAACTGCATCAACTGCACCAACACTAAATTTAATATGTAATCCAAGCAATCTCCTACCAGGTTTATAGATGAAGAATCCCAAATTAAATGGTACATAGCCATTGCCCCTGTTCAAAGCATGTGGTCCTCCTTTACATTATTAAATTACTTTTAAGACACAGTACTTAGGTCATTAATCTGTGAAACAGGTGTTTAATATAAGTTTTTCTGTTGAAACAATTAATAAGTATGCCAATACTACAACTATTATTACACTAGGCAAAAATATTTCACTAAAATTTAATAATTATATTATTAGGTATTATTAGGTATTATTAGGTATTATTAGGTATTATTAGGTATTATTAGGTTAGATATTTAATTTCGGGGGGATCCTGAATACGACTTTTTACTGATGATTTTTAAATAGATTTAGCATTAAATGTTATTGGTGAGTTAATGAAGCTATATGAGTTTGAGCTTGGTTTAGCTGCTAGGAAGCTTGTAGGTGAAATATTGAATATTAAGGTTAATGAGGAGGTTGTCATAACTGCGGATACTATGTCTAGTGAGGAGGTTGTTAATGCAACTGCTAGGGCAGTATTTGAATTGGGAGCTAAGCCAGTTGTAGTTTGGATTGCAGCTCCATTAGGTGTTGGAAAGGCTGCTGACCCGATGCTGCCGATGAAAACTCTCATTGGTGCGTTGAAGAGTGCTGATGTATGGATTGAATATAACTATCAATGGCTACTTTACTCAACAGTGTTTGAGGTAGCTATTAGGGAGAATAAGGACTTGAGGTACATATGTCTTGTGGGCATGAATCCTGACATGATGATTAGGACTATTGGTAGAGTTGATCTCGTCAAGCTTAAGGAGTTCCTGCTCAAAATAGCTGAAGTAACTATGAAGGGTAGAAAAGTGAAAATAACTACTCCAGCTGGAACTGAAATTGAATTTGAAAATCATCCTGCGAGGAAACCTAGAATTCATTATGGACATATTCCCAAGGGTCACTATGGAATGCTTCCAGGCCAGATAAGCTGGTCCCCAGTTTTTGAAAGCATAAATGGTAGGATAGTTTTTGATGGATCAGTTTACCCGCCAATTGGGTTATTAAAGGAGCCAATTGAACTTGAAGTTGAGAAGGGTAAGATAGTAAATATTTCCGGTGGAAGAGAGGCTGAGGAATTTGCTAGGTGGCTTGAGAGCTTTAATGATCCAAATATGTATAGGCTTGCCCACATATCCTATGGCTTTAATCCTGGAGCAAAATTGACGGGAAATATTGTTGAGGATGAGCGTGTTTGGGGTGCAACTGAGTGGGGTATTGGCAGTGTTGGTCCAGGACTAGTACCGGATATTCCTGGTGGAATACCTGCAGCTTCACATACGGATGGTATATGCCTAAACTCCTCAGTTTGGATAGATGATGTACAGATCATGGATAAAGGTAAGGTGATATATCCAAAGGAGCTAGTTGATTTGGCGAAGGCCTTGGGTAAGTAGTTGGGAGGCGATTTGATGATTGAAAAGCATAGGATAGCAGTTGCAGCACATATTCCTCCTGAGGGGCTGAGTTTCAATGAAATTAAGGAGCTCTGTTTAACAGCGGAGAGGCTTGGCTTCGACCTATTTACTATAACAGATCACTTTCTCAATATGGCGAATCCACTGGGTAAAGAGAATCATCCATTAGAGTGCTGGACTACGCTTGCAGGATTAGCTGCAGTGACAAGTAAAATCATGCTTGCACCTCTTGTGTCCTGTGCACATTATAGGCATCCAACAGTTCTAGCTAAAATGGCTACAACAGTAGACATAATTTCCAATGGAAGGCTGATTTTCGGCATTGGAGCTGGATGGCATGAGGAGGAGTTTAAGCAGTTTTTGGGTAGATTTCCATCTGCTAAGGAGAGAGTTGATGGACTTGAGGATGCAGTTATAATTTGTAAAAGTATGTTTGAAAGTGAAGTAACAAGTTATGAGGGTAAAATTTATAGTGCAATAAACACGATGAACATCCCTAGACCAGTGAGGGGTTACATACCTATAATGATTGGTGGCTCCGGTAAGAGGCTCCTCAAAATAGCAGTCAAATATGCAGATATAATTCACATTGCAGGCTTCCCATTAATGCATGAGCTAAGTGAGAAATTGAAGTTAATAAGGAAGTACAGTAGAAGGCTCAACAAGAATTTAGACGAAATAGTGCTTGCAATTGGAATGAAGGTTATTCCAGTGAGGGATGAGAATAAAATAATCTCTCTAACTAAGTTTTTCATTGAAACAAAGGGTATGCCCATTGAGAGGGCTAAGGAGGAAGTGAAGCGGTTTATTGGACCTGAAAATATTGCTAGAACTCTCTCGGCGTATCATGAGCTTGGAATAGATCTGTTCACCATGCCGAGGCTGAGAATAGAGGAAATGGAAGTTTTAAGTAGAGATGTATTGCCGAAAATCAGATAAATTCTTTACTTTCTCTTTAAATACTTATCAAACCACCTTAATGTATGCTTTAACCGCTCAATTCTCAGACTGGGCTTACCAGACCAGCAGAATACATGGTCGCCTTTCATAAATAGCACTAGCTCGGTTTCTTTGCCTAAACTCTTGAGTGCAGTATAGAATAGTAGGGCTTGATCTATCCAGCATCTATAGTCCTCCATGCTATGAATGAATAATATTGGTGTCTCAACCTTATCCGCATATCTTAGGGGGGACTTTTCAATATGAACCTTCCAATTTTCCCATGGACTGGCTTTCAGCTGATCCGGTACAAAGTAGAATCCTATATCTGTGGTTCCATATTCAGCTATCCAACTTGAAATACCTTCAAGTGATACTGCAGCCCTAAACCTATTTGTCTGTGTTACAATCCAGTTTGTCATGAACCCTCCATAGGACAAACCTGTTACTCCCATTCTATTTGAATCCACGAATTCGTAATTCTCTATTACGTAGTCAATTAATTCCATTAGCTCCCTATAGTCATCCTCACCATACTTTCCCCTCAAATCAGCGAATTCCTCACTATATCCATCACTTCCCCTAGGATTTGCATAGATGACTACGTAGCCGTTTGAAGCTAATAATTGGAATTCGAACATGAAGCTATAACCAAATGCGCTCTTAGGTCCCCCGTGGATTTGAAGTATTGCTGGATATTTTTCTCCACTCTTAAAATTGACTGGCCTTATTATCCAGCCATCAATTTCAAATCCATCACTTGCCTTAAAACTGAATTTTTCTGGCTTAACTATGTTTAGTTTCCTAACTAAGTCATCATTGAAGTGGGTTAGCTTCCTAATTCCATATTCATCTTTAACCCATACTTCAGCTGGCTCAATTTCACTAGTCCTAGTAAATGCTATTACATCATCCTTAACTGTGAAGTTTAGAACCATAAAATCGCCTTTAATGACTGGCTCTATTTCCCTTCGATTAAAGTGGATTCGATAAATGTTGTATCGTCCTGCATCGGAAATCGGAAAGTATATGTAGTCTCTACTCCATACTGGCTCTGGTTCAACAACGTATGGGCCTCTCATGTCATAATATATTCTCCTACCGCATCCCCTATCCATTTTAGCAGTCAAATTTTCAAGTTTTCCACCATCGACTGATACTGCCCATAGTGTTTCATGACCTGAAAAACCTCTATGTAGTGTTCTTCCAATGAATGCTATGTACTTGTCATTTGGGCTCCAAGCTATTGGCCCAATAATCATGTCGCTATTGGTTATTTTTACAGCTTCACTGCCATTTCGAGGTAATATGAATATGTCCGTAATGTATGGTTTCAAGTCATTTGTTCTAGCTACAAAGGCTATTTTATCTCCACTATTTGAGTAGACTGCATATAGAACATCAAATTCCCCACTTGTTATTTGCCTTACATTACTAGTATAGGTGTCAACTTCAAAGATATGCTTTCTCAAGTTATAGGTGAATCCAGCTCCATTAGTCCATATAGGTATCCTCCTAATAACTCTAACATCACCCTCACCATCTCCACGAACATTTGATATGAAAAGCACATGCCTACAATTTGGATGCCACATTGGCTTCTCTATGCCCTCACTTCTCTTTAAAACAATCCTTGCCTCCCCACCATCAATTCTCATAACCCATAGCTCAGAGCCCTTCTCATCCTTCTTCAAAGTTCTTCTAGAAAGGAATAGAATGTCTCTACCATTTGGAGCCCACCTACACCACAAGTCCCTTGGACCGGATGTCTGTGCAATAAGCTCCTCATCCTTGCATCCAATAATCCAAATACTGTACTCATAGTCATCAGCTTCTCTAACAGCTCTCCCAACATGGAAGGCCACTTTACTCTTATCTGGCGATAATTGTGGATCACATACATAAGTAAATCTATAGAGATCATCTAGCATTATGCTTCTCAATTAAGTCACCATTACTAGCATGAGTAGTTTTAGAATTAAAATCTTACTATTTCAATTAAACAGCAATTTGATAAACCACACCTACTTAAACTTTACTATTGCAACCCTAACTTGACTTATCATTAAAAGTTTATATTAAAGACTAATACTGACATCTACTGTCAACTCGGGGGGTGACTAGAGGGACGAAAGCTAAAATTGCCAGCCATTTAAGGAAAATATCAATTCCAGAGTACATCGAGAGATGGGCTCTCATAGATTTGCTTGGTGCTCTGGCCGGAATTATTGGTGGACTTGGAGCTATAGTTTTTAGGTTAATGATAAACTTCAACAATTATCTATTTTACAGCCTAATTGCGAAGGTACTGAACTTTAACTTTAATGGATTAAATCTTGGAATCCCAATAGCTACTGGGTTGGGTGGATTAATTGTTGGATTGCTTGTCACTAAATTTGCATTTGAAGCTAAGGGTCATGGGGTGCCTGAGGTTATGGAGTCAATATATCTTAGAGGTGGCGTTATTAGGAAAAGAGTTGCTTTTATTAAGATAATTGCTTCATCAATAACCATAGGTTCGGGTGGTAGTGCTGGGCGTGAAGGTCCAATTGCACAGATAGGGGCTTCTATGGGGTCTACTCTAGGCCAGCTATTTCATTTAACATCTAAGGATGTTAGGTTACTAACCATATGCGGTCTATCTGCTGGTATTGCTGGCACATTTAATGCTCCACTTGGAGGAGCCCTCTTTGGTCTTGAAGTTCTTTATAGAGGTATTGAGCCTTTCGATGCAATACCAATAATAATTGCAGTCGTATTGGGAACTGCTATTGCAACATGGTATCTCGGCAATCAACCTGCATTTAGAGTTTCGGGATTATCATTTAATAATCCCACTGAACTCATTTTCTACATTATCTTGGGTATAGTGTTCGGTTTCATAGCTGTCTTATGGGTTAAGCTTTTCTATGCATTTGAGAGGTTTTTTGATGAATTGAATGTTAAAGATGAAATTAAACCCGCAATTGGAGCATTTATTGCCGGATTAATTGGCATGTTCATGCCTACTCTAGGAATTTTAGGTGTAGGTTATGAGGGTATTGAAATGGCTCTTGCAGGCTTACTTCCACCTTTAATGCTCTTAGGGCTTGGAGTAGTTAAGATGGTTGCTACAAGCCTAACTATTGGTTCTGGTGGTAGTGGAGGCATATTCGCTCCATCACTATACGTGGGATGCATGCTTGGAGGCTTTCTCGGAGTACTATTCAAATCAATTGCACCAACTCTAGTTGCTCAACCATACACTTACTGCTTAGCTGGAATGGCTTCACTATTTGCAGGTGCAGCTCAAGCACCGCTGACAGTCATAATAATGATCCCAGAAATGTGTGCAAACTACAGCTTACTGCTACCCATAATGATTTCGAGTTCAATAAGCTACTTTATTGCATGGAGCTTCATGAGGGGCTCATCAATCTACACATTAAAGCTTGAGAGGAGAGGTGTACACATTAAGGTTGGTAGACCGGAAATTCTAGACTTAATCCAAGTTAAGGAGGTTATGAGCAAAAAAGTTATAACTGTTAAGGCTAATATGCCTGCCTCACTTCTCGAAATAATGGTTATAGAGACTGGTCACGTAGGTTTTCCAGTAGTTGAGGATAGTAAGCTCATAGGCTTCGTGACCATTGAGGATCTAAAGAAAGTTAAGCCAGAGGAGCTGGATAAAGTTAAAATTAGGGATATAGCTTCAAGAAGACTAATAGTAGCATATCCAGATGAATCATTAAGCTCTGTTCTAACTAAAATGTATAAGTATAATGTTGGAAGACTACCTGTAGTTGATAGGAATGATGAAAGCAGGCTTTTAGGCATAATTTCCAAAACAGACATACTAATGGCTTATAAGAAGTTTAGAGAAGCATAGCATTTAAACTATTTACTCTCACTCCAAAACTCCTCTGGTGTAAGTGCTGCTTTTCTTGATGTTACTAAGTTATATGGACACACTTTTATGCATGTTGAACAGTCAATGCCGTTTTCACACCAGTATAAATAGCACTTTTCAAAGTCAACATACCACTTTAATGCTCCAGGATTATTTGATTTACATGCTATTTCAAAGCTGGGCTCATCATCCATTGAAATTGCCCCTGCCTCACAGTACTTTGCGCATAACTTGCACTTCTTACAGAACTCCTTAACTCCAAATTCTATCGGCTTATCCGGCTCTAATGGTAGGTCCGTGAATATTTTACATAACCTTACTCTCGGCCCATATTCTGGGGTTATCAATAATCCATTGCGCCCCAACTCGCCGAGTCCAGCATCAATTGCAAGTGGAATGCTAAGTGCAGTATCATTTCCGCTCTGAATAGCCTTATATCCCAGATTTCTTATGAACTCGCCTAGACATGCCAGTATAAATGCCATTTTAGAGTATCCTAGTCCCGTTGCAGCTGCAGCTATTGCTGATGGAGAAGTGGCAATTCCCTCTGGATCCATTTCAACTGCAATTACAATGACATTTTCACATTCATCTGGAACTTCAGCCTCCTCATATAACCAAAGCCTATTAAGCTTACAAATACCCACGAGTGAAGCTCCGAAAAACTTTGCTGCACGCTTTACTATTTGGCTCATTTTGTGTGGATCATCAACCTCATATTTCAATTTACTCCAGTCAATTTCAATGCATGCTGCTGGCTGCCTATAAAGCTTTATTCTATCCCATGCAAAGCTCCCCCTAAAGCCATCGTGAATAATCCACGATGCATATGCTAGGGCAAAATCGATTTGCATGTATCCCGGCTTTTTCTCTCTAACTATCTCTAAGACCTTTTCATTATAGAATCGCCTATATCCCTCCCATGATGAATCCCACATGACCCTTTCAAACACAATGTTCCTGTAGCTGAAGCGCCGAATTTTCTTCTCATCAATGACGTAAGGTGGTTTCTCAATTCTTCTAACTCGAATTTTAGGGATTAGTTTGTGCATGCTCATGGGGATCACCAGACCATTAACCATTGACCTGCAAACATATGGTATTGTATTGAAATCTATAATTGCTTTTACCTTCAAGACAGCTGAATAAGTTAGGATTTCACTTTACTTCCCTTAATAATATGTGGAGTCCTATTTGCCCCTGATATATTGAATTTACTTTCCATCAAGCTAATAAGCCAGCGTGCCACTTTAATTGTCGGTGTAACTTGTTGGGGAAGTCATTGGACGAGCTAATGAGAGAGCTTGGCGCGGTAGAAGCGGTAAATGTTTATAGGATTATTGTGGTACTAATGTGCTGTCTAAATATCGCATATGAACTTCATATTGGCTACCTCCTATACTTATACTATGAGATCCAGTACATTAGAATTTTAAGTATATTCACAATTATTGTCAATGTAATGTTGGTGCTCGGCCTAGTATTTAAGCTGAGGTTCCTAGAAGTTTTATGTGCTGCATTATTCATACTGTCATGTTGCTGCTATACAATGTCCTTCCTACCGCTGCATTGGAGGGCTTTCCTAAGATTTGTGAGGAGCATATCGAGCTACCTATTCGTGTTTTTCGTTTATGATGTTTTATTCATTGGCTGCTTTCCCGGATATGCTGTGGCATCGCTCTTCCGCTTAATATATTCAAGGCAGTTTTCCGTTCGATTATGGATGATAGTAGTTACTTATGCAATAATATTCATAGTCAGCTACTCGCTTTATCGAATATTTCGTGAGAGGCTCGGTAGAAGATAGCTTCTTAACTAGCAGTTTCAGAGAGGTGTCCTTTTAATAGAGTTGGCTACGAAAAGTATTTAATACCAATTAAATTACTTGACTAAAAGCAATTGGAAAGCGCATTCTAGTGGTGAAGCATAATGGAGCTTACACTACTAGTTATAATTGCTTCCCTCATAGCAACGATAGTCTTAGTGAGAAGAGGTATTGAAATTGGCATTTCCCTATTCATAACCGCAACTGTGATTGCCTTAATCATGTCTCCAAAGAGAATACCTGAAATAATGTTTTCAGTGATCACTTCAAGTAAAACTTGGTTCTTAGCTTCAATGTCATGTTCAATAGCCGTATTTGCCGAGCTGTATCGCAATACCAAGTTAATTGAGGAGCTGGGCATAGGCTTAACTAGAGCTTTGAAGAGCTCTAAGATTGCTTTAATGCTAATTCCAGCTGTCATCGGCCTAATTCCAGTTGCAGGCGGAGCTCTAATGTCTGCACCAATAGTTTACACTCTAAGCAGGGAACTTGAAATTTCAAAAGACATTGGTGTTTACATTAATGTCTGGTTTAGGCATACAATATTCCTATTTTACCCAATAAGCCAGTTAATAATTATTGCGTCAATACTTTCAGGGTATCCGGTTGAGCTATTGGCTTTGAGGCAGCTTCCAGTTGCAGTGTTCATGATTTTAATTGGATATTTCGCATCCCTAAGATCCATTAGGGATGAGCGTGGCATTGCAATTGCCTCAGAATCTCGACCTTTGAGAATTTCAGCTCTACCATTAACCATAGCATTAGTTGCTGCAGTTTCCCTGAAGCTCCTCATGGGAAATTATGGAATGGTAATTGGCGTAATTACTGGAATAGCAGTACTACTATTTCTCATCAAACCCAGCTTAAAGCTAATTTACACCTCAGTATTCAATAGGCGGGTTAGAGGAATAACTCTTGCAGCCTTCAGCATAATTTATCTTCAAACAGTGTTTACAATGTCCGGTGCTGCAGAGCTAATTACTAAGGTAATATCTCAAAACACTGCAATACCAATGCTTCTACTGGAGTTCATGGTGCCTGGCTTTCTAGGTGCTCTCACGGGCTCACCATTAACTGGCTTCGTTTTATCACTACCCATATTCAGTGGATTAAAGAGCCTCTCCATAAGCGATGTAAACATAATTTACATATCATCATATGTCAACTACATAGGTTCTCCAGCACATCTATGCTATATTTATACTGCAGAGTACTTTAATGTGAAAATTGACAGGGTGTATAGGTACCTTGCACCCAGCATTGCACTAACCCTCATATTCTCTCTAATCATATTCTCCCTAGTCTGATGAATAAATAGCTTTAATAGCATTAATAGTTAATTAAATCAGTACTGAATGGCGAGGTGTAGTGCGGTGGAGAGAGTAATTCCTCCAGTCAATGAAATCACTCCAGCCAAGTTTAAGGAGAGTTTTAGGAGGATAGTTGAGGTTAAGGAAAAAGCTGGATTAAAGGCTATTCTGGATAATCCTCCAGACCTATTTGATAGAGCTAAGCTCTATGGCAATCAGTATAGGAATGGATCTTGGAATTGGGCTTCAAATATTTGGAGTAGATCTGCGGCAAATACAGTAGTCATCGAGGATGACAATCAGCTCAAGTATGAGCATAAGCTCTTGATGCTGCGGGTTTTGGAGCACATTCTAGCTCAAGGCCCCCTAATTAAAGTTGATGGATATGTGGGTAAGCCTGGAACTAGGGCTCAAATGCATGCAGCAGTTTATGTTGATCCACAGTTTCCCGATATCGCTTATAGATGGAAGCAGCTGGTCTTCCCTGCACCTCCAGATGAGAAGCCAGATGTCGAAGTATTCGTCATACCCCACTACTTAGGTAACCCGAATATTCCTGGAACCAATAGGATGCTCATGGTAATGAGATTCCCCCACCACAACTTCACCATCATAACTGCATCTTCATATCAAGGTGAAGTTAAGAAAGCAGTGCTAACCCACTGGATATACCACGTCTATAAGCGTGGTGGAACTGGTGAACATGCATCGCTTAGAGAATTCACAGTTAAAACTGTTGATGGAAAGTGGAAGAGAATAGTTCTCTGCGTATGGGGTTTAACTGGAACTGGAAAGTCAACACACGGCCTATATGTTTGGACTCCTAGAAATGCTAAAATCTACATTGAAAAGTTTGGTATAAACCCGCTAGAGTACGTTAAGGATCAAGCTATTAAGAATGACGATATAGTTGCAATATTTGAGGATAGAGTTATAGGTTCAGAGCGTGGATGCTGGACTAAAACCGAGGACTTAACTCCAAATCAAGAAGCTATGTGGAATGCAGCTATGAGTCCAAGAGCACTACATGAAAACACCGAGTTCGACGAATCAGGTAATCCATGCTTTGAAGGAAAACTTTTCCAGTACTTTGGAGCTCCAAATAGGAATTCGAGAAGTGTAATATACCTTGAGGATACCGGGTACTTTGATGGAGATACTGCTTCAAGCGGTCCATTAACAACGGCAGTTTTCCTAACACCAGGCTACTTCACCGACTACGCCTGGGTTAAAATTGTTGATGAAGCACTAGCAGCTAAAGTACTTGCAGACGGTAGAACTATTGGTCACCCAGCACAAGCTAAAGAGGTAGTCGGTAAAGTTAGGTATGTAGCTAGATATGCACAGCCCTTCACCATGGGGGTAACAAATACTGCTCACGTAGTAAGATTTTACGAGTACTTAAAGAAGAGGAGGGAGAAGGGTGACCCAATAGAAGTGTACCATTTCAATACTACTGGACGAATAATCGCCAAGTATAAGTGGGTTGAAAAGAAGCTTGGCGATAAAACCATAATGGCTCCAGAGCCAGTTCTAGTTGAAATTGATGGAATACCGAGAGCTATAGGAGGAACCAGACCATCAATAGAAGAGACGGAGCTATTCCTACTCCAAGCAGTGAGAGGAGCAGTAAAATATAAGCCGCATCCAGTTTGGGGAGAGAAAGTTCTAGTTCCAGTTGAAGTACCCGGTATCAGCAGTGAGAGACTTAAAGAATTAATGCCAACAACCTATCTATCAATGGATGAATTTAAAGCACTACTCAAAGCTCAAATCGAAGAAAGCAAATACTACCTAAACAAGAACTGCCCAGGACTACCAAAGGAAATATACAATGCAATGGACTTCGAATACTAGCAAACTATTGGAAAGCAAAACTATTTAACATAAACTCAACTTCAATTTAAGCTATGAAGCCAGAAGAATTACTAATATCAACACTCAAAGAGTACTTGAAAGTCCACGGTAGAAGAATAATTGAAATAGCATCACTTACAGGTCAAGACACAATAACAATAAGCATTAGAGCACTCTTCAGATACTACACTCCCACCGAGAAATACCCTAAGCTAATGAACGCAATAAATGAGGTTTCAAGAGAAGCATTAGAAAACATGGGATTAAAGCTGGAAGAAAATGACGAATTAAAAGTGAGAGCAAAACTGAGTTTCATAAAAAGAATAGTTAAGGAACATCATAATACGGTCAAGTTCCAAGTATAGCTAACCATACAGATATAGAATTTTGAGATATGTATGTATTGGAAAATGAATTGAAGAAGAGTTTGAAATAACTTAATTATGCTATGTACTTAATTGTGAACTCTAATTTAAGCTCTTCTAGCTTCTTATTTGTTGGAATGCCGTTTTCATCCCACCCTTTAAGCTTGTAATATTCACTTAACATTCTCTCGAAATCTTCTTAAGCTCGCACAAAAAGTTCACCAATAATACTGCATATACATTATAAGTTAAAGAAGTGATAATAGCTGATTTGATAAGTGACGCTATATTTATAAATTTGCTTTTCCAATTTTTGAGGAAGTCTATATGAAAAGAGAAATTATATTTTTATTAAAGTTTTAATATTATAAAATTGTTAATGAGGAGGAATGGGAGTAATGAAATATGTTTTGCAAATTTTTGCTTTAACTTTATTTTTGATGTCAATGTTCTTACCTTGGACATGCAAATATAGTCATGTATATGTTCATGTGCCAGTATTTGATTGGAAGTTAATTGTAGTTAAAACTGCATATTTTTGGGAAATTCCACAATTAACCTTTAACAACTCTAATTTTTGGGTTACGCGAAATGTATTTGGATCAATTTTATCCATAATATCGATAGCTCTATACATTGCATCTATTTCTATATGCATTTTATCGATACTCAAAAATGATGGAGGAATCTTGTATTATAGTGGAGTACTAGCATTAACTTCCTCTCTCGCCTGGACTTCAAGTACAGCTCTTTCAGCTAACTTTGTAACTGAACGCATACTACTAGTAAAAGACACTCCCATCGCAAGACCCATAAGAGTAAGTTACTGCGATTTAATTCCTGGAATAGGAGTTTTAACTCTACTTTTAACTGGATTAATTATGATTGTAGTTTCAAGAAAGAGAATAAATATTATTGAATTAATTCCATCAATAATACTTACTCTTCTAACAATAATATTATATGGCTCAACGCCATAAACAAACACTACACTAAAACATCACCATAGATAGGTTGAAAATGCATATGTAATTGAAGCTGATTGAATTGGTGAGGAGGATTGGTATTCATGAAAGCAAGGATGGAGAGATTTTAATGAGAATTATCGTTCCAATAATTCATAGAGCATCACTCTTAGTATTATCTCTGATTTTGCTTTCCATGTTTTGTCATGGACGTATAGGTGTAGTTATGCAATTGTCCATGAGTCAGCGGTTGATCATTTTAGGCAGAAATTTACCAGTCTTCTCCGCGTATTCGATGTATTTGTCTCCAAACCGCTTTACTAGTAATTTTTCCTCTTCTCCTGCCACGTATATTATTGTTGGAATTGAGAGTATTGGTAGTATAGCTGATGGTTTTAGCCATAAAATGGACCATCCAATAAACATTAGAAAGTATCCAGTATAGTAGGGGTGGCGAATATATTTGTATGGACCCCAAGTAACCAATCTATGATCACTAGGCATCTCCCAATGAGTTAAGTATCTTCCACGAGCAATAATACTCAATCTTGAAGTAGGAAGCCTATAGTAAAAAGAGTTAGGCCAAGTAGGTTAAGTGTCAAGTTTGGATGTGGGGAGGTGAGGTTAATGGATAGCAAAGCGGGGTAGATAATTAATTCAAGCCAAAATATCCAGACAAAGAACTCTCCAACTCTCACTAGAAATTTTCTCTTAGGAGAGGGATGTTCAGCATACCACTCCTCCCTTGGAAATTCTTATTCGAGAGATGAGGGGAAGGCATATTGTTAAGGGTTATTTTGATAGTAGTGCGATAGTTAAGCAGTAAGTATTTAAGAAATATCTTGAAGCATGCCTTTCCTGGATGCGAAGAACGTTTATTGAAGTAAATGTTGTTTATTAATTTATATCTTGGTCTAGTATTCTTGACCTCTTGGTCTATGACTTTAGAATTATATTTGATTTATGGAGTTAATAGCACTTGGTGAGTAAGGATGGGATCTGATGAAACATTTGAGGCAATAGCTCATCCTCTTAGAATTAACATTCTGAAATTACTCGCTAAGAAACCTATGAGCTTCTCGGAATTGAAGAGGAAACTTGGAATTAAGAGTAGTGGTAAGCTTGACTTCCATTTAAAAAAGCTTAGGGGTCTCGTAACATTGAATGATGAGGGCAAATATACTTTAACTAAGGATGGTTATGCAGCATTACAAGCCATAATTACTATTAAAAAATATGGATGGCAAAAGAGAGCCTACATTATAAATGTAGTAGCTTATGTTACGGCAGTAGCTTTTACAACATCAAAAATCTTATTGGAAGGAGCTAAATCAATATACCTAGCCATACTAGCTCTAATAACTTTATGGTTTATCTTCTATAGTTATTGGTCTATTGTGAAGAGACGTATTTTAAAGATGCATTAGCAATTTGCAAAATTAATGGAAATAAATGAGGAGGGAGCTGAGAATGAAGTGGATCATTGAAGTTGAGGAATTAATTAAGAAATTTAATGGTAAGACGATACTTTGCGGTATAACATTTCATGTAGGTAAAGGAGAAATTTTTGGATTACTGGGTCCTAATGGTGCTGGCAAGACTACAACCATTAGAATTCTCCTCGGACTATTAAAGCCTACTTCAGGTAGGGCACTTGTTCTTGGTGGAAGACTTAGTGAGAATAAGGAGCTTAGAAGTAAGGTTGGCGTTGTCTTAGAGAGTGATGGCTTATTTCCTCAACTCACAGCTTATGAAAATCTCGACTTCTATGCTAGAATATATGGATTAAAAGATGGAATTGAAAGGGAAAGGAGAATTAAAGAGCTTCTAGAACTTGTAGGACTCTATGAAGTGAGGGGATTAAAGGTTGGTTATTTCTCTAAGGGTATGAGGAGGAGACTTTCATTAGCTAGAGCATTAATCCATAATCCAAAAATACTCTTCCTCGATGAACCAACCTCAGGATTAGATGTTGAAGCACGAATTATGGTTAGAAACCTAGTTACAAAGCTCTCAAGAAAGGATGGCGTAACAATCCTCTATACCTCGCATGACCTTGAAGAAATTGAAAAAGTATGCACAAGAGTAGCATTACTAGTGAAGGGTAAAATAATAACTTGTGATAGTATTGAGAATTTACTTACAAAATTCAGTCAACCTATAATTGAAATATACTTTGCCAGCATCAGTGACGCCATAAAGGCCATGGAGGAAATAAGGAAGCTAGACTACGTATTAGAATATAGGAGAATTAATGAGAAAGTCAACATATTACTAAGCGGCGATTATTCTAGACTTCTAAGCGACCTTGCAAGTATGGGATTTAAAATTATGGAGATTAGAAGGGTGAAGAAGTCATTGGAGAAGGTATATTTAGAGCTTATTAAGGGAGTGGAGGGATAAGTCTTGATAGGAATTATTGTTTGGAAAGAGCTTAAAGAAATAGTTAGAGACAAGAGTACATTATCTAGCATGTTTAGTGTTCTAATATTTCTAACATTACTAAACATGACAACATTAAAACATAACATAATATTTAATGTTGAATCTCTAGTATTCTACATGACACCATGTCTCGGAATTATTGTTGGATTCGGTTTAAGCACTAGACTTATCAGAGAGAAACAGGAGGGTGTTATAGAAACCCTACTCTGTACACCAATAACATTAAGAGAGCTATGGTTAGGCAAGATTATAGGGCTAACTATACCATCATACTCAACCGCTCTGATCTCAATATTAACACTCATATATCTTAAAGGACTTAGTCTAAATGAAGTAATAATTGCATATTTAATAATAGTGGCACCAGCAATCATAGCATCCACCATTGGTATACTAGGACTCCTATACTACATTTTAGGTATGAAACAAGTACAAATGGTAAACTATGCAGTTTTCTTCTCAATATTCGCAACGTTACATTTAGTAGTGAAAAAGCTAACCATACCAAGCACATCTATAATGTCATGGTGGAATCTAAGCATAATACTAGCCATATCACTAGGAATACTAGGCATAATATTCCACCTAACATCATATCTAAGTAAGGAGAGAATGGTATCAGTAATAAATTAGGATAAAAATATCACGCATCATCTCCATCTTCTAAAGTGCATTAAAGATGTTTTAGTATTGCTAATTTATAAACTGAATCTATTATTCGATATACATGTTCATCCATATTTATTAAGTATAAGTTCTTTAATGCTTGAAGATAAGTCGGTAATGCCTCCTTTGATGCACTTGTTTCATTAAGTAATTCAGTAATTCACTCCATCTAGTGCCATAACACATCATCCTTAATGTCCTCTTAGCATAGTTAATTGCGGTTGTAGAAATATGAATAGTTATGAGAGATGGATCGATTGGTGGTAAGAGGCATTAGATGATCTTGCAACAGCTAGGGATCTGCTAAAATTGCATAGATATAGTAAGGTATGTTACTTCAGCTACCAAGCATGTGAAAAGGCTTTAAAAGCACTTATGATTAAGAAGTTAAATGGATATGAGTTAATTTATAGTTTGCTGAGCTTCTCAGGAAACTTAATAACATATTAAATATCCACAAAAAATTAATTGAAAAATATGAAATTCTAGATTTCTGCAAAGTTTTATCTAAGTTCATATTGTTTATATTAAGAATAAGAGTTTTAAATCGATATATAGTGGTGATCAATTTAAACTGTGATTTAATTATCAATGTGTCTTGGTGTGCATGTGAAGCTCTGAAAAGTCTCTCTATTTTAAATATTCTCCTGGATTTTTCATTAGTTCCACCATCATGTCGAGCCAGCCCACTTCATTAACCTTCATGATGATTCTCTCCCAATCCAGCTTTACGATTAAGACCAGAATCAAGATTGATAGTATAATTGATGTAAGTCCTGCGAAGAGCGGGTTTTCACCTAGAGCTATACTTATTCCTCTACCTATCATGGCGGTGGCTCCAACTATGATCGTCTTGCCGAGAAAAACTGCCGTGAAGAATTTGTATGGATTGTACTTTGAGATGCTGATCGGTACGTATAGTATGTCATCTGGTAGTGGTAGTGCTGCAAATATGAATATTGCTGTAAAGAGGCTCTTCTCGAATAACTTACTAAATCTTTGAACGTTCCTCCTCGTCTCCTCTGAAAGGAATCTGTTAAGGGCATGGCCCATGAATAGTATGACCATTTTTCCAGCCGCTGATCCTAAGCCACCAATCAACGTTACAGCTATAATCTCATTGAACGACAACTTTACTAGCGCTGAATATTCAATGACTACGAGGAGGTAGGGCAACCCGACATAAGGTGTGGCATTTCCGATGAATGAGGCTAGGAATACGCCGATTAATCCAAGCGTTTTAAAGAAGTCAATTACGTTACTTAGATCAAATTGAGCCTTCACCAGCATTTCTAGAGGGATCGAATTGAGAAGGTCGTTTAGGTATTTTTTGAATGTCGAAAGTAGAAGAGTGAGGATTGCTAGTGCATCTATTTTTCGATAACGTGTCATACCACTGTTGATTTGAAGCATCATCAAGGTGGAGGTGATCAGGAGAAACGTGTAAATTGCTGTGTCTACTATTGTTAATATACACTTGAGGAGAAATGTGAGAATCAGCACATTCAATAAGAGATTGGATTTTTCTAGTCCCAGCACGGTTGCCGTCGTCTTATATCCAGCCGCTGAGTCCGCGAAGTAATCTTCAATATGATTTCTCAGTTGGAGTATGATGGAATAAAGCGACACTAAGATTATAAGCTGCGTTATTTCTGCTTTGATTTTCACGTGTGATATAAAGTATCCATGAAGAAATAATTGGCTTCCGAAGAAGAGGGCGTGTGAGATCAGATCTAGTGGAGGCTTCTCCTTCAGTCTCACGGGTGGAGTGGAGTATAGAATGGCCAGGAGTGACATTGAGAGATAGTTTATTTGAGAGATAGAGTTATGTATAGTCATGGAGAAGCCTGCTATGAGTAGAGTGAGGGCTACTAGTTTTAACATGATCCTACTTATGGATTTTTCGATGAATATGTTGCGGCTCCTTAATTGAGGATTTATGAGATCGCTCTTCACGTCATAAGCATTGTTAATCCAATATGATAGTGAGAGATAACATGAAGTTGAAATTATTAATCTGAATAAGTTGTCTGGTGTTATTCTTGGTCTTGGAGTGGGATAGAGGAATCCTAGGAGTGTGAAGAAGATGTAGGCTCTCCACTCATAGGGACGAAACGACTTTAATAGGTAGTCAAAGCCTAGTTTTACGTGTCTCGTCAATCTCAAGCACCACTCATGGCTGCTTTAGATAGGTCGTCCTTCTCTTTACAATAATCTCATGATATACCTCGACTACTCGACGTGTTATCTTATCCCAAGAATACCTGGTGACTGCAACTTCTCTTCCATACATTCCCATCCTCCTAGCTAATTTTTGATCGGATAACAGTTGAATGATCTTTTCAGCAAGAACCCTGTGATCCCCAGGTGGAACTATAAATCCGCTTCTTTCATCCTCAACAACCTCAGGTAATCCGCCAACCCTTGTGGCTATGACAGGTCTCCCTGACGCCATTGCCTCTATGGCAACCATTCCAAAGCTCTCTCTATATAGACTCGGAACGACAACGATCCTTGACCTTCGATAAATATCGGGTAGCTTGTCCTCAGAGATTCTTCCGAGAAATTTTACACTCTCCTCTAGGTTCAATTGTCTGGTCATTAATTGAAGAAATGGCTTCATGTAGCCATCTCCTACTATCAGTAATTTTGCATCAGGCATCTCATTGATAACCTTTGAAAAGGCTTTTATCAGTACATGAACCCCCTTCCTATGAACCAATCTTCCAACGAATAATATTGTGGGCTCGATAGGCTCTTCTCTTGGCGGATGGAAGCGATGAACATCTACTCCATTGGGAATCACCAAGCTTTCAACGTCACTGCCAAGTAGTCTTTCGATGAAGAAGGCAGCGCACTTACTGACAGAAATTATGCAATCGGCCTTTGAAATGAAGTATCTCAAAAACATCAGTCCTCTACATGACACTGAGGTTAGCATCGAATCTGGAGAGCTACCAGCAGCGCTGTGATTGGTCAGTACTTTAGGTGCCCCCAACTTTTCGGCCACGTAGAGGGTTAACAGTGGTGTTGGTGTGAAGGCATGGTGAACGTGAACGATGTCAGGGGAATAGTCTCTAATCACTCTTTTTACCTTGTTTAAATTAGGTGGAATCAACACGCCTTGAAAGGGAGTTATCGCATCCACCTCTACTACTGGTAGATTTAATTGCCTCATGTTCATCACCCCGTTATTTGTCTTGGTTAAGATCATGACGTCGAATCCCATATTCATGAGGTGCTCTGATAACTCGCGCACGTGTCTCTGAACACCGCCTATGGTTAGTGGATGCCACTCCGTGACCATGAGAACTCTCATCACCAATTATCATACGGAAAACGAATATATAAGATTTGAAATTATTATAGTATGCTGAGGGTTTAACCATGAATAATAGCGAATTGGTTCGCATTGAATGGTCGATGTTTAGAGGCATGTTTAGATTGCTGATACTTTCCATACTTGAGAGATCGATGATGAAGGGGTACCACATCCTCAAAGTTATACGTCAATTAACCGGTAGAAAGCCGAGTATGAGCACCATTCATGACATCTTAGCCGAACTCGAGAATAAAAAGCTCATAAAAAGCATTACCACTCAAACTGGCGAGAAGTACTATCAGATCACAGACATCGGAAAGAGAGTATTGAATGACATCAGAGTGAGATGCAAGTCACGAATAATAGATATCCTCAATCTAGTTTTCGGATAGCAAGATCTATGATTTGGATGTAAAAATGCTAGTGTATATATGAGTTACGGATGGTGGTCGTATGATCCTGGAAACGATTACATTTTTGCAATCAATATCGATTATAATAACGTTCTTAATATCTCTAATCTTATCCTCCATTATGTTTTTTCACATAACGTATTACTGGCTTGGAAAATTAAAGTTTAAGAGGAGCAACACTCCACCGAAGAGCATCGAGTCTTTCCCTCTAGTGACCATAATAGTCCCCGTGAAAAATGAACCGCTAGACGTTATAACCAGGCACCTGAAATCGATCGTCGAGCAGAGTTACCCTAAAGATAAGATTGAGGTTATAATCGTAAGTGATGATGAGGAGGAGTATTTTAGAAGGATCATGTGCTACGTCAGGAGTTTCAGTAGGGAGAGCGGGTTGATGGTTAGAGTGTTTAGAAGGGAGAGAGCTGTGGGGTTTAAGGCAGGTGCTCTAAACTATGCGCTCCAGAGAAGTAGAGGGAAATATGTTGTCGTGTTTGACGTTGACGCGGTTCCAGAGCCAGATTACTTGGAGAAAGTGGTTTCTTTCATGGAGACTAATAACGATGTCGCTGGATTAGCTGTACGATGGATACCTCTCAACACGAATTCATCTCCAGTATCTGAGGTTCAAGCAGTATCTCTCAGCTTCTTGACGTCCATATTCTTCGATGGAAGATCAAGAACGAATGGTCCCATGATAATCCCTGGCTGTGGTTGCGTTTTCCCAAGGAGAGTTCTCTTAGAGATGAGTGGATGGAATGAAAAGTGTTTGGCTGAAGATGTTGAGCTATCCATCAGGCTTCTGCTCAACGGCAGGAGGATAGCATATCTTAGTGATGCAAGAGTGTGGATCGAGAATCCAGAGACGTATGAAGTTTTCAAGAAGCAGCAGGCAAGATGGATCTATGGCACGACTCAAGTGTTGTTGAAATATTTCCCAAAGATAATTGGATCAAAGATGCCATTGACCTGGAAGCTGTATTTGATATTATATCTGCTTCAATACCATGTATTGTTAGCAAACTTTGCTCTTGCAGTGTTAGCCTTAATGTCGATTCTGGTGAGGATGGATCTACTGTTATCGAGCATCTATTTCTCACCTATTTTATTGACCTTATCAATGTTGCAGGCATTTTCATACTATAATACTGCCAGAAATCTGGGCTTCAACCCATTTAAGAGCATAATAATCATAGGTAGGTGCACGGCCATGGCAGCAGTGCTGGCTCCAATAGTGCTCCTGCAGAACATCAAGATTTTAGTTAAGTGGCGTGAGGAATGGTATATAACGCCTAAGGGATCACTTGCGAGGAAGATTAGGGGTAGAAGCTTAAACATCATGGAGCTCCTGTTAGCTATGACTGGAATATTGATTGGAACAATACTCCTCAAATTGGGGTTTCCAGCATCTGCGTCGTGTCTATTCACCATGAGTTTGCCATACCTTTATGTCAGTTGGAAGACGAGCAAGGGAGCATGGTAGCTTTAGAGTTACATTAAACTTAGTGACGGTGCCAGTTACTCTCGATATGGTAGGTAGATTTTTAGATACTTTCGGAGTGATTTGAGAAGAATGCTATATATGCTCTCTTAGATTTGAATGTTCTTCTCGATTTGATGACTGCTATTGAGTAGTGCTTTAAGCTATTTTAATTAATTTAGTTACTTTTCTAGTAAATTAGTGGTGATAGTTGTGGGCATTTGTCAATTATGTTCTCTAAATCAAATGCAAGTTTATTCACATTAGCGGTTCTAGCTAAGGTTATGAATGGGGTGTGTGAAGAGTATTTAGAAATAATAGATAAGCCCTAATGAAATTTGCTGTAAAATCTGGTGAGTTACTCTTGATCCTGCAAAGCACTTATCTAATTTTGCATTTCAATATTCACATTTGATGATTAAGTATTTGATTATTGGGTTGATTCAAGGATTTATTGAGTGGATTCCCGTGAGTAGTAGTGGTGTAATTTTAGTGTTGCTAATGCTTATGAAGGTTAGTCCAGTTGAAGCTTATGAGCTTTCACTTTTAATTCATCTTGGAACGTTAATGTCGCTGATTGTAGCTTTGAAGGGTGACTTCAAGTTAATCTTTAATCAGTTGATTAAATTTTTCAAGTCTGGAGTTCTTGATTATGAATTGAAAATTTTAATTGTAGCTTCAATAGCAACTGTAATTACCGGGTTACCATCATACTTGATCTTCAAGTACATTGTTGGTGGTCAGGGGATTTTTCAAGTGAAGCTACTTGTTGGTGTACTACTATTCATTACAGCTATGGCTTCACTTGTGCTCTCCAGTAGATCTGTGTCTCGTAGAATTGTTGATGAGAAGTGTGCTCTTCTACTTGGCTTACTTCAAGGATTATCGGCTATTCCAGGTCTCAGTAGATCTGGGTTAACTATAACTGGGTTACTAGTTTTGGGTGTGAGTAGTGATTTAGCTTTTAAGTGGAGCTATATTGCTTCAGCACCACCAATTACTGGATTAACTCTAGTTGAATTACTTACTGGATCAGTTAAAATTTCAATTGAATTTTTACTGGCTTTATTCTCAGCTTTCATTTCAGGCTTATTTTCAATTAAGTTTATGATTGAAGTTTCTAAGAGAGTGGAGAGGTTCAAGCTCATGATAGTCGTCGCCTTCTTGATAATGGTTTCAGCACTAATTGATTTAATTACTTGATTAAAAATGGCGTGGAAAATAAGGGTGATGTTAAGTTATATTATGGTTACCTTTCTATCTTTCCCAAATGTCTAGTGGTGGTTTTAAGTCTGGTGGTAATGGTGATTTATACTTTCTTCCTCTTAATCTCTTTTTATGCTCTTCCTTTGCTGCATTGAGTATTTCTGGTTTGGTTAATAGGTCTATCACTGTTGCTGCCATGACTTTAGCTGCGAATATTAGTGATTTATGTCCTAGACTTGAACCTGATTGAGCTACTGCTTGCCATGAATGGCCTGGTGTTCCTAGTACCCATGCAGCTGTACTAAATTCTACTGTTGGTGCAATCCAGCTTACATCAGCTACATCAGTTGATCCATAGCTTACCTCTCCTTCACCCCATGGATCTGGTATGGTGTCGTCAATTAACTTATCTACTAATTGCTCCCAATCAGGTCTACCGGATTTACGTAATCCTCTTATTTTAGCTTCCTTGGATATGGTTTCAGCTATTTTACGTGCAAATTCAAGGTCTTTCTCATCGTATTTTGGAGTTCCAATTTCACGCATATTCTTAACTATTAACTCGCTGATCACTCTATTTGGGATTTTATTTGAAACTCCCTTAATGAACTCAACTTTATGGGTTGTTTCAGTCATTAAGGCTGCTCCTTGAGCTATCTTCAAAATTCTCTGATAAATTTCATCTAACTGATCTCTTTCAGGTGCCCTAATTAGATACCAGCTTCTAGCATAGTCTGGAACTATATTTGGCTGCGTACCGCCCTTCTCTATTACGTAATGAATTCTAGCATCCTGAATAATGTGTTCTCTCAAGTAGTTTACTGCAATATTCATTAGCTCTACTGCATCGAGCGCGCTTCTACCCTCTTCAGGTGAACCCGCTGCATGGCTGGCTTTACCATAGAAATGGAATTTAACTGAATAATTTGCAAGTGTACTCTTTAATGTAACTGCATTCATTGTCCCTGGATGATGACTCACAACAGCATCAATACCATTGAAAACTCCATCCCTAACCATAAACACTTTACCGCTAAAGTTTTCTTCTGCTGGGCATCCAAAGAACTTAATTGTACCCTTAATTCCAAGTGTCTCCATAGCTTTCTTAGCAGCTATGGCTGCAGCCATACCTGATGTTCCGTGAATATTGTGGCCACATCCATGGCCAGGTGCACCAGGCTTCAAGGGCTCTTTCCATGGAACAACTTTTTGAGATAATCCTGGTAGTGCATCGTATTCACCCATAATTCCTATTACAGGCTTACCCTCACCCCAACTAGCAACAAAAGCAGTAGGCATACCTGCAACTCCCATCTCAACCTTGAAACCATGTTTCTCAAGCTCACTTGCCAGTAGCTTCGAAGACTTAAACTCTTTCAAGCCAATCTCAGCATACTCCCAAATCTTATCACTAATCTCAATAATTCTATCCTTATTCTCCTCAATCCACTTGAAGGCAATCTCCTTCGCATCAACCAACACAAATCACTCCAAAGAAAATTCTATAGCAACTCAATTTAATTCTGACTATTGCTCTGGGAATTCTTCACCTAACTATGCTTGAACTTATACTTAACATAATCCAGGCATATCTTAATCGCCGAATACCTTCTTATATAATTCATTAAAAAGCTTAATGTACTCTACACCCTTCCTCGTAGTTATATAATTTTCACTCTGCTTTTTCAGTAAGCCCTTTTCAATTAGCAAGTTTAAGTATTTCTTGGCAGTATCTGTGCTCAAGTTGCATGCTAACAATATATGGGTTATCCGTCGAGGCTGCCTGCAATAAGATAGTATTTCCCAAATTATTTCGTAAGGACTTCTCCTAGGTTTCATCTCTATCCCAATCCATGTCATTCTAGGAGTTTTGAGAGTTTATTTTCAAATGATTTAACTTTGGCTAATTTTTTGGCTATAAAAGTCCTTTCAAGGTAGAGACTAGGAATAGCATAGGAAAACACGAGCAAGCCCACAAAAAATCTGAAGATAAACTCACTTACCTTCATAGCCCCAATAATATGCTCATACATGGAGAAAGCAATCATTGCAGTTCCTGTCATAAGTGCTAATAATCCGACAGAAACTATGTATCAGCGATATCCCCTGTAAAGCGAGATAGCATCTTTCACTAAATCAATTACTTCATTAGTACTTAACAAGTTTTTCTTAAGTCTTAACAAGAGAAAGTAGCCATGCTTCCTCTCGATATTCCAAATATTATAAAGTAGCATGACTGAAAGTAAAAACCAAATCACACCGAAAGAGACTAGAAATACATTAACCAAGACCTGATAAATTTGAGGATAAGCTAGTACTGCTCTAATAGCATCACCAATGATAGAGGCGGAAATTCCCAAGGAAATAGACGACATAACACACCATACAGATAATTCACCAGAAACCTTCTTAGCTACATTAAGCATATCCTTATTAGACATCACTACCACTGGTCGTAATTAGATCTCTTAATTAAAATTCATTATGCATTTCATATGCGTAAAACTTATATATTCCACTTAATTGCTTCGCATTTTATACGATCCCTCTGTGCTCGAAGATGAATAGTGGCGATACGAGCTAATCTCTCAACTAGTTTTATCAAAAATTATTTAGAATCAGTTAAGTATGGGTAGTATGGATAAGGATATGACAAGAATTATTAGTATAAAAATTCCGGAGAGCGTTTCGGAAAAAGATGTTCTACGTTGAATTGCTGAAGGACTTTCACGTAGGTTCGCGAAGAAGCTCATTCTTAAATATCTTGAAAGTGGCATAAATTTAGATCTTGAGAGAGCTCTTAGAGAGTTTGAGAAAACGAGGAGCGACGTATGGAAGAGTCTCGAAGAGGAATACAGGAAGAAAGAGTTGCTTTAATCCTCAATAGCAACATACTATTTACGATCGCATAGCTGGTAATTGCTCCAGAGCCTACATCAATGCGAGAGAATTTGATCTAGCGCAATGTCTAGATCAGCCTTCTAAGTAGAAAAACATTTATGTCTTTAGTCTCTATTCCCATAAGGGTTTTTGGGGAAATGGGTGAATTAAAGGTTACATTAGATGAGGAGTTGCTGAAATTGTTTAAGGAGAGAGCGTATAGGATTTTCGGTTATAAAAAGGGATCGTTAAAATCTGCGGTTGAATTAGCTATTAAGGATTTTATTGATCGTGTAGATTTACTCCAAAGAGAGGATCTAAGCGTTGAGGAGATAAGAGGGTTGTTGAAGGACTTGAAAGCCACATCAGTTGAACTTCAACATAAAGTCCTCAAACTATGGGTAAGAAAATGTTCCTCATAGACGCTAACATAATCCTTGAAGTCTTACTGGAGCAGGAGGGATATAAAGAGTGCGAGGCATTTCTTGAGAAGGTTAGAAGAGGGAAAATAAAAGTCCCCATATCTCGTTTTAGCTTATACTCCATCGAAATTAATTATGATAGGGTGTGATTAGTTCAAGTAATGTGTATTGCTTTCAGATCATTCTGATCCCTAAGCCAGAGATTCCAGTTCAAGTTCTGACAGCTGCACTCCCTTCCATCAACTAAATCATGCATTCATAGTTTCAGCAATACATCATTAATTAATAATCTCTTAGACTTCGCTAGTTTTATCGCGCTTTACGTGAAAATATATATGGATAGAAGTGTGGCTAGAGTTATTGATGTTGTGGCGCATCGCTTAGGGATTCCGCCAGAGAGGCTTGGGCGTGAGGCTGTAGAGATGTGGCTTAGACGTAGGCTTGTTCTTGTAGAAGCTGAAATAGCTGAAATTCTTATCAAATATAGTGTTAAGGATGCCAGAGAGTTAGAAGAGCATATACGTAAAGGCGAGGTTGCTGAGCATCCTGCATGGGAGAACTTGATAACGCTAGAGAAGCTTCTTGAGGAGAAGAGAAAGCTTAACAGGATACTATCTATGCTGAGAAACCGTATTGTCTAGAAATAGTTGTGATTATGGGCGTATTTTATGAGAGTCCTCGAGGGGATTGAAGAATTCTTGAGATCTCCATTCGTAAACAAGAGGATAGTATTGGTGATTCATAATGTTTTCAAGGATTATGGGTTAAATGATCTATTGGGGTCTTGTTAATGCTCATTTCGTAGTTCATTTTCTATTTAGCCCTGTTGCGATATTGTTTTTATGAACTCCTCCACTAGTTTAATAGTGTTTTTTATGTCTTCTATGTGGGTTATTGCTGCTGGGCCATGTATGTATCTGCATGGCACTGCTACCGTGCCACTCGGTACTCCTGCCTTTGTTAAGTGAATTGCTCCTGCATCTGTTCCTCCTGCTGGTATTTTCTTAAATTGAAACGGTATTTTCTTCTGTTTTGCTATGCTTACCAATGTTTTTAGGATTTTGGGATGAGTTATTGTTGTTCTATCAGCTATAGTTATTACTGGCCCATTTTTAAGTTTAGCTGATACTCTATCCTTTCTTACACCTGGTACATCGTTTGCAAATGTTCCTTCAAGTGCTAGTGCATAGTCGGGGTATACTTGCCATGCTGCTGTTCTCGCTCCTCTTAAACCCACTTCTTCTTGAACTGTTCCTACAGCAACTATGTTGTATGGTGTGTCTTTTAGTGCCTTGAATACTTCTACTAGTACTGTGCATCCAGCTCTATCATCAAAAGCTTTCCCCATTAAATATCCTCCCCCCAGCTCTTCGAATTTAACGTCGAATACGCCTGTGCTTCCAATAGTTATTCCCTTCTCCTCAACTTCCTCTCTACTTCCAGCTCCAATATCTATGAATAAGTCTTCTATTGGTACTACCTTCTCTCTTTCCTCGGGCTTCATGAGGTGTGGTGGCTTTGTTCCAATAATTCCCTTAACATAACCTTTCTCTCCTTTCAGCAGTATTCTTTGTCCAGGCATTATTCCACTTACTATTCCTCCAAGTGTATGGAAGCGGAGGAAGCCGTTTTCATCTATGTTCGTTATTAGGAAGGCTACTTCATCCATATGTGCTGCAATCATTATTTTTGGATATTTATCCTTCCCATGGTGGTAGAAGAATATGTTTCCAAGCTTATCCACTTTAACTTCATCAGCATATCTTTCAAGTTCTCTTCTCAAAATTTCACGTACTTCATCTTCGCTTCCAGGAGGACCAAATGCATTCGATAATGTAGCGAGAAGTTTTACTTCCTCCTCCAACTTAAACACCAAATTGAATTGGTTTTTAAATGCAATTAAGTCTTATGCATGAGCAATTTTAGCGTTGAAACCTATTGTTACATTGTTTGTCATTAGCTCTAAATAGTTGATGTGCATTGCATACTATTGAATTGGCTCGTATGGATGGTATCCCTGTCTCTTCATAGTCTCAACTATGCTTTTCTCTGCTTCTATATTTACTGCTAATTTCCTCTTTGCATTGTCTATCCACTTAAATTTAGGTGGCCTTCTCGAGTACTTAATGTAGTATCCTTCCTCAGCTAGTTTTTCATTCATGATTTCTACAGCTTTTTTAAGCTGATTTTTACTGAGCTTTCTGTATTCATTTATGAATAGTGTTGCTTCTAATGGAAATCTCGGTCTCAGGGGAGGTTTTTCATCCGGATATCCTATGCATAGCAAACTTATAGGGAGCACTCCCTTCGGTAAATTTAGTATCTCGACTACTTTGGAATTTGCTAGTGCTCCTCCAATAAATACTGAGCCTAATCCGAGAGCCTCTGCAGCTATAGCCATGTTTTCTGCAGCTAATGCAGCATCTATTATTGCAAACAGCTTCACTGCATACCCATAGCCTTTCTCAAGTGAAGTTTCACTTCCATACTCTTTAACCATGTCAATTAGCTTTCTCACATCTGCACATATAGCTAGAGTTACTGGAGCCTCCAAGATAAATTGTTGCTTTCCACAGGTCTCCCATAAAGCCTTTCTCTTCTCCTCATCTTTAACCCAAATTATCGTGTAGGTTTGGAGAGAACATGCTGTTGGAGCTCTCTGACCAGCTTCAACTATCTTTAAAACTAGCTCTTCTGGAACTGGTTTAGACTTGAATTTGCGTATTGTACGCCTATTCATAATTACATCTAAAGCACTCATTTAATTCACCAAAACTAGATGCTGCCAGTTGAGATTTAAGATTGTTTCAAAATATGCTGAGCCATGTGGAAGCAGTGCATCACTATCCCACTTTTCCCATATACCTTCAATTAATCATGGGAATCTTAACTTACGTGTGCTTCACTATGAACTCTATTAATCTACTCATTACTCTTACTCTATTGTTTATTTTAGCTAGTCCGTGCCCCTCATCTCCCAGCCTTATGAACTCAACTTTTCTTCCAAGCTTTCTCAGTTTCTCAACTAACTGCAATGCCTCTGATATTGGTACTCTTGGATCATTTCCTCCGTGAATGATCATTAATGGTGCTTTTATTTTCTCTGCATGAGTTATTGGGCTTATTTTAATTAGCATTTCATAATCCTTTTCCGGATCCCCATATTCCGGTATCCTGTACTTTCTCCTCCATGGACCAGTGTTTTTCAGGAATGTTACTAGATTAGTCATTCCAACTCTTTCTACTCCACAACTCCAGTAGTCTGGGTAGAGTGCCATGCACATTAACGTCGCATATCCACCATAAGACACGCCTGTAATTGCAACTCTCCCATACTCAGTTAAGCCCTCAGCCACTGCCCAGTCAACTATGCTTCCAATATCTTTAAGCGATGAAATCCTCTTCTCCCTATCATCCAAATGAATAAATGTTTTCCCATACCCCCTAGAACCCCTAAAGTTTGGTGCTAGCACTAAGTATCCCAATTTAACTAGTATTTGTGGGAGTGGCTGAAACCTTGGTCTAAACTGGCTTTCGGGTCCACCATGAACTATTACTACTGCTGGGTATGGGGGTTCACCTTTAATTGGCTTCCAAATTAGTGCTGGAATTTCCATTCCATCGTGACTTTCATATCTAATGAATTCTGGGAGAATCATCGACTCCATGTCAAGCCCATACTTTGGAGAATAGGTTATCTGCTCAACTTTCTCTTCTAGCTTGTAAAGCCAAATTTCATTCCCTATTTTGGGACTTGAAATTGAAAATGCCAGCCCCATCTTACCCCACGAAACTTCACTTACTACTCCAAGCGGCACTTTAACTTCCTCTATCTCTGAAAAGTCTATTGATGCTATGTAAAGCTTTGAATATCCCTCAACATTAACTGTAAATGCAATTTTCTTCTTGTCAACTGAAATGTCAATTGCTTCAATATCGTAGTTGAGAGTGTAAATGTACTTCCAAGACTTCTTATCAATTCTATAAACTGCTACTCCAATATACTCCCTATCCTGATTGGTTAAGTACATGAAGGATTGCTCATCCAATTTTATTGGTGAAATATTCAGTGCCTCCCCTTCATGCTCAGTTAAGTTGATTACCTTTCCAGTCTTCAGGTTTAGGAGCATTAAGTCGCTATCTAAATTCGTATTGTCATGTCTCACTATTACATGATCATTCGTCAACCATTCTTCAATGCGGTTCCTCCCCTCAATTTCAATTATTGGTCCCCTAATACCTCTTCCATGCTCGTAAATATATGGGTCGAAGTCCACTCCATTCCTCATATTAGAGGTGAAACCTAAGGTTAATCCATTGCTACTCCAAGCTCCGGGAATATTTATGCTGACGTTATCTCCAACTACGTGAGCTAGCTTTCTACTCTTAATATCGTAGACATAGATTTGCCACCTTTCATTTCCATCAACGTCACTTGCAACTGCAAGCAACTCCTTATTGCTTAGAGTAATTGAACCAACTCGGTAATCATGTGGGAACAGGATGTCTGCTTTATCTCCATAGATTATCCATGGAATATTAAATCCAGTTACGTCACTCAAGTAAACTATGAATTTTTCATTCTTCGAGGCAATAGGGCTAATTGAAGATCTAATACTTAGGAAGCGCTTAACTTCAAGCCAATCAAACCCCTCTTTATGAATCTTAGAAGCTGCTTCACCCAATATTTCCACAGCTCCTCACTTCATAATATGCAATATTACCTTATAATGGATCCTCTTAAGCTCTAATACGTTACTACTCTACATTATTAACCTAAAGTGTAAACTATATTGTCTACTTCAATTCTCTCTGCATAAATCACCTTGCATACACGTCCATGCTCAGCTTCAGTTTCAATTTTCCCATAAACCCTAACTCTCTCGTTTCCCCTTAAAGGAGCAATTCCAAAATATATAACTTGAATTCCATTTAAATTGAATCTCGTCACATGATAGTGATCCTTCTCTATTAGCCTTGATGAAATAGACCATGGCCATCCAGCACTCTTAACCTCAATAACAACTTTCCCCTTAACCACACCCTCTACGACAACTCTTGTCCCTCGCTTCTCCTTCAATGCCTCGTCAATACTTAAAATACGATATTTCTTCCCATTTAATTCAACAGAATCACGTGCTATTTCCACTTCATTATCCTCCTATCAACTCTGCTATCTATATGTTCGTTTTCCAAATAAACTTCTCTCAGCTAATTTTATCCTCCTATATTTATCAAAATTAATAATTGACTAAACAATTTATGCTACTTAAGCGAAGCTTCATGCTCAAATTTCTTCACTAATTCAATGAGCTTTCTCAGTCTTTCCTGAGCTATTGCTTTGCCTATGTTAGTGTTCATTGTTTTTGGTATGTTAATTAGCTTCGTGAATACATGATCTAAAGTGTAGGCTTCATCATTTAATTCCCTCTCTTTAGGTATAATTTCTACTGGATGATGCAGCTTCCTCTTCATATATTCTCCATAGCATATCATTCTCGCAAATCCAACTACGCCTAATGCATCAATTCTATCTGCATCTTGAAGTATAGCTGAAATTTTACTTGAAGGCTTCCTCCCTTCAGACCAGCTGTGCTCTGATATTGCCCTACATATTTCAGCTATATGCTCTCCACTTAATCCGGCTTTCCTTAGAAATTTACGTGCAATTTCAGCTGATTCAGCTGCATGATTCTCCTTACTACCTCTCAATGGTATAGCTATATCGTGCAGTAAGCATGCTATTTTAAGCATCAACCTTTCTTCACAGCTTAAATTTTCAGCTTCTGCAATGTGCTCAGCTACTCTAAGCACTCTAATTACATGGAGATAGTCATGTGAGGTTGGATACTTACCCCAATTCTCACTATAAACTCTCTCGACATATTCCTCAACAACTTTAATTACATGCTGAAGCCCTTCAACCTTCAAATTTAATCCTCACTTACCGCATATAATGGTGGAAATTCATTTAAACTTGATGCCCTCCCTCGCTCTAGTGAGCATTGCAATAAGCATTAATTATCAACTTAACTCTCATCCATAAGCTTTCTAATTCTATCCATTAATGCGGCATTACCTGCTAGAAGCTTACCGCAGCTCACTACTTCCTCAATGATTTTCCTTCGCTCCACAGCCATCCTAAAGAATTCCACTGTCGTATAAACTCGAACATCTACATCTAGTGGTAGCGTTGGATCCATGAACTTCACCGGTCTATCCATGGGTCTCTCAGGTACGTCATCTGCTATCACGATAACATCTGCATCTGAAAAAGCAGTGTAATCTCCTCTCGCAAGAGAGCCAATCAAAATCACAGCTTCAGCTCCCATAGCAACAGCTTTCTCAGCATACTCTCTAAGCTTCTTCAACACTTCATCATAGTTAAGTTCAAACAATTTTACTTCGGCAGAATTCAATGATTTCTCTTGCATACTCTAGAGCCCTCCTAGCATCCTCCTTCGTGTAATAATCTAGTGGTGCTCCTTCAGGATGGAAATTCGGATATCTCGTTGGAATATAGTGCCTGTCAAGCTCTTTAGCTTTATCTATCAAACGTTCAGGTGGTCTATGACTGTTGGGTAAGTGTTGGAGCATTCTTGATATTGAGTGTCCCCAAACTTCAATTCCCAACTTCTGATATAATGCTTTAACAGCTTTCTCTGCAGCTTGCTGTGCAGCAAAGCAAGCCCACTCATAATCTCCAAATTCCATAGACCTCTTTGCATGCTCAAAATCTCTAAGTGCCTGTCTAAGCCAATCAGCAGCACGAGACACCATAAACAGAACTACCTCACACTTAGGATGAATTAGAAATAAATATAATTTATATCGCACGCTCAAGTCTACCTGAAAACTTAAATTTGAATTAAACACTTAGCCGGAAGTCTTCATCGAAAACTATTCATGACCTAATGGCTTTATGGTTCTCACATGAACTATTGGGAGCAATGGAATTTTAATATAGACATTTATCTCCTCTGCTTTCCCCTGTGTAATTAAAATTATTTTCGACTGCTGAAATGGCATTAGATTTAAGTAATTAACTCCATTCTCACTTGAAAGTACAATTATATATGGTATAATGCTTCTCGATGATAATGTAACAATGATTCCCGTCTGATTAACATATGGTGAGTAAGCTGTTATCGAATCTATGAGGAAGCATCCTCCCTCCGATCCTTTAACTGAAATCGTGCCAAATGATATTTCTATAGCTGTAACATTAAAGTTTTCAATTCTAAATTTAGGTATATAGCCTATTCCAAGCTTTGACCTAGCAACAGCATTTCTCGATGCTACTTCAAATGCCCTATCTAAACTCAACTCAACAATTTTCCAGCCATTATAAACTTCATATTCCACACCATTACTCGGTGAAGCCCATCCATTATCCCTAGTAACTGAAAATTCTGGACCCCGCATAATACTTCCAGTAACATAACCCAAACTTATATTGAAATTCCTAGCACCAACTCTAATCGTCATGTGAATCCATAAAATGCATCGATAATCAGCAGTTAAATTAACAATCTTATATGCAAATAAAACTTTAAACCCCTTAGCTGGACAAGGTTTAAGCAAATTAGCTCTAACACTACCATAATCCCTAATCAATAAAGCTTTCACTCCTCCAAAACAATCATCCTCAACAACTACACCATTAGACTTCCAGCCAACCAACCCCTCCTCAAATCCACTATTAACCAAAAGAATCTCACTCCCCTCATGAAATTCACAGTAAACTTCAACCCCAGGATTAAAAGTTTCGAAAATGAAGAGTGCAATGATAATTAGAAACGCCGCCGTTAAGACAAAAAATATGTATCTATTAAAGGTCACGCACCTCCAATCCTTATTCGATTTATAATATTTATTGTGGTTTATTCTTTATTTTATGGCGGTATATTTTGTGAGTATCTTATATTTTCTATTTCTTTGTTTGATAGGTTTACATGTATGTAGTATCCTGATCCATCAGGAAATTCTATTACAACTAGTGCTCTCAACGCTGGATCTGCTTGAAGAGTCATTATGATGAGATCACCTTCTCTATTAATGTCAAGTATCTTACATTCATGATATACACTAACTTGAATACTGTAAGTTCTATCCCTAATTATTTCCTGAATTTTAGGATCACTTAGAACAATATCTTTAGCTAAATTCCTAGTGTAAATTAATTCTTTCGTACCTAGTATTTGCGGCCTACTACCAACCCAAACAACTTTACATCTAAAGCGTTCATTAGTATGAAACTCTGATGCTACTTGTTTAGGTGAAAGGAATACTATTATTGAAAACGCTAGTAATGCTAGCAAAATTACATTAATCCTCAAAACACCATTAATTTTTATTCTCACTGATTATCACCAAATCTCTATTAATAAGAAAGAAATATATAAGCTTTCTCTATAAGAATATTTGTGGGTTAAAATTGATAAGATTAGAAATTTTAGACATCAAGAGATTAGTGATTGTCCTAACTCTAATTTTAATGTGTGCACCGTTTACTGCCGTACTTGCACATGAAGAAGTCATAGAAAGTAGTACCCAAATACCAATAGGAGGTACGTTAGCACCAGGAAAAGGCCATCTATATTCCATTGGCACTTTAGATGCTGGTTCAACAGTAACTGTCTATATAACTTGGACTCCGAAGCGGCAACGCTTTACGTAGCATTAATAGATTTAGTATCCGGGGTTGGATATGGATACTACGTTACCGATGGATTTGCAATAGTAGAATTAACAGCATGGACTTTTAGTGACTATGGTGTTCTTATAGGAAATGTAAGCGACTAGACAGTAACGTATGATGGATACATAGAAATACTCGCCGCATCATAATTGCTGAATAAATCAGTAACCAAACAATATAGCCACTTAAATATTACTTTTTATTTGAAAAGATCGTGTACATGATTAATGGATGATTATCCACTAACCACAATCAATCTCAATTTTGATTGAATCAGCAATCTTCATATTATCGATTTATTAGCACTATCATGCCTATCATAACGAAATAAAACCGGAAAACTATACAAGTCATGCATAATAATGTATCCTATAGGAATCATAGTTATGAGTTTAATAAATTAATTAGCGATTGAAATAGCAAATATACTTTAAACTACAAGTGGAAGATTAATGGAAGCAGTAACTTCGCCATGCTGAACAAGATATAACTTCATAGAGCCCCTCCCAACTATGAATAGTTACTTCACCAAACCAAATTTAATTCATCTACTATAATTAGTCCTGCTTCAACTGCTTCAATAATTAATGGATTCCTCTTCTCTAAGCCTCTTTTGAACTCATGTAGTGAAACTATTATTGGTTCAATGGGTAAACTTGAATTCTTCAAGTAGTCTACCAACTTATCATATCTTCTTAATGGATTTCTATCACATTCCTCCACTACTATCAGCACATCTACGTCGCTCCACTCATTAAAATCTCCCCGAGCATATGAGCCGACAATAAATATTGAGCACTTACCCCATATCCTCCTCACTTCCCTAACTAAACCTGTCATGGAAGCACGTACTTCATCAATCAACCTCTTGCGCTCCTCAATAACTCTCTCCATAAACTCTCAACCCACTCAATAACGCTCTTAGCTCTACGAATAGCTTCCTCAGCTTCACTTCTTGTAAAATACTCTTCTGGAGCTCCACTCTCCCATGCATTTGGATACCTAGTAATCGTATAATACTTACTTATTCTCGAGCAATTCTCCCTAATCAAATCTGGAACCTCCACTCCCAAATCGCTAATAATGTAGCTAACCAACTTCACTAGTGAATGTCCCATTCTAGGCTTACCGCATCCCCATAACAATGCCTTAAGCGTCATTTCAACTGCTTGATGAGCCTTAAAGCAAGCCCAATTATTAAATCCACCATTCAAATCATTAATTGCCGACTCTAAAGTTCTCTTAGCACTCCTCATCCACCTATCATACTCACTAACATCAAGCAATAGAAACACCTAATTAAAGGTAAAGAGACGGCGAGTTTTATCCCTTATGTGAGGATATGGGAGGTAAAAATTTTGACATTAATCTTTTGGTCCACTTATTTCATTACTCCATCCAGGTGGATATACTGTGAACCATCCTGAATAGCTAACAGTATCTGGATGTCCATCCCTACTATTATCAATTACAACCCACCAGTAACCTTCATGTGGAGCTTCCACAATGACTTCTCCGCCATAAATGGGATAGTAGAGCACGCAATCATTCTCATCGAAAACGTTTTCTAATCCGACCTTGAAGACTACGCTTGATGGAGAGTACCATATTGTAATTCCAACCTTTTGCCCTCGCTCAAGGTAAAGTGGTGTATCTTGAGGATAATCTTCCTATCCATAGCAATCTTTATCGCCATCAAGTAGTACGCCCTCTATTTCTCTCATGTACAGCGGTCTAATATCATCTCTATTGCTATTGTCATCGGGAACATTACAACTACAATTTACTGGAATCATTAGTATGTACAAAGCAATAAGTAGCGTTGCAATCAATATTTTACTATTTTTACATATTAAATTATTTTTCATCATATAAATAGTAAACGAAAGATATATATATCTTTCGGAAAAATGATTTATTGGAATGAGGTTGAATCGCAATTACATGCTATTACTTGGGATTTTATGTGTTTTCTGTAGCTACATTGCATATGTGAATTTACTTCCAGGGCCTGCTGGAGAATTAAAGGTGTACATTGATGATGAAGTGTACTTGGATTCACAGTTCAATGAGAAGTTCGATTACTCTGTATTCTTCAGTAAAAAAGTTATTTTCTGGGAGGAAGAGGGAGCTAGACACGTATATATTCCCCGTTTCAAACCTTCGGGCCAGAATATTATCGAGTTTAAAGATTTCGAAGATGTATGGAGTTTCCTAGTGATGAATGTTAGTTTACCGAGAGTAGTAGTTTATTTTGCTAGATGGCTCTACCTGCAATCCTATGAAGAACTTGTCAATGAACTGAAATCAATGAACTACACATTTAGCTATTTCAATGATCTTCCAGTAATCAAATTGAACTTAGGTGCACCACCAAAAACACCAGGATACGTGAGATACGAAATATGCAAGTACTCTTATGATAGAATTCACATTGTAAGGTATATCTACATCGGAGGCAAATACTGTTCAACCCTAACTATCGTAATAGACCCGCCTATCGGAGGAATATATAGAGTCTATTTAAGTAAAACGCTATGAATTCCTTAATGAACAGTAAATTATCATGTCTATTCAGTGAAAGCCCTAATATCTTCTTTTTCCTGCATTTGTCACTTATATCGCTTTGAAAATTGTTCATATAATACTTTAAATTTTCGTTCTTCTTCTCTTCATTATTCATTAATGTGATTCATGCCTCCATATACTTTCTCAACCTAATACTATGCTTTGATGCAATAGTGGTCATGTATTTGAAACACTAGGTCTACTATCTTCATCGATTCGAGAGTAATTGCATTATCAGAAATTATTTTTCATGCTAATTGCTATTTGTAATTTAAGCTTGGCTTTATTCAATTGCTTATGCGTTAGAGTAAGCATTACTCTATAGTATCATCATATGTAGGAGGACATAGACTTTATAGATAATTCGTGTCAATTTAATAGTAATGAGAAAAGCATTTAAATATGCAGAACCATTTTCCCTTGGAATGAGGAGGGGATCCCTGGCCGAATTGATGAGGAGCTTTCGGTCGCCCCGACCGCTCTCCTTCATTCCATGAAAGCTATATATTTCTTTGAGACTAGATTTGGAGTTGGTGAGTTATTTGAGTGCGGTTAATTGGATTTTGAATAGAGCTAAGGAAATTGAGGGTGAAATCATTAATTGGCGTAGGGACTTCCACATGTATCCTGAGCTTAGTTTTCAAGAGAAGAGGACTAGTAGAATTGTTGCTGAATTGCTTGAGAAGTGGGGTTATGAGGTTAGGACTGGAATTGCTGAAACTGGTGTTGTAGGGTTGATTGGTAGTGGTGAGCGCACTATTGCTTTGAGAGCAGATATGGATGCACTACCACTTCAGGAGGAGAGCGATGTTCCATATAAGTCTAGGGTTAAGGGTGTAATGCATGCCTGCGGTCATGATGCTCATGTAGCTATGCTTCTTGGAGCAGCCAAAATAATATCTGAGTTAAAAGACAAGCTTAATGGATATGTTAAATTGATTTTCCAGCCAGCTGAGGAGGGTGTTGGTGGAGCTAAGCGAATGGTTGATGAAGGTGTGCTTGAAGATCCTAAAGTAAACATTATTTTTGGAATGCATGTCTGGAATACTCTTGATGCTGGATTAATTGGTGTGAAGAGTGGGCCCTTACTTGCTGCTACTGGTAGAATTGAAATTGAAGTTGAGGGTAGAGGTGGTCATGGAGCTTCTCCACACTTAACAGTAGATCCAGTAGTTGTGGCTGCAAGTATTATATTGAATTTACAGACTGTTATTAGTAGGAATTTAGATCCACTTGAGTCCGGTGTTGTTAGTATATGCTCAGTGCACTCTGGAACAGCATACAACATCATACCTCAAAAGGCATTGTTAACTGGAACATATAGAGCACTCAAATTTGAAATTAGAGACTTAATTAAGAAGCGCATTAGAGAAGTTGCTGAGAATACTTGTAGTGCCTTTGGAGCTAAGTGTAAGGTTAATTTAATTGATGGAGTGCCTCCAACAGTTAATCACCCGGAGGCAGCTGAGTTTGCTAGGAATGTGGCAGTGCAAGTTGTTGGTGAAAATAGAGTTGTGGAACCTAAACCCACTATGGGTGGAGAGGACTTCGCATACTACTTGGAGAAGGTTCCGGGAGCATTTATTCTACTTGGAACGAGGAATGCTGAAAAGGGAATTACGATGCCGCATCACAATCCGAGATTTGATATAGATGAATCAGTACTTTACATTGGCTCAGCAATTCACGCAGCCCTAGCATACAACTATCTCAAGAAGAAATAGCACGCATAACTAATGTTTAACCGCAAATATTTTCTCCAATTTAAATCAAGTTTGATAGGTGATTGGACTTGGAATATGACTTGCTGATAGTGAATGGTAGGGTTTATGATGGAACGGGGAATCCATGGTTCTACGCCGATATAGGTGTGGTTAATGGTAAAATAGAGTTCATTGGGAAAGCTAAGGGTCTCGACGCGAAAAGAGTTATTGACGCAAGGGGCTTGGCAGTCTCACCTGGATTCATAGATATACATAGCCATTCGGACTTCACTTTACTAGTAGATCCCAGGGCTATGAGTAAGATCATGCAGGGTGTTACCCTCGAAGTTGTAGGTAATTGTGGTAGTTCTGCTGCGCCAATGAACGACTTTCTCAGGGATTATAGGGAGAAGTATTTGAAGCCAATGCTAGATCCCTCACTAGAGCTTGATTGGAATACTATGGATGAGTACTTCAAGAAGCTCGAGTCCAAAGGTATATCGCTTAATGTTGCATCGCTTGTGGGTCATGGAACGGTTAGGGCATGTGTAATGGGTTTTGATGATAGGGAGCCAACTCAAAGCGAGCTTGAGGAAATGAAGGAGCTCGTGGCGAAGGCCATGGAGGATGGAGCAATTGGATTAAGCACCGGCCTAATCTATACTCCTGGATGCTATGCTAAAACTGAGGAGATAATTGAGCTCGCTAAAGTTGCTGCTGAGTATGGTGGAATATATGCTAGTCATATTAGGGGTGAGGGGGAAACACTGCTTGAAGCAGTTAGGGAGGCTATTAGAATTGGTAGGGAAGCGAAAATTCCGGTTGAAATAAGTCACTTCAAGGCAGCTGGTAAAATGAATTGGGGGAAAGTTAGAGATGCTATAAAGCTAATTCTCGATGCTAGACGTGAAGGTGTGGATGTAACAGCTGACCAGTATCCATACATAGCTGCAAGTACTGGACTGACTTCGCGTTTACCAGCATGGGCCCGTGAGGGTGGAGCTGAAAAAATAATTGAGCGCTTAAAGAATCCGGAAATTAGAGGTAAAATTAAGAGTGAAATGCATGAGAAATATGATTTAAGGGAAGCTGATTACTGGAATAGGATTGTTATTAGTCAAGCAGATAAGCATAGAGAGCTCGAGGGGCTTTCAATAGCTGAAATAGCTGAGAAGTGGGGTAAAGACCCAATAGACACAGTCCTCGACTTATTGCTCGAAGAGGAGACGAGAGTGAGAATAGTGTCGTTTGCCATGTGCGAGGAGGATGTTGAAACAGTAATGAAGCAGCCGTGGGTGATGGTTGGATCCGATGGTAGAGCCGTAAGTCCCACTGGAAGTCTGGGTAGAGGTAAGCCCCACCCAAGATACTATGGAACATTTCCAAGAGTCCTTGGAGTCTATGCGAGGGAGAAGAAGGTCATAAGCTTGGAAATGGCAATTAGGAAAATGACTTATTTACCGGCATGGAGAATTGGATTTAGAGATAGGGGAATTATTAGGGAGGATGCTTGGGCAGACCTAGTCATATTTGATCCAGACAAGATCATTGATAAAGCAACGTTCACAAATCCACATCAATTCCCAGAGGGAATAGAATACGTGATTGTTAATGGTGTAATAGTAGTTGAAAATGGAAAGCATACTGGAAAACTACCGGGTAAAGTATTGAGGAGGAAATGCAAATGAATTTTTACTCAAATCCCCCACCTCCATATAGTAGTTAATTTAGCTATGAGGAGCATATTAAAATGAATAGAAGCATTGCTAGACAAGCTATTTTAATTGCATTTCTGGGAGTTCTCATAATAGTTCTGGTAAGTCAGTTTTATTCAATTCATGGAATCGATAAAGTTATTCTAATTGGAAAGAAGCGGAAGCTTATTTTGGGCTCAATAGATGCTGTGAGAATAGTTGTACTCATAGATAATTATCCGCTTGAGGGAAGCAATTTAATATCTACTTGGGGCTTATCCATCTATATTGAACTTGAAAACACATCAATATTGTTTGACACCGGTCCGAGCCCGCATATTTTGGAGCATAACATGAGAGTTCTAGGTATAGATCCAACAAGAATATCATACGTTGTTTTATCTCATGAGCATGGCGATCATGTTGGGGGATTAAAGTACATTTGTGAATGCAATAGAAATGCTAAGGTAATTGTTCCAATGCATATTTCACAGTCAATTAAGAATTTAGTTAAAGAGCATGGTCTAGATTTAATTGAAGTTTCAAAGCCAATGAAGATCACTAGGGGTATAGGTGTTACTGGTGAGCTTTATGGGCCACCGCATGAAATATCTCTTCTAATTAATGTTACGGGTAAGGGCTTAATACTAGTCGTTGGCTGTTCCCATCCGGGAATTGAACACATAACTGAATATGTGCATAATTTGACTGGGGAGCATATATTCATGATTATTGGCGGCTTCCACTTAACTGGAGCAAGTATTGATAGGTTGAGTAGAATTGTTAGGGTAATGTGTGATTATAATATTGAAAGAGTATATCCAATTCATTGTACTGGGGATTTTGCAAGAAACTTTTTTGCTAGGGAGCTTGGCTTAAGGTATTGTGATGGCCATGTTGGATTGGAGGTTGTTATCAGGGGTTGAAAATGTATGCTGGCTTCAAGCATAAGCTACTTTAAGTCCATTTTAAGGGAGGTTCAGTTCATAATTGCACTAGTAATTTCTATTGCCGCGTTTTCACTTGGAGTTGGCTTCGGCTTCACTATGGGCTTTATGGCTGGTGGTCCACCGGAAGCTGAAATTGAAGTACTGCGTGAACTAGCCAAATACTTCCATCCATATTCCCCGGCATCAGTACTATTGATACTTGCCAAGAACACTATTGCGGTAATATCAATTTGGCTGCTTGGAACGCTCCTAGTCATACCATCCATTTACGCATTATCATTAAATGGATACTTGCTTGGTAGATTCATGAGCTGGACGGTGATTAAGCACTCAATGTCTCTTGCATTGGCATTAATAGTGCCTCATGGAGTAATTGAAATTCCAGCACTAATACTGGCTGGTACAGCTGGATTACTTTGGGGTGTAAATGCTTCATGCAGAATTTTGAGATTCATAGGGCTCTCCACAATACCAGTTGCTGGATTAAAGCTGAAAGAGGCGTTTAAAATAGTTGTAGTTTCAATTTTAATGCTAATTCCAGCAGCTATAATTGAGACGTTCATAACGCCCCTAATAGCTGGACTAGTAATTTGATTTGTGCGGGCCCTGGGACCCCCTCATCATTGAGAGCCCTTAAGGCTCGCTCTGAGGGGAGATACCGGGGACCCGCGAGATGAATTATGAATGGGAGCTAATTATTTTTAGCGCCATTTTCATTGAGTACCTCAAATTAACCCTATTGCTGGAGTGCTGTTCAGCGCAAATTTAATGATGGATGTTTAATTTAAATTGATTGAAAGAGTTAGTGTGGGGAGTGATGTTAATGGAGTCCAATAATAGATTTATAGAGGAGACTGGTTTCGGCTACATAGTCATTGATGGAGTGAGATATAATTATGATGTGATAGTTCATGTTAATGGAAGGATTACTAGGAGGAGGAAGGAGTTATCAAAGCCATTTAAGAAGGGCTTCCACACTCCACTTGCACTCCTAGAAATTGAGGAGCTATTAGGTGAAGAGCCCGAAGTGATGGTTATTGGTACGGGGCAGTTTGGCGCTCTTCCAGTAATGGGGGATGTAATTAACGAGTTGAAGAGGAGGGGAGTTGAAGTAATTATTGATAGAACTCCAAGAGTAATTGAAATTGTAAATAAGTTGAGGGATGAAGGTAGAAGGCTAATTGCATTACTGCATGTTACTTGCTAGCTCTCCTAATAACTTTACCTGGTAGCTTTCCTGTATGCTTTCCATTTTCAACTACTATTACACCATTAACTATAACATACTTTATGCCCTTTGGAGGCTTTCTTGGCTCTAAATAGTCTCCAACTTCTCTTATCTCGTTAAAGTCGAACACGACTAGGTCTGCCCAGGCACCCTCCCTAATAATCCCCCTATCATTTATCTTCATCCTCTTGGCCGGCATTGATGTTGCCTTTCTAATTGCCTCCTCAAGTGAAAGTATCTTCATTTCCTTAACGTACTTCCTAATGTATCTTGGATATGCTCCATATGTGTTTGGATGAGGTAAGTAGTAGGGTGGGACTTTTGCTTCCCACTTAAAGTCTAGTGCAAATGTGTCTATTCCAATCATTGCGAGTGGATGCTTAATGAATGTTGCAACTTCAACTTCACTTATGTATTTGGGTTCGTATAGGGCATCTGGATCCTTGACGACTAAGTCCATTAGCACATCCACTGGATCGGAGTTCTTTTCTCTAGCTATTTCGCCAATTGTTTTGCCAACATAATTCTCATTTTTATGTCTTCTAATAACTATGTTGTCCATCCAATATGGATTAATGTTTGGATTCACCGAGTACCACTTTCCACCATAAATTGCCTCCTTAACATCTCTCCTATAGTCTTCAGCCTTCAAGTTTTCAATTAACTTGCTCACTCCACCGGATTCCCTAATCCATGGAGTTAATAGCGATATTAGCTTTGGTACTGAAAATACTCCTCCAGTTGTATTTGGTATTACATCAAACATCACGTCAACACCATCTCTGCTGGCCTCCTCAATAACCTTTAGAGTTGCCTTTGCTGCAGCCTCTAATAGCGTATCTGGTGGTGGAGGATAAATCGTGTATGCTGTCAGTAAATGGGATATTTGAACGGGTACACCTGTTTTCCTACTTATCTCTATTGCCTCAATAATACCCTTAATTTTCTCTGGAGGCTTTACTTCACGCCTAGTCTCAGTTCTAATGCCAGTTCTCCTCCAGTGGGTTGCATATATTCCATTGTACTCCTTAACTACTTTGACGAGTTCAATAATTTCATTTGTATCAGCATAGTATCCTGGTGAATAGTCGAGTCCAGTTGATAATCCATGAGCTCCAGCCTCCATTGCCTCCCTAACGTGCTCCTTCATTTTTTCTATTTCATCTGGCTTAGCTTTCCTCTTGAAGTCCTTACCCATGACCGCTGCCCTAATAGTGTTGTGCCCCACCAATGGAATCAGATTTATCGATGTACCTCTATTCTCAATTTTCTTTAGGAATTCTCCGAAAGTCTTCCAGTCAATTGTGAATCCATACTTCTCCTTCAATTTTTCATTAACTTTTTCTAGTGGATGCATGAGCGGCGGATAGTATTTGAATGGCTCTAGTTCATGCCACCAATCCAGCTCCCAGAAGCTCATTAGCCAGTACTCGCCTATAGGTGCAGGTGAAAATCCACAGTTACCGCATACAACTGTTGTAACTCCCTGAAGAACGTAGTTTTCGGCTTTAGGGTATAGAAGTATTGTTTCATCTGCATGTCCATGGATGTCTATGAATCCTGGGCATGCAATTAGCCCCTCAGCTTCAATTAATTTTTTAGCATCAACTTTAGGCTTGTCTGTTGATATGTGAGTTATCTTGCCATTGTGAATGCATATGTATCCTTCATACATTGGCCTTCCAGTTCCATCAATGATTTTGGCTTTTTCAATTAAAATATCAATTTCAGTCAATTCTCACCTCACCAGCTAAAATTTCGTTTTAAGAACTATTTAATTGCTTTAGCTTTGAGTAGTGAACTATTTTGGTTTTTGGAGGTAAAATTTTCTTTAGCTTCTCAATTACGCTTCCAGAGTCATCCCATACCTCAACTATCCTATAACCTCTGCTCAGCAACCACTTGATGATGCCTGCCTTTAAGGATGAATCAGGTCTACGATCATCTCTTCTTCTAAAAAATATCTCGTCATATGGAACCCCCCACTCCCTTAATTGCCTAAGTGTTTCTCTCCTCTGCGTATCGCTTCTCCTTCCAGTGATGATCACTATTTTATAGCCCTCAGACTTCAGCTTCCTAATGTAGTTTATGACTTCAAGATTTGGTTCATCGAGGTGCATGTACTTATCACTTAGAAATAGATTCCAGAAGAGCTCCCTCCTATTTCTTGGAATGGAATTTATTGAGATGGCATTAACTTCGCTTAAGCATTTTCTCAGTCTCCTCCTAACATCCGCTATTACTCCATCAACATCGAATACTGCTGTGCACTCCACGTTAGGAAATTGCTCTGCTCAACTAAAATATTTGTCAATTAAATGGTTAGCTCTATGGCTAAGTTTATTTACCTTTAGATTTCCAATATGATTGGTGATGTGATTGTACTGGGTGCTAGAGGAATTGACTTGGGAGGAAGCTAAAACTGCTTTTAAAGAAGCTGACTATGTTATTCTCCCAACTGGAAGCTTGGAGCAACATGGCCTGCACCTACCATTAAATGTGGATACCCTTAGGGCAAACTATCTAGTGGATGAAATACTTAGGAGGTCTGATGATTATGGATTGAAGCTCATTAAACTACCAGTACTGCCCTACGGTTGCTCTGAGCATCACATGAATTTTCCGGGAACAATAACCATTAAACCTGAAACCTACATTCAATTAGTGTTTGATATTGGGTTGAGTGTCCATAGACATGGTGCTAAGAGATTTCTAATAATGAATTTTCACGGTGGAAACCTACCCTCACTTAGAGTTGCAGCTGAAATTATTAGGAGGGAAACTGGAATGAAAACTTACCTAATCCACTGGACTTCATATGCTAGAGACTTAATAGATGAGTGGACTGAGCCTGGATGGGGCCATGCATGCGAGCATGAAACAAGCATTATACTCCACTATCGCCCCGAATTGGTGAGGAAGGATAAAATAGTTAAGCCAATAGTGAAGCAAAGATCACCTATAGCTGCATTCAGATACTTTGATGAAATAACTAATACTGGTGGAATAGGTGATCCCACTAGGTCTTCAGCCGACTTCGCTAAGAAACTCATTGAAGAAGTAACGAATAGAATATTGAAGGTATTGAGGGAGACAGTTGACATTGAGGCTCAGCAATCTTAATACACATTACCACCTAATATAAGCTCGATTTAGGGGTATATTAATGGGTGGTAAGGTTGAAGAGCTAATTGTTGAGAAAATTGAGGATTTAGTACTCAAGCTCATAGAGAAGTACAGTAAGAAGTATCCCCATAACCCTAATGGTGTAATCAAGTTTCACTTAGACAAGCTCATTGGAAGTGGAGCCTCATTCATGGAAGGTATCATAAGGTTAGCATATGAGAACGGTGTAAAGCTTAAGTTAATTGAGGAATTGATGAGAAAGGGATTAAGCATTGATGATGCAGTTAAAGAGGCTGCACAGAAGTTCAGCCATTTTGAGGATACTGTAAGGAGTATGCTCGGCTTATTGAGGCGTAGGAGTATTGAGGAGCTTGAAGAAGATGAGCTCATGAAGTATTATATGAAGTTAATTAAGAAAATCATCATAACAACAACTCCCACGATTCCCGGCCATAGAATAGTTAGAGTGCTTGGGCCAGTTTCAGGCCTCACTATTAGGAGCCGTGGACTTGGAGGTACAATTACTGCTACAATAGAGTCATTTGTTGGTGGAGAGCTGAAGTCTCTGACAATTGAGTTTGAAAAAGCGAGATTAGAGGCTATTGCTAGGATGGTTGATAAAGCATTGAAGATGGGTGCCAATGCAGTGATAGGATTAGATTTTGAAACCAGCGATATATTTGGAGGGGCAGCCATCGCCGTCTCAGCTTATGGAACTGCAGTAGTCATTGAGAGGGAGAATAAAGGCGGGGCGGGAATAGTTAAGCCTATAGGTAGCTAACATTAAGTGTAGAATATTGACATTAAGCAGAAGCCATTGCAGAAAAGCAGTGTAGATGCAATAATTGCTGAGTAGAAGTAGGTTTTTGATTTACTATTCAAATATTTTCCTACAATTAAAAGTGGAATTAAATGGTAAAACTGACCTATAGAGTAGAGAGATAGTTCAAGTGGAAGCCAATAAGCTATTGCAGCAAAGATTATGTAGAATGATAACGAGCTAACTAATCCCAAAATCTCATTCCTAATCCTCTTACACCCATACCTGTAGATGTAAATGAAAAGAAACGATATAATGTTAATTAATGAGTAGCAGGCAATCGATGCAAATGTCTGCTTCAAACCGAAGAGAAAGTTCTCAATTAAACTCCAATTTCTCCACCAAATCTCAATTATCAAATTCCTTCTGCAATTCATAATTTTCTCACTGAAATATAGTTCACCTCTCCAAAACCAACCATCATAAATCACCCTCTTGAATTGTATGCTTGAATTTATGACCTCAATATTCCCTGATGGTGCATGCCCAAAAATCCTATAATTAACCACATCTATCTCCTTCAAATATGGAATTCTCATTACAACTTTAAACATCCCATTTTCAAGCTTAACTGCGCTCCTTAAGAAGTAAAATACTGTTAAGACCTTATAGGTTGAATTATGCCATGAGTAGGTTATGTTGTGAGCTTGCAGATTCCATATAACATAAGTTTTATCCTTCTCCTTGGGATAGGGATATGTTATGTTAACCCGTGGAGGAATACGTGTAAATCTAACAAAATCACCTGCGTATGGAATAACTAAAGTTAAACTTTTAACTTCAGGTAAATTGCTCACATTAACATGAACCTCAACTTCGAGCCATATATCTCTACCTCTAAATTTAAAGTTGAAGAATATCCAGTGACCCTGACTATTATTTTTCTCAAAGCACCTAGTGGGCTGCGAGTTCAAATTTACTATGAAAAGTAGAGCTAGAAGTAAAATGATCATGAACTTAATTCTCAAATGAAAACCTCCTAAGCACTCAAATTTCGAATATTGCTTTAAAGATTACTTCCCCCGAATTCTCTCCTTACATATTCTTTAAAAGATTTTATTGTTTTGTGCGGAAACATCCGATTCTGCATTTCTCATTTCTCCTTTAACTCAAGCAGATTAATACGCCTATTTACTTTGACCTTATTCGTCATACCATATTTCAGCTTGATTACTAATCCTAAGCTTTCCAGCTCATTCAGTATTCTTGAGATTTTAGATTTTGAAAATCCTGTTAGAGTTGGAAGTTCACTTTGTAAAATTTCGCCTCCAGCATCAAGTATTGTTTTAAACACCTTTCTCTTATCTCCTTCAAGTAATTTGAGTACATAATTAATATTCAATTCATATAGGGTTGAAGCCAGCTTCATTGGTTCTCTAACTTCAAAAACTAGGATGTAAAATAAACTTATGCAGGTAGAGATGGTTGAAAGTATTATAACTACTAGGTCGTTAAATGTGTAACTGCCGAGCTCATTTACTACAACTCTTCTCCCGCTTTCCTCAATAAATATTTGAATTGGTGTTGGTGTCAGTATTTTACTTATAAGTGTGAAGAGTGATGAGAATAGGAGCATGTACATGAATATCGGCTTCACATTCACCTTCATGATGATCTACCTTTCCTGCACTTCAAAACCTAAAGAAATAAATGTGAAAGCTATTTTCCCACTACTAGTTGAGTAAAATGCGCACCAGAAGTGGTCGTAATCTATTGGAATGCCACTTTCCTCACCTGGCTTCTCTAAATGACCCAATTCTCCATACTTCAGTGCACCAGTTAGAATGACGCATGGTTTCTTCTCAAATTTAACAGGAATACGAACTCTTATGTAATACCATTCATTTGGAGTTAGACTATCGAGCATAACTTTGCCAATTACCTGAATTAATCCATTAACTTTAATAATTGAGTAATTGTAGTCTTTAGGTTCTAATTCAATAATGTTTAATTCACGTTCACTACATGTTTTTCTCCTAACTTCAAGTACAATGACAGTCATATTTTCTAATTTGACTCTAACTTCAAAGTCCTTTTCAGTTTTAATGTTGAGTTTAATTGGCTCACCAGGGTAGGGGAGTGTGTATCCTAAATGCTTAAGAATTAATGGGACTCCCGCTCCACATAGCAAAACTGTAATTAATAGGATTATCGACTTCCTTACAAGCAATCATTCCACCAAGTTATTTTTGTTCTGAAACAGCATTAATAGTGTTTGTGAAATGCTTTTCAAGTTAAACTTTTTAATCATTTCATAAGGCATTTTATTGGTGTTGAGTAATGAGTAAAGAAGTGAGATTTCCTAGTCTACTAATGCTACTATCAATAATTACAGCACTATCCCTATGCGTAGTTATTCAAGTCGTATCAGCTGCACTTAATGGGCAAACTGGTCAGTGGCCTAGTAATTTAATTGGATTTGAATTTCAAATTATTGATGAGAGAAATCCTAACTACTATGTTATTGTAGTTACAAGGGTACATAATCTGCCGAGTATACATGTAGGAGATAAGCTTATTCTGTTAAAGCCGAAAAAATTGGTGGAGTGTGAGTTAAAGCATATTCTGCCAGTTAATAAATTGATCATGGTAAGAATTCTTGGTTTCATAGAGATGGATGGTCAGAGAATTGCTGTAATAGAGGTAAAACCAGAGCAAGAAACTAGCACCTTTTCAATTTCAGGTACTGTGTATCCTGGATACATTAATGCCCATGGATATCATTATCTCTATGAATCTCAAAGAGTAAGCATAGTGTGCAATTGGTCTTCTTCATCACAGCCAATGTACCTTGGACTAATATATTGGGATTACAGACACTTCTATGCATATCTCTGCTATGATGGTTACGCTGAAATATCAATGCAAGCCCCTTATGAAGGATTCTATAGCATGGGTGTAGGTAACCCATTAAGCAATAGTGAACCAATAGGCTATAATGGATATTATACACTACATCCATTGGATTGAGGAGATAAGCATTCCTCCCCATTTTACAATCTAGTGAAAGTAGCTTTCATTTCTCGATCACTTCAATTAATAAAAATTAAATTACTACACCTTGGCTTAGGATATGTGTAGAGCTTGAAAACATACTAAAGGGGGAATATAGCTGTTCATTAACTGTATGTCCTGTTCGTCTTTAATTAGAGGTGAATATAATGGAATTCCTAAAGAGGAATGCACTTAAATTTCTGGATGAAGCTGAAGAGGCATTCGAGAAGAAGGATTATGGCTTCACCATGTTTTTTGTAGATCAATTTTTCCAATTAATACTCAAATACATTCTTTATAGGAAGTATGGTGAGTATCCTAAAACTCATAGTCTCAAATATCTTTTCGAATTAACGAGGGATGGTGAGTTAATTGGCTATTATAGGAGTAATCTGGATTTGTTTAGAGAGGTAGAGCTATCGTACATTGCATCGAGGTATATGGATATTGAGTACAGTGAGAATGTTGCTAGGAGAGCTTTAAATCTAGCTAGAGATTTTAAGAGGAGATTTCTATGAAGGAGTACTTTGAGTTGCTTGAGAGAAACAAGGAGTTCTTTGAGAGAGCACTTAGTATGGCTAGGGAAATAGCTGTGAAGGCTAAAGAGATATTTGGTGACTGTGAAGTATACATTGTCGGTAGCTTTGCAAGAAAAATGCATACTTTATCATCTGACTTAGACATACTTATAGTGTCTAGTGAAATTCCCGAGAAAATAGATTTTGAATGGTATGTTCAAATAGTTAAATCTTTAACCGAAGATCATAGGGTCAATATTCACTTGCTTAATCGAAGAAAGCTGGGGAATTATAGAAAAATGTATTCACCAATGATCAAAATACTATAGTGCAGAAGTTAACGTGAATATTGTTGGTGGAAAGTAGTCTCAGTCGATTGACTTCATGGATTTCTCCTTTAACCTACTTAAAGCTAAAGATAAATCATTCACCAATTTAAATTCCTTTGATAAGTGATATCTCAGTACACCTTCAGGGTTATGTGGATACTTTGCTTCGTAAATTTTTAGGAGCTCATCAAATTTTTTCTTCAAATTAGGGTCGAGCTCTATTTGTCTAAATATGCTTACCCTTTTCTCCATAGCAATTTCAGTACTAGGCTTGTAAGTCCAGAGTAATATTAATCCTAGGATATAGCCATCTAACATTAAGTTTATTGGTGGTAGTGGAATTATGCTATTGAATATGACATCTACATCACCTATCCTAGGGAAATATGCAATTAGTAGCTGTATTGGTGACAGGATTACTAGTATTGATACCACAACTTTTATGATAAATTTCTGTCTTTTAGTCATTTCAGTACATATTGCAATGATCGAAATTATAAATGCTAAATAGATACTCAATATGTAGGTTCCTATCGCAATGTTATGCCAGGTAAAAGGTGAAAGTGAAATTCCGGCATAAATTGAGTATGCGCCCCAACCCGTAATTACTGCTTCTCTTCCAACAAATCCTTGAGGTAGAAATAGAAAGCTCAAAATCATGATCATGTAACCGAAATTTTCTTCACTAAAATTTTATTTAAAAATGAGCGATTAGAGCTCAAATATTTCACTCCAAACCTTACTGTTTAATTTTGAGATCATAATTACTTAGTATTCCTTACTTAATCCCTTGGATTATAGAAGTATGCAACTAGTGATCCAATGAAAATCGATATTATCAAGAGAAGCCAATTGGGAGCATTAAGTAGGTCGCTTAGAATTAAATAGCTTATGATTGTTGAAGTTAATCCTACTGCAGCTTTTATGCTAATTTTCCTTTTCTCTCTAACTATTCTTTCATATTCTTCAGGAGTGGTTTTGCGATATTTAGTTAGAATTCTCGTGAGTAATCTGTGGAGGAATTTTAGATAATTTTTACTTGTGAATTTTAGTTCAATGAATTTGGAGTCTATAGTTTGGATGATGAGTGAGCTTTCATTTTTAGGAGCAACTCTTTTAATTGAATCATATGGGACATCTACTGCCCTAGCTCTTTCACCGAATACTGGCATCTTGCTTATGAGGGCATCATAGTAGCCATAGAAGCTTCCATCACTCATTCTGCATGCATAGAAGTAGTTTGATGGTTCATATATTGATAGACAGTTTCCCCTCAAAACTACTACGAAATTTTCATCAACAACTTGTAATGGTAAATTATTGATTAACTTCTCATCCACTAGATCAATAACGCTATTGCATTTCGCTCCGCTTATAAAGCTTTCCAGTAGAAATGTGAGCAGTTCAACATTGAATTTGCTAAGCAATTCTATGCTTATATCTCCAATTCTAAAGCACTTTATTGCTACACTATTTTCCTCTACCGTGAATCTAATGATATCTCTATAATCAATTATCCATTTTGGTTTGAGCATGTCTAAAGGTTTGGGATTTAGGTATTCAATTAAGCCATGTATGAAGCTTACTTGGCCAGTAACTATTTCATATGGGTTTTCATAAATGAATATTTTTGAGCATGTAGCTTTAACTGCATATTTTGAATCCCAAATTTCAGCTACAATTTCATTGCTCATATGCCCACCGCGAATTCCAGCTTCACTAAGTTATCTTACTGTACTGACAAATTGCTCTTTTGCCAGGCTTCAAATTAATAATGCTAGATTTAAGTTCATAGTAACCATATAAATATGGCTTGCCTTAATGTTCAGTTGAATGGGTAGCTAGTGGAGGTATTGCTATGATCTCTGACTCTGAAACTACTGTTGAGCACTTGAAGAGTAGAGTTAGGAAGTTTGTTAGAGATAGATGTTGGGAGAAATACCATAATCCAAAGGACTTGGCTATTTCAATTTCAATTGAGGCTGCTGAGCTACTCGAGCTTTTTCAGTGGCGAAGTATTGATGAAGTTTGCGAGCTACTTTTGAGATCTGATTTTAAGGAGAAAATTGCTGATGAGCTGGCCGATATAGTGATATACTGTTTAAGCATGGCCAATGCTGTTGGAATTGATTTGAGCAGTGCTATTATTAATAAATTGGCTAAGTGTGAAGTTAAGTATCCTATTGAAAGATATAGGGGAGAGCTCATTTAGAGAATTAGTTTTGATTTGAAATTTAATTAGTTTCTTGGAAGCTACTTGGATGAGTATAGGTGGCATGCAACTAATCTTCCACCGACATTTACTAGTTTCGGCTCCTCCTTTCTGCATATTTCTTTAGCGTAAATGCATCTTGGATGAAATCTGCATCCTGGTGGTAGGTTTATTGGATTTGGTACTTCACCTTTTATCGGTATTTTACCTCTTCTATAAGTTGGGTCTGGAACGGGTACTGCAGCTATTAGGGCTTGGGTATATGGATGTAGGGGTTCTTGAATGACCTTCTCCGTTTCGCCCATTTCAACGATTTTCCCCAGATACATTATTGCTATTCGCTCGCACATGTGTCTTGCTAATGATAGGTCATGGGTTATGAATAGAATAGCAGTTCCATATCTTTCCCTTTCTCTAAGCATGATCTTTAAAATTTCACTTCGAATTGAAACATCTAGCATTGATACTGGCTCGTCTGCAACAATGAATTTCGGCTTCAATATGAATGCTCTAGCAATAGCTACTCTCTGTCTCTGCCCACCGCTTAGCTCATGTGGAAATCTATAGAAGAATTCTTCTGGTGGTGTGAGCTCAACTTCCTCCAGTGCCCTATATACCATTTCCTCTTCCTCATCTGGATCTTCAACTAACCCCTGCACTCTCAGTGGTTCAGCTATGATGTCGTAGATGTTCATTCTTGGATTTAGAGATTCATATGGGTCTTGAAATATTATTTGCATATTTTTTCTCAGGGGCTTAAGCTCCCCATAGCTCATGCTCGTTATATCTTTTTCTTCAAAGAATACCTTCCCGCTTGTAGGCTCAATTAATCTCAATATGCATCTCCCAGTTGTAGTTTTTCCGCATCCACTCTCACCTGCTAAGCCAAATACTTCCCTGGAATTTATTTCAAAGCTTACACCATCTACTGCCTTTACATATAGTTGCTTCCTACCTAGAAGTGCATCGATAATTCCTCTTCTTAGGGGGAACCATTTTTTGAGTTCAACTACTTTAATTAATGGCTTCACGTGATTTCACCTCACTAGGTGGCATGCTACGTAATGCTTGCCTCCAATATTTATGAGCTCGGGCTCCTCCCTTCTACATTTATCCATTGCATATTTGCATCTTGGATGGAATCTGCATCCACTTGGTGGATTAAGTAGATTGGGTGGGGAGCCTGGTATGGATATGAATGGCTTCTTTGGTCCCTTAATGCTTGGAAAAGCTCCTATTAATCCCTCAGTATATGGGTGTTTGGGGTTCTTGAATATGCTGTATACATCTGCATATTCAACTATTTTCCCAGCATACATTATTGCTACTTTATCACACATTTCAGCTATGATTGATAGGTCATGGGTTATTAGGATCATTGATAGTCCAAGCTTCTCCTTCAAGCTTCTCATGACATCTAGCACTTGTGCTTGCACAATTACATCTAATGCTGTTGCTGGCTCATCTGCTATTAGAAGCTTGGGATTGCATGCAAGTGCCATTGCAATCATCGCCCTCTGCTTCATACCTCCACTAAACTCGTGTGGATAGTCTTTGGCTCTAGATGGATCAATTCCTACTAGTTGAAGTAGCTTTTCAGCTCTCTCCCATGCCTCTCTCTTATCCGTATTCGGTTCGTGAGCCAATATTGCCTCTGCAATTTGATCTCCAACTCTCATTACCGGGTTGAGTGCGTTCATTGCTCCCTGAAATATCATTGCTATCTTCTTCCACCTAATATGCCTGATCTCCTCCTCATCTAGCTTAAGAATGTTCTTACCCTCAAAGAGAATTTCACCATCAACAATCTTTCCTGGTGGAGGTAGTAACCTAATTATTGAAAGTGCAGTTGTAGTTTTTCCGCATCCACTCTCACCTGCTAAGCCAACAACTTCACCTACATCAACTTCAAAGTTCACTCCATCAACAGCCTTAACTGGCCCCCTGAGAGTGTAGTAGTAGGTTTTTAGGTTCTTAACTTCTAGTAGTGGCATGTCTTATCCATTCTCCTAGAAATGCTGAATCTATTAAAAATAGTTTTATGAACAGCAAATATAGCTTTCTCGAGTTTTCTGCTAGTTCTCATTGGGCTTATCTTCTCAGCCTCAATCTTGGATTGAGTATTTCATCTAAAGCATGTCCTATGAATATGAATGATAGGACTACTAGCAAAATGCATAGGCCCGGTGGAAATACATACCACCAGGCAAGCTTTATTAGTGCTTGATACTGGTCCGCGAAGAAGAGCATTGTACCCCAGCTAATGTAGTTTGGGTCTCCTAGCCCTAGAAAGCTCAGGCCAGCTTCAATTAATATTGCATTTGCAATGTTGATTGCGGCATTCACGTATATTAGAGGTGAGACATTTGGTAATATGTGCCTGAAAATTATGTATCCATCTCCAGCTCCAACTGCCCTCGCAACTTCAACGAACTTCATTTCCTTGACCGTGAGTACTTGAGATCTAATTATCCTAGCAATTGAAGGCCAGCTAGTTATGCCTATTACGAATATGAGGTTCATTATGCTTGAACCGAGAACTGCGGCTAGAACTATCATTAATGGTAGGCCCGGGATAATTAGTAGTATGTCTGTTATTCTCATGAGTGCCTCATCAATTACCCCTCCATAGTAGCCTGACACTAAGCCTATAATTGTCCCTATAAATATTGAAATGAATGCCGCAGCAAATCCTATTAAGAGGGAAACTCTAGTTCCATAAATTATTTGACTAAATATGTCTCTTCCAAGCTCATCGGTTCCAAGTAGTCCGAAAACCTTATCCTTTGGTATTGAATTGTCGAATATCTTAACCCATGATGGAGGTGAGAATGGTGGTGCAACGCCGATGGAATTTACATCTGTTGGATCGTATGGCGCTATATATGGTGCAAATATTGCTGTTAAAACAAATACTATTAATATTGATGAACCCACAATTCCAAACTTATTTCTTAGAAATGTTCTTAGGAACTCACCTATACTCCTTGAATACCTTCTTTTAAATCGCCTAACTCTCCCCCTAAGCATTTACATTCACCCTCTATAGCCACCATACTTGATTCTGGGGTCGAGAAATCCATAAAGTATGTCTGCAATATAGTTTGCAAATATAACTGAAATCGATATTATCACAAATGCACCTTGAAGTACAGGATAATCCCTCATCATCATCGCATCAAATATTAATCTGCCAACACCATTCCATGAGAAGACTGTTTCAGTTAATGTTGCTCCGCTCACTATGAAGCCGAAGCTTATGGCTACTGCCGTAACTGTTGGTAGTAATGCATTTCTCATTGCATGTCTAACTAAGACAACTCTCTCCGGTAAACCTTTAGCTCTTGCAGTTACTATGTAGTCTTGAGTTAAAACATCCAGCAACGTGTTTCTCATGAGCAGGGCATACTCTCCATAAGATATCATCGTTAAGGTTAAGCATGGAAGCGTCATGTGGTGTAGGAAGTCGAGAATTCTATTGAAGTAGCCTTCAGGTGGGGGTCTACTAATCGTGCCAGCTATGGGGAAAATCCCCAAGTAATATCCAAATAGGAGTAGGAATAGCATCCCAATCCAGAAAACTGGAACAGAATAAAATGTTAGTGCACTCGTAACTATGAATACATCGAATTTTGTACCTCTCCTCCAAGCAGAAATAACGCCCAAGACTACTCCAATGATAACTGATAGCACTGTTGAGCATCCCAGTAAAATTATTGTGTTTGGGAGCCTCTCCATAATGACTTTTATCACTGGTTCTTTCCAGTGGAAAGAGTATCCTAAGTAGCCTGATAAAAGGTTTTTAACGTATAGGAAGTACTGCTGCCAAAGTGGGAGATTTAATCCGAATTTAGCTCTTACTTCCTCTACAACTGATGGTTTAAGAACTCTCTCTGCAACAAGCATTGAAATTGGATCGCCTGGCATTACCCTGAATATGAAGAAGTTAATCGTTATTGTCACAATTAAGGTTATGATTGCATATATTGTTCTTTGCGCAATGAATCTCCTAAACTCTGACAATCCCCATCCACCAAAGAAAGATGTAAAAAATGAGGTTATATATTTAACTTGTTACTTCATCTCCTTCTCATCAAGTAGTACATTGCAATGACCACTATGATCACTATGATAACTACTATTCCAGCTATCAGTTCGATTGGATAGGCTGGTGCTGGTGGAGGAGCTGGCTTTTCCTCAACAGTAAATGTACCTGTTAGTCCATCAATTTCAACACTATATGTTCCAGCCTCACTCTTACTAACTGTGAACGTAACGTCAGTTGACTGCCCTGGCATTAATGTTACTGTTTTTTCATCTTCAACTACGCCATTGATCTTTAAGCTCACCTTTTGAGTTCTAGTGGCATATCCCTTATTGGTTACTGTTACAGTTATGGAGACTAGCTCATTAACATAAACCTTGGTTGGATGAATCTTTAAGTTGCTTATTTCAAATGGTATAGCCTTCCTTTCTGGTGGTAGCCTGAAGTAGTTTTCATTGTATACTAGCTTAATGTACTCGCCCTTAACCCACTCAACGAACTTAAATGGTCCTGACCCAATTGGGTGTTCAGGTTCATACTCTAGTGGATCAGTAACGTTTTCCCATAAGTGCTTTGGCAATATGTATAGCATGACTCCTATATTGTATAGTGAGATCACCGATGTAGTATTTAGATAGACCTTAACCGTATATTTATCGGGTGTTTCAACCTTGTAGACTGGAGATACGTATGGTTCGAATGTTGGAACCTCATAGTCCCTATAATATTCTATAGTGAATTTAACGTCTTCAGCTGTTAATGGCTTTCCATCATGCCAAGTTACGTTTTCATTTAAGTAGAAGGTTATTATCTGCGTGTTATTTTCCTCGAATACTTGGACATCCCATGACTTAGCTATCCATGGAATCATGTTTAAGTTCAAGTCTAGCCTAATCAATGTATCGTATATTAAATCTATTACGGTCGTATCCCACCCGGACGTTATTTTGCATGGACTTAGCGTTTTCGGCTCCTTTAATACTGGTGCTCTTACAATTCCTCCAAACTTCTGTCCCTTAGCATGGACGTTTAGGAAGGACCAGGTATTGAATATTCCAGTACCAGCTTGCTGAAGCCACCCCTCAGTCTTATCCGTTCTATATGCATCTATCATCAACCTCTCGAATAGTGGGCAGTCCGGTATCATTTGCATATGCCATTCCTGGAATTTCCAAATTAGCCTCTTGAGCTCCTCCATATCAGGTGTTGAGAGCATTCTATCTATTAGGGCATCCCAACTTGCATTGTGTATTCCTGGATCATTCCATCCCCATGGAACGTCCTGTGATGAGTGGTATAGTAGTGAGATTGGATCCCATGGTGGATACCAGCCATAGGTCCAGCAGCACATGTCGAAGTCGTGCTGCCCAACTATCTTGTCGATCATAGTTCCATGCTCTGTTGGAGCAGCTTTAATTGGTATTCCAACTTCCTTAGCCCATCCACTTATCAGCTGGGCCATTCTAATTCTAATTGGATCATATGATGGGATCATTATGGTGAACTCCGGTAGGTTCTTCCCAGTTTTCGGATCATTTCTTATTCCATCACCATCAGTGTCTATGAACCCCAGCCTATCCAGTATTTGAGCTGCCTTCGTCAAGTTGAATTCATATCCAGTTACATTAGGATTATGCCATATACCGTGAGCCCTAGGTATGCAGCTGGTAGCTGGCCTACCATATCCAAGCAATAGTACTTCAACTAGCTTCTTCCTATCAACTATATGTGCAATTGCCCTTCTAAAGTCAGTAATATTGAATGGATGCTTCCTACAATTGAATACTAGTGGATAGTACTCTGTGACTTCAGTTGTAACTACGTGAATTCTTGGGTCAGCAGTAACCTCTGCTACTTGTGTTGGTGGAACACCTGGCCACCCTAAAACATCTATTTCACCCTTCCTAAGAGCTAGCATCTGGGCTTCCTGGGTAGTTATAACAACTATGTATAATTCATCACATTTGGGACCCCTATAATCAAATTCGACGGCTTGATTGGCATAGTAGCTCCCATATGCAATTGAAGTTATTGGGGCTAGTATGATTGCTGTGAAGAGCAGTGCGCAGAGTATTCTTCTCAAATTTAATGCATTGACCAAATTTACACCTCAGATATAGTTATCTTAAGATTGACATATAAAACTATTTCAATTTAATTCTACATTGGGATATGAATTGAAGAATGAATCTTCTAGCTATTGGCTCGAGGACTTCACATAAAACATAGGTTTTGAAGGTTATCTTCCCAGCCATGAAATCGAGCTTTGACTTTGGAATTGGAAATGAAAGTATCTTGAAAACCCTTTTCTCCTCAATCACATAATATATTGAGGATAGGTCTTCAGTATGCGTCCAAATGTACTTTCCATCAGAGTAAATTACAACTTGTATCCTCACTATCCTCAGCTTTATTTTGATGGGGTTATTGAGGCTATAGTTAATGAATATGTTTGTTTTATTATTTACATTTTTGAGGTAAACTTCACTTACATCTATTTTAAACTTCTTTCCTAGTAAGTAGGTGTTGATGATTAGTTTAAATGAAATTGATATTATGTAAATTGAGTATGAAAGCAAAGCTACCAATACCATTATCGCAATAAGCTTTCTATAGCTAATCTTCAGTCTTGTCACCACTCAAAAACTTTAAGTTGAAAAAATATAAACCTAATCATGATGCGCTTTCCAAGGGGAATTCCATTAGTGTTTTGCTTGATTACAATATTTACTGCTGCAAATATCTCGTTTACATATTGGAGCAACTATGTTCAATGGGCTTTCATGGTAATAATTTCATCAGCAATTTTCGGATTGCTTGAGAAGTCAATAAGGAATCAAGTGAAAATAATGGTTATCGTATGGTTTATGAGCTTGGTTTTAACGGTTCTTGAGCTATGCTATCCATTACTTGTCTGGGAGAGAAATCCAGTTGTAGTTAATGAAGCCCTAATTATTACCTTGGAAAAGCTGATTTTAATTGTTTTCATGGGTTTGATCATATCAATTGTTGTTTCAATGTTTTCTTCGCTTGTAACTGAGAAGTAGTAGGAAGAAAGACTTTTACTCAATAACTAGGCTTATGTCCCCATTTAACTTGTAAGCTATTACTTTGCCAATTTCCCTATATTCCCCTCCATGACTAATTATGATTTTAGCCTTATTCAGATCTAGGCAGTGCTCATCCTCATTGTAAAACTCGTCATTTACATGTGCCTCAACAATTTCCCCCACAAATATTGTGTGATCCCCTGTTTTAAGCTTGCCAGCTACTATGCACTCTAAGTTGGCTACACATTCCTTTATTAATGGTGGCTTAACTCTTGTTGCCGGTATGGGGGTTAATCCAAATCTTTCAAACTTATCGATTTCCCTACCGCTAACTCTACCGCATTTATGCACTTTCTCTATGATTTCCTTGGTTGGAACTGCGAGAACAAATTCTCCGGTTTGCTCTATTAAGTGGTGTGAGTATCTTGATGGTGCAATACTCACTGCAACCATTGGAGGCATACTAGATGTCTTCATAAACCAGCCAACAGTAAGTACATTTGGCTTACCATTTCGATCAACACATGTAACTAATGCTACTGGAGATGGGAAGAGGAGAAGTGCATGTTTCAAATCCACACGCCTCATATCAAATCCTCCACCATGAAGTATTCTACCTTAACAGTTAAGCTTGTTGCTTCACATGCTAAAAGTACCGACTAAATAATCTTAAGCTTCTAGGTGTTCTTCAATTAATTAAGAATGCTGTATACGGGTACTTACTCTCTCCAACTAACGAGTGATGTTAACTTAAAAATGAACTTAAAATTAATCATCGACAAGCTATTAGTGAATGAAAAGAATTTCACTTTATAGTGAAATTCTTTTTAAGCTAATTTTAGCTTGTTTCAAGCAAAATAGAGCTGAAGGTGAAGGTTATGTTAAGAGAGGAAAGGAAAATCTTACTTCCCCTAACCATAGCAGCAATTCTAATGCTTACATTATCTGCTTTATTCAATACTACTGTTCTCCCATAAGTAATAACTCCTTGCAACGCTAACCTAGATCTAAGAAAGATCATGAGGGCTCTAGGTATACGGGAAAGTAGCAAGTGGCCCGAGGGTTATATTGGTTTCGAGCTTCGGGTAATAGGAGAAAGTGGTAACTATTTTATCATAGAAGTAGTTAGAGTGCATGGCTCATTGAAAGTAAAGATTGGAGATATTTACTACCTAGCTAAGCCTCAAAACTGATTAAATAAATATTAACTTAAACCTCTCCAGCTAAAACATTAGTTTATGCCAGAAAACTTGGCGAAATAACAGTTAATGGTCATAGTTACAATGTTATTGAGGTTAGACCTCTTCAAGAAACAGGAACATTCCCAATATCTGGAACTGTAAGTCCAGGATACACAAATGCTCATGGATATCACTATATACTTGCAGGGCAACGTGTAGACATTACATGTAATTGACAGCCAGTCTCTCAACCAATACATCTTGGATTAATCTATTGGGCTTACGGCTACTTTTACTACTATGAGTACTACAATGGTCATGCAGAAGTGTCCATGTATCCACCTTATGAAGGATGGTACAGCATAGGCGTAGGAAATCCTTCAGAGAATACTAGTCAAATAAGCTATAATGGCTACCATACATTAAATCCTGCTGAATAGGCTAATAATCTCAAGTTGTACAATAAATCGAATCTTTCCTTTCTTTTTTATGAAGCATAAATTAAATTCACCGATAAATGCTAATTAGTTTATTTCCCATTTTCGATAGAGGTTCATTAATATGCTCAAGTTCCTCAAATAATATTGCTAAGCATTCATTAGCAGTTAAATCACTCCTAAATAGAGATGAAAAATAAACTTGAATTAAACCCTTCAATCTCCACTCAATAACCCTAAGCTTCTCAGCTAAATCGCCTCTTTCATTTCTAAATTTATCAACGAACCCTTCAAATTGCTGAATGGAATTATTGATTTACTTTATGTTTTTGTATTAATCTCTTTAAAGCCAAATCTATTTGAATTCCACTTCTCAATTCCCTATTAATATGATATCTAAGTACTCCCTCAGGATTATGAGGATACTTAACTTCATAGACTTCAAGCAAATCCCTATACATACTACTCAATTCATCACTCAACTCTATCTGCTTAAATATATCAATTGCTTCCTTCCTCTCCACCAATTTTGGTGGACTATACATCATATATAATCCGAGAATGACTCCTGTAGCACTTAAATTAAAGGGAAATAAAAATAAGAGTATCAAATTTAGTCCCAATAATAGTTTAATTAAATTTAATTTCATATGTAATGATGCATATAATATTGGATATATTATATATAGTATTGATAATATTGTAATTAATTTCTTAATGTTTAGCTTATATTGATTAATACTTTTAAGGTTTATGTAAATCCCAATTATACAAATTAAAACCAGCATATAAGCAACAATGTAATAGAGGTACCATAATACTCCTAATCGAGTACTTGTCACAACATCTATTATATTCCTAAATGGTACATGACTCGGAAAAGCAATAACACCCCATGAAAAAGCAAAAATAGTACGGCCTTCGTCATAGAAGATGAATTGAGGAAGCATCATCAAACTCAGTATAATAACGATATACGACTTATTTAAATAGTCACTTGAAAAAAGATAAGAAAATACTTTAATAATTCGTCCCCCCTGGCTCATCCCATGCATATTTATGCTATGCTGCAATAATATCTCCATAATTATGTAGAAATTACTAATTTATCTATTTTCCCGTAGCAATTTCCTTAATGCTAAATCTATTTTCACCTCACCCTTCAACTCCTTTCTTTTGACATACATTAAAACATAGTTCTTATCAATTTTATTCTAAAGAACTACTATCAATGCTAATACTTTATCTCTACCAATTCACTTCTCCAATACTTCCATGCTGACAAGTATTTTACTATCAGTTCTTCTGGCTCTTCTAAATATACATAATAATCATTAACATTAACTTTAACCGGCCCTTTAGCTTTATCATAAACATTCTCCCTTACTTGCAATAGCATTAAATACTGGTAGATAAGCTATGTGAGGCTTCTCGCTATTAGGTTTTTTAGTTTCTCGATAAGCCTTATAGCGTCCTCCCTATGAAAGTCGAAAGTCTTCTTCTTGAGGAAGTTGTGATAGAAGTTAGCGTGAAGGGTCTCAACACTTGAAAACAACCTCGTATATTCAGGATCCCCCTCCTTTTCAGAGAGGTGTATGGATATCTCCTTTAATTCCCTATGCGAGTAATGTGGTAGTCCCTCAACTTCCCCTATGGCACTTAAAAGTGACGTTACGGCGCCCCAATACTTCTCGCCAGCTTGGGGTAAGTTACCCTGCACATATAATTCTTCAGCCTCCTTCAAGTATTTCTCATGAAGTCTCAAATAGATTTCAACTCTAACCATAGGATCGAGTTTCTCGATCACAGTAGATATGATTATGTCTAAAACTCCGTGGCCCTTCCTTCTAGCCTCATTCTCTAGTATCTCGTAGACTTCCTTAGGTATCTCGATGGTCACAGACATAGTGTCACCTAAAGACGTACTCTCATAGGATCTAAAATACATTACTATGATCCCCTATATGTTAATGTACTTTATCGAGTTTCAATTGTCAATTATAATAATCCTTTTTCTATTTAATTCCTAAATCCCATCTTCATATCAGCAGTATGTTAGCACCTAGGACTGATATGTTGATGTGATAATAAATGTGGAAATTGGATTACTAAAACATTTAAAAATTGTACTTAAGTTTACGCTTAAACTGGATCTATATTATTAAGCGGAACTTCACGTTACAATTTGGGGATCCAAATTGATAAGTGACTATAGGATGGTATTATGGGAATATGCTCCTGGAGCTTGTGGAGTAATAATGCTAATGGAATAGACTATCATACACGACTTGTACAGCTTTTCAGTTTCATCACGCTCTGATGGGTATAGTAGTGCTGATAAAAGCAGAAGCTGTACATTACTGAGTTGCAGCATAAGGCAAGAGTTAGTAGGTCTGCAGTCTATACTGCTATTAGGAGACTAATCGAAAGAAATTTAATTATTATTGAGGAGATCGATAGATTCCATTTCAAAGATATATAAAGTTAACAGATAAAGGAAGAAAGATTGCTAAATTATTAATTGAAATTAAAAATATGTTATTAAGTTAACAAAATTTTAGTATAAAGAAGGTATGGTAAGTGACTATGTAGTACACCCTTATATAAAATTTTATATAACCTAAATAGGGTATAAAGTACTGGATGAAGCCCCTGACCGACGTAAGATGAGGGGTGTGGGGCGGATTTTGGCGGGAAGCTTAAGCTTCCCGCCCATGCTTTAATTTGTCTTATGGGTTTTCTCTATAATGCTAATTAGTTTCTCCCGCTGTAACTTTCATGTTATGATAAAAGTCTTCTTGTAAATTTGCAATAAATTCTTAACTGAATAATCTGTCAGAGTGGACAGGCATGGATGAAGGTTTGCTGATTGCAGTTGATAGAAGTTCTAGTAAGCGGGTTACTACTTACTGTATTGTAGTGGCTGAGGTTAGTAGTCAGAGAGTTCTAGCGAATTTGAGGGATAAGTTTGAGTCAATTAAGAACTTGGATAAATATGAGCGGAGAACATACTTCACTTTAAGATTGAAGACTATTAACAAGTTAATTTCGGAAGGACACCTATTAGAGTTGAAAGTTCTAATTCATGCACATGAAGTAAGCAGAATACTAAAGAAGTACAGGGGTAAATTGACTATAGCAGTTATCGATGACAAGCTAGTTAAATTAGCATCAGAAATAATACCTGAGGATTTCATGGTTCCAGAAGGTAAATTACGTCACAGAAAAGTACGTGGTGTATCTAGAAGAGCACTAGAAACATTAATTCTCATAGCAGATAACATGGCCAACTACGTTAGAATCGAGTTAAGTAGAGGGAGAAAATTACATGAAGTATTGAGGAAAATATCAATAAAGTAGTTTATTGCCAAGATAAGCGTATTAATTAATTTAGAGAAAACTACCTTATCTCCTCTAATAACGATATTAAATACGAGAACCTCCTCTCCTTAACTAATGATAGTAAATGTCTCACAGACTTTCTTGCACTATCCAAGTCCTTTGCCTTCTCCATTTCAAGTGATGCTAATTCAAGGCCATCTTCAAGTCCACGAGCATAATCTTTGTTCAAAACCCTCACCTCTAAGAGCAAAACTAGTAGTTCTCACAAGCTTAACTGGGAGATAGAACTTCAAATCTGGGAGATGCTTTAGAAGTAACCCAACAATCACTTCCTTACTTACTCTTAGAGGTGAGAGGATCGTTTCGACTGCACTTATTAGCATTTCAATGTATTTTTCAACACCGTATTTCCCGTCATCAACTAACTCCAATGCTTTTACTCTCATGAACGGATTGCTAGCGTCATATCTATTGAATATGTAACTTATAACTCCTCTAGATCCTATTCTTACTCCATTATTGATTAATTGGAGTGCTGCAATTACATGGGGGAATTTAGACTTATATTCAAGTGGGTGCTTACGAAGTACTCTATGGATGACTAACTCTTCTACTGGAACTTCACCATTAATTAAAGATTTAATTGCATCAGCAAGCACACTAACTACTTTACCAACATTATTCCTGACTACAGGTAAACTATTGGCATCAAGTAGCTTCTCAATCATCTTTAACTGAACTTTCCTAATGTACTCTGGATAGTCGTATCTTCTAGCTTCAATACCCTTATAGACTAACTTGCCATCGTAGGTTATTCCGTAGTATCTTTTTGTTGCAGCTAGACTTGGATCTGTTTTTTGTGGTATGAATGCTAGGTATTTGAAGTAGTTTTCAATTGATATTGGTAATCCAACTTCACTTTCAATTAAATTTCTCAAGTACTCGTAGTCGCTTAACTTTGCACCTGGCTTTTGCACGTATATTGAGTCCACGTCTGCATAGATCACTTTGAAGCCCTCACGCTCAACCATATTTAATGTTTTCACAATTATAGTGCGAGATATCCTATTTATCTCCTCGAAGCACTTAACATTACCAAATCTATTCCAGGGGCAACCAGAATAACCATAAACAACTACTAAAACTGATTTCAATGCCTTCTGCTTTTGATCAGCATAAGTTTTAAATGGACCTTCAGACAAATTTTTAGCAAGCTTTTTTAAGTATAGTCTTCTATTAAGCCAGTATTCAGTTATTTCAGCTAAGAATCCCTTACGATCCCTAAGCACTTTTCCAGCATCAATAACAGTTTCGTATGATATGTTGTATTTGACTATTATATTTGGATATTGAGAGTCAAAGTCGAGTTGACATACATTTTCATAAACCCCTATTTGAGGATTAAATGTCAATCCTCCATGATCAACTACATGAAATTTGCTTAATGTTCTAAAATCTGTATTAGAATTTCTGGCAATTGGAAGCAATATGTTTCTCTTCAATGCTTCATAGCACTGCCTAGAATCGACGAGATGTCCTATTGGCCAATTAACAGCTAGGTCTGGCGGTAGCATTGAGTAATTGCAGAGTTCAGCTATTCCAGCTAAACCGTAATCTTCAAAGTAACCTGGATCAACAATAACTCTACCAATAAAACTAATATTTTTATCATTCAAGTTTTTTCTACCTAAATTGAGCTTTAAATTATTAATTTCAGCTCTATACTTGAGATACCTTATTGTGCTTTTAGGTGTAATTATGAAGTCTGGATCTAAATCACTAATAGCTTTTTCAAGTTCAACTAAAATTTCACTTTCACATCCATCCAGGACTATTATATCTCTTCTAGTGCACAGAGTGATTTTACTTATTGGATCAACTTTTGGATTAGCATAGATGCTCTTAGAATTAGCATGTAAATTTAATGTTAAGTAGTTAATGGGTGGAGGCTCTAAATTCAATTCTCCAATTATAGTGAACTTACCACTAGAATCATACTTTACTGGATTTAGACATGGAACACCTAAATTAAACATTAACTTCTGCCTATGAGCTAAATCGCAATTGAAAATCTTACATGGAAAACTAGATAATTGCCTTAACACATCCCTATAATTCTTAATACTATCAACATATACGTGGAGAACCTCAATATCCCTATTCGACCCTAAATTTTCCCTCGCAAACTCGATTTCTAAATCATAGATGTTAGGGTGTTTTTCAAGTATTCTCTGCAACTCATTAATGTCCATGTTAATTGGTTTAATGTAGAAGTCTGGCCTATAGGGTTTAGTAATTTCCTCATTAGCACCACTATTGGTTTTAAACCATATAGTAGCCTTGTCATCATGAATATTGACTGTTATAATGTAGCCCTTCAAAGCAACTTTTCACCTAACATTCAACTTCTTCTTTAACTTCTCAACTTCACATTCAAGAAACTCAATTTTCTCCTTCAACTCACCAATTTTACATCTATTATCAACTACAGCTACTAGTAGCATTGACTCCATTAGCGTCGGCGTGTTGAGATAGCTTATTGCTTGAAACTCACTATTCCAAGCTTCAACTATTTCATCAAAAGCTCTACGCCTCCTCAAGCTTATCAGTGCATTTTTGAAGTAGCCCTTTAGCTCAGTAATTTTACTTTCAAACTTCATTCTAATAGAAACTGTTAGTCTCCCCATAATTTCACCTCAAAACTCCTCCTAACCTTAGGTAGTAATGGATGCTTGATAATGTAAGCGTAAAGATATTCAGGTAGCTTAGACTTCTTAAAGAAAACTATCACGTTAAATAGGTGCTTAAAGTATGAACCTACAGGTAATGGGATTTTATATAGTGTTTTATCGGTTGAAGCTGTACTCGTAGCTATTAAAATCAATTTGTTTTTTATGCATTTACTCCAAATTCCCCAAGTTTACCATTAAACTCGCACTCCTCAGCTCCCCGAACTATCAGAATTAACTGCATAGTTGAAGTTAATGGAGCTAATAGAAATGTTGATAGGAGTAATAGGATGAGTATGGGATTACTCCTTAATCCCATATACTCCCATCCTTAAATTTAAATGAATACGGCTTGAATTGGAAAATTCAACATATATAAAGTTTATTCCAGTTTATTCTGAAACTAAGCCGATTAAGCTTTATAGTGAAGTAAGGATTGGAAAGAAAATTGGAAAACCTTACTCCTTCCTCTTTAGCTTCTCATTGAAGAACTTCAAATCGATTTTATACCTCCTCCTTCTACATCTGGGTTTTAAATCTACTAAGTACAATCGACTCCTATACTTATCCACAAAGCCTGATCCGTCACACCATGCTGAAATATCTCTTACATTCACTAATCTCCATCATTTTTATCTATGGATCTAAGTGATGTAGGTGAGGTAACTACAAGCTTACCTTTCATCAAGTTTTAGATATATCACAAGCTTGTCAATAAACATATCAAAAAGTATATACCAATATTTTAATTTTTTATTTTTACATGAATTACTTTGAAGAAAAAATATATATTTCGATTCTTAATTTGCAGTTAGAGGGGGGTGTTCTATTATTTGAGAATCAGAAAAATCCTACTATTAACATCATTAATTCTAATTCTCTCAAGCATAAGTTTGAAACTAGCTTGTACAAGTAGTAGCGACGACTATCAATTAAACCCTGAGGATTTATGTCCAAACGGGAAGCTAGTGAAAGACGAGGAAATTAGTAAATATTACGGGAAGACTATCGACGTGGAAACGTTAATTAAACTTTTCGAAATATTTGAGAGAAAATATCCAGGCCATCACTACGGAGTTATATTCAAGTTGATTGAAGTGGACGAGAAATCGATAATTGACCCCAGAACTAAGCAACCCACTAATTGGGTAAAGCTTAAGAAAATAATGCTCATAGGATTCTACGACTACAGTCCTCGACTATGAATAAAAACAAAATTTTTATTTTTTAACTTTTTACTTTGGTAAAATGCAATGTTAACAGCTCATTTGAGCTTTAGTGACTCAACCTACTAGCAGAGGTTTCTTTAGCTGATCTCTGGATAGGTGGGAAAGTCAGTTGATTGTTAATGGGAGGTTAAGAGGAATTCTTGGAGTTCGAGACGGAGAGAGCTCAAATCTTCATGATTCTTAGGGGAGGAAGTTGGTGTGCTATTCATGCACTAATCTTTTAAAGCTATTAAACTAAGTCTCCCCGATGAGCTCCAAGTATGCTGTTGAACTTATCAATGTCGAGAAAGACTACTTGCTGAGTAGTGTTAAGGTTAGAGCTTTAATTCTTCAGCTAAGCTGCATGCTGGTAAATTATTTATTTACTGTAAGTTAATTGCTTTCCGTGAAGTGGCTTCCATCATGGCTAGGTGAAGTGTACTCTACACTATACTCAGAATTTGGTGATCGAAAATTCAGTTTAGATGATGCAGTACATGCTTTAAATCATCCTCGCGATTACGTGAAGGTTGCTCTCAGTCAATTATGTAAATTGGGTTGGTGTGTTAGGGAGAGTAAGGGTGTGTATAGTCTCCTTAAGCCACTTGAATGCATTCTAACTTTAACTGGCGTAATGAAGGGGATTGATAAGGTTCCATGTAGGGAGTACGTTCCGCTACTTAGGAGGGTTATTGCTGAACTCTATGAGCTTCTGCAGTCGAACCTCTTAGCAGTAATACTTTTCGGTTCAATTGCTAGAGGTGATGCGAAGAGTAACAGTGATGTTGACCTATTAGTTATTGCAAGTAACTTACCTAAATCATATCTTAAGAGAGCTGCTATGCTAACTCAAGTAGTAGTGAAGACTAGGAGTTTACGCGTTAAATTGTGGTCTAAGAACATTTACACTTCCCTTCAAATACTAGCCTACACGCCTGAAGAGATGAAGCGATTCCATTCATTCTACTTCGACTTAGCCTTCGACGGAATACTATTGTACAGTAGAGGTGGGTATGGTGAGAAGCTTCTCAGTGAAATTAGGAGGAGAATTGAGGCGATGGGTGTTAAGAGAGTTTACACTTCTGGGGGGAACTGGTATTGGACTGTGAAGTGATGAAGAGACTCGCACTCGACTACTTGAGGAGAGCGAGAGCTAGAATTATAGATGCTAAGTCAGCTTTAAAGCGAGGTGACTACCCGGAAGTTGTGAGGTATTCTCAGGAGTGCGTTGAATTATCATTGAAAGCTGCTTTAAGACTAGTTGGAGTAGAGTACCCGAAAGTTCATGATGTTAGTGATGTGCTCCAGGAGTGTAGAAGCCGTTTTCCAGCATGGTTTAGAGATGCAATTGATGAGTTAGCAACTATTTCAAGTGAGCTAGCACTTGCGAGAGGACCAAGCATGTATGGTGATGAAGAGAGGGGAATTCCAGCAAGTGAACTATTTAGTAGAGTTGATGCCGAGGAAGCATTGAGGAAAGCTGAGAAAGTACTTGAACTATGTAGTAAGTTAGCTGAAAACCTCACTTGAAGTAAAGTTGAAAGCTAGTTTCAATTGAAGGACTTGAGCTTTGAGGATACTGCGAGTAGTTATGATTATGTATGAATTGTGCATTAGCTTTTTAAAGTTCATCAATTCACGTGTTCCCCGATGAGCTCTAAGTATGCTATTGAACTTATCGGAGTTGAGAAGGAGTATTCTCTCGGTAAGGTTAAGGTTAGAGCTTTGAGAGGTGTAGATCTCAAAGTTGAGTCAGGTGAATTCATTTCCATAGTTGATCCATCTGGTAGCGGTAAAACTACACTCCTAAACATTATAGGTTTACTCGATAAACCCACTAAAGGTGAAGTCTACCTTTACGGACTTGATGCTTCAAAGTTGAGTGAGAAGAGTAGGGCTAAGCTTAGATTAAAGTATATTGGATTCATATTTCAAATGTTCCATTTAATTCCATGGCTAACTGCACTAGAAAATGTTGAGTTACCATTAATTCTAGCTGAATTACCTAAGAAGGTTAGAGTTAAGAGAGCACTTGAATGTTTGAAGGCCGTGGGTTTAAGTCATAGAGTAAATCATAGACCTGGAGAGCTTAGTGGTGGTGAGCAGCAGAGAGTTGCTATTGCACGTGCAATAGCTAATAATCCCAAGATAATTCTAGCTGATGAACCGACTGGGAACTTGGATAGTAGAACTGGACTTGAAATAGTGAAGTTACTTAAGAAGTTAAATGAAGAATTGAATACTACAATCGTACTTGTTACTCATAATCTTGAGGTCGCGAGGTAGTTAAGGAGGGGATGGTACATTGAATTTTAAATCTTCAATTTAATGCTACTCATAGTTCTAGCACTTCTACAAGTTCAAGATTGGAGCTGTCAAGTTTTAGCTCAAAATTTAATTCAAGTAGTTGATGTTTACTGGGGTGAGTATGGTAATCCAATTGAAGTTGACTTAGGAGATAAAGGTGTACCCTTAACCATAATTGCTAGGAATAGTGGTTCCAACTCGATAACGAATATCCTTGCAACTCTACACTTAATCGAACCTTTTGAAAGCTTAAGTTCAAAGCTCAGCACGTCAGCTTACCATGCTGGAACAGTTCCACCAGGCGGATTATTCCACTTAACATTTTACATTAACATTGGTGAGCATGGAAGCTACAAGTACCTATACCTTGCAGCTCGGATTAGACTACTCTGAAATCATTAGGGGGTCGTACTTGAGCAGACATGAGTCGTTAACCATTGAAGTTCCACTACTCGGAAAATCGAATTTAAAGTTTAGACTTGATAGAGAGTGCATTGTAGCTGGCACACTAAACAAGTTAAGCTTGATAATTAGGAACACTGGGTCATTGAGAGCTTTAAATGTTAAGTTTACGGTTCAAGCTTTAACCCAAGCAGTTTCAGTTGATGTGCAGGAAGTAGAAATTAAACTTCTTGAAGCTAATTCGAGCACATCAATCCCAATTTCAATCTACGTTCCACGATCACTACTGGGCTCGAGAGTGCTACTGCTAATTGATGGATCATACACTTCAGTTTACGGTTTTAGGAGGAAGTTTTCAAGTAGAATTAGTGCTTCAGCTAGTGTAGCTGTCTTCCTGGTCTTTTCTCGATTCTCTCCTACCTTTAGCTTTATCGTGACTCCCACTCCCCTTTTCACTCCTAGCTTTTCTATGGCACTTACCCCTACGCCTCCTTACTGCTTTTATAAAATAGCTATTAAATTGATAAAATTTGATATGATGATTCAATGCTGATAGAAGCAATAGTTGTCAGAACTTTAGTAGATGCAGCCTTAATAGTAGATTTGAGTGAATTAATTGAAATGTTGAATAGAGCGATAGAGGAGTTTTCATATAATATGAAGAAATACAAAGAGTCTAAATTGAAATGTACTATGAAATCAGTTAAAGGGCGGGAGAGTGTTTGATTGAGAGCATAGTGAACTTCCTAGTTTGGATTGTTAAGAGGTATTCGTGGACTGGAGTACTCATTTCAATGGTTATGGAGAGTGCATGTCTGCCAGTGCCAAGTGAAGTTGTAATGCCTCTTGCAGGCTTCGCTCTTTGTGAAAACTTAAACTGCATACTTTACGCTTCAATCATTGCTTCAATTGCCAATTTAATTGGTTCATGGATTGCATATACTGTAGGGTATTATGGTGGTAGGACGATCATAGTGAAGTATGGAAAGTACTTGCTTATAACTAAGGAGGATTACTTGAGAGCTGAAAATTTCTTCAGCAAGTACGGTGGATTGGCAATTTTAATTGGGCGCATGCTTCCAATTGCGAGGACGGTTATTTCGCTTCCAGCAGGAGTTTTCTCGATGAATCCACTCAAATTCACAATATATACTATGGTGGGCTCGATTCCATGGAACTTCACTTTAACCTATTTAGGCTATTATTTAAGTGAGAACTGGCATTTAATAGTTGATTACTTGAAGTATCTGGATTACTTATTGGTGGTGCTATTAGTAATTTTCATAGCAATTTTCATTATGAAAAGAATGGGGAAATTAAGTTATAGGAAGCTTAGATTGCAGACCTCCTCTAAATAGGTCTCCGGCTTTAATGGCCATTCCTTCACATTAAATTCTCCCCTAGCCTCAGCTAGCCTTTTAATGAGTTTGGCTGCTTCACTGCTTCTCCACCATTTCTCGCCAAATTCTTCCTTTAATCTCCTCTTAATCACTGCTACTCTAACTGCAGCTATCATGTAACTTGGAGAGTAGAGGTCGTAGCTTGGCATTATGTGGTGTAGTAACCAGTAATCTCCAGGTACTTTAATGAAGAACTTCTCCGTCAATTCCTGCCATCTCTCAGCCGCTCTCTCTGCGCTATAATTATATCTCCAAAACTCTAGCTTCATTATGCTATTTGCAGCATAGAAGGTCAGAAATGCTAGGTGCATGAACCTCCTCCTATCAATAACCTCCCTAACTGCCTCATCAGGTAGTTTGAGCTCCTCTCTCAAGTATACTTCATCTTCAAGCAAGTACTCCAGCAAGTAGCTGAACGTTTCTGCCACACTCATAGGCACGACATATCTCTTCCAAACTGGATCGCTTGGATTGGCTGATACTCCATGCAGTGCATGACCGTGTTCATGATAGATTGATCCGAAGTCAGTGAATGGTGCAACTTTCCTATAAACAACACGCACATCATCGGGAACTTTAATTGAGAAGCAAAACGCGCTTGGACTCTTTTTAGGTCTATCTTCAGCATCAACACTTATCTTTGAGAGATCTACGTTCAGGGACTTCAATAGCTCTGAAATCTTCTTTAGAGGATCTAGGTTCTCGAAGTACCTATTTAATGGCCTGTAAATTCTCCCCCTCCACGTATAGTAGTCGTCATAGTACTCATACCTGTCTTTACCCAAAACCTCAGGGGCATAGTGCTCAGCTGCTCTTAGGAATGCCTCTTTAGCTCCTAAACCAAGCTTTTCCACTAAGTTGTATAGCTCGTCATAGGATATTTGCTCGAGCTCTAAGTATGCATCAAGTGGAGTTAAGCCATATCTAGCATATACTTCGCGTGAAATTTTCATGCGCTCTTCAACTAATGGAGCTAATTGAGGTGCCTTGCTGATGAACTCATCGAATAGCTCCTTTCTCTTAGTTGGATTGTCTTCTCTAGCATTAAACTTCCTCCAACTACCCCAATTAACTGGCTGACCATTTAAAGTGTATTTTTCACTCCTAATTATATCCATGCGCTTCTCCTCAAATTCAAGTTCAACTTTTAGCCTCTCATCTCTAGCAACGTGATAAATGCATTCGAGAAACATTCTTCTAGGCTCACGATACTTCTCTAAAAACTCTCTACATAGATTCGCTAGCTCCTTTGAAAGCCTATCCATCAGCTCCTTATCATAGGGTAGCCCAGCTCTATGATTGTAGTACTGCTCCATTAATCTAGCTCTAACATCCTCAAATCTCCTACACCATTCCTCTAATTCCAAATCTGTTCACCAAAGATAATTCTAAACTTCAGAAGTAAATAGTGTTGCTGGTTGACTTCTCTAGTTCCGAGATAATCATTTTGATTGGATGGTCCAACACCCTCTGTAATGAACTTGGGAGAGCTGGGGTTTATCAAGAATAGATGAAATGCTCAACTATGCTCCGACGAATTCATCATGATGCGAGAGGGAGAGTCCTTTGATCCATGTTCCGGTACATGCCTTAAGAAGATATTGGAATGGAATTCAGAAGTTATGGAGTTTAAGTTGAGTATTCGGGGTAAATTAATTAGGAATGATGGGCTCATAATGCTAGTGGTTGCATGGGAGTAGCTAGTCACCAGTCAATAATTAAATTAATAGTTTTAACACAACTGCTAATTGATGCCTGCAAGTAGTATTGAGCTATTTGAGAAGGTAATTGAATTTTTGAAGTTAGGTAAACCTATTGCCCTATGCACTATAGTCGATAAGATTGGCTCTGGACCTAGAGGTGTCGGCTCAAAAATTGTCGTGACCAGTGATGGAGAGGTGATTGGAAGTATTGGGGGCGGAGGCTTTGAACGCATACTCATTGATAAGGCAATTGAGTCTATTAGAGAGGGTAAATGTAGGCTGATCACGTTTTCCCTAGGAAGTGGTAGGGGTGTAGAGACGGGGTTAATTTGTGGTGGCAGTTTAACTGTGTTCATAGATGTTATCAAACCTAAACCTAGATTGATAATTTTTGGCTCTGGAAGTATTGCTAAACCCCTAGCTGAAATAGCTCATAGAGTTGGTTTTGAAATATTAATTGCAGATGACCATGAAGACACTGCTACTCGAGAGAGGTTTCCAATGGCTAGTGAAATTATAATTGAAAAACCACTATCCAAAGTACTTGGCAAATTGGAAATAGAAGCCAGTGATTTTATTGCAATAGTTCATGGTGAAGTTGAAAGCGAATTCCTCATTTTAAAGGAGGTTTTAAAGAAGAGGCCAAGATATGTGGGCTTACTTGGAAGCAAAAGGAAGGTTTCAGTTCTCAAGAAAAGGCTGTTGGAAAGTGGATTTACAGTTAAGGATCTAGACATTCTCCATGCTCCAATAGGCCTGGATATTGGTGCTGAGACTCCGAGTGAAATTGCTGTAAGTATCGTGGCAGAGTTAATTAAAGTTTTAAGGGGGAAATAGCTTGATAACAGCAATAGTGCTAGCTGCAGGTGAGTCAAAGAGGTTTGGTAGAAACAAGCTTATTGAACCACTTCTAGGTAAGCCGATGATAAGATGGACTGTTGAGGCTGCAGTCAATAGTATTGTTGACGAGGTTATTGTCGTACTGGGCTTTGAAGCCCATAAAGTTAGAAGGGTAATTGAAGACTTGCCATGCAAGTTTATTTTAAATAAAAATTATTCAGCTGGAATGAGCTCCTCTGTTAAGCTTGGAGTTAAACAGGTTGCTGGGAAAAGCGAGGCTGTAGTAATAATTCCTGGAGACTGCCCACTTATTGATGAGAATTCAATAAACAAGGTAATTGAAGCCTTCAGGGAGAAGTGTCTGCCAATAGTTATAGCTACTTATGGTGGTAGGAGAGGGCATCCAATACTAATTAGCCGAGAACTGTTCGATGAGGTAATGAAGATCAGCGAGAAAACATTTGGCTTGAAATATGTTATTAAGAAATATGAAAGCAAAATATTTCACGTTGAAGTCGATAATCCGGGAATTTTACTTGACATCGATAATCCTGAAGATCTAAGAGAGGCTGAAAAATTAGCTTTAAAGGGAGTTAGCAATACATTAATGTAGATGCTCACTACGAAACTCTTCAAATACATACCTGTGAATGAGGCAGTCAACAGAGTGTTAAAGGTGCTAGACCACATCACCCTGAAGACTGAGGAAGTGCATATTAAGAGTGCTTTGGGTAGGGTTTTAGCTGAAGAAATTAGAGTTAAAGAGGATATTCCACTGCACAATGCATCCCACTTTGATGGCTACGCAGTTGATTATAGAGATACTATAACTGCCTCACCTAAAAACCCACTTAAACTATCAATTAAGGGTGAAATTTACCCGGGTGAAGATCATGATTTGAATATAGGTGCTGGAGAAGTATTTTACGTAGGTACTGGGGCATATCTACCTAAAAATGCAAATGCAGTAATACCAGTAGAATCAGCTAAAGTTATTGGTTCAAATATGATCGAAATAAGGCATCCAGCTAAGTATGGAGATCATGTAGTGTGGAAGGGTAGTGATTTTAAGGCTGGAGAAATGGTTTTCAGACCAGGCCACATATTGAGGCCCCCCGATTTAGGTTTACTAGCTCAACTAGGCTATCATAAAGTTAAGGTATATGGTAAGCCGAAGGTCTCAATAATATCGGTGGGAGATGAATTGGTTTCCAGAGCTATCCTCGATAAATCAGTTATTATTGAAGGCCTATTGAGGGAATATAATTGTATTCCAATTGATTTAGGAGTAGCTGGAGATGATGTTAATGAAATTAGAGAGCTAATTATTAAAAGTGCTCATTCAAGTTCACTTATAATTACAATTGGTGGCTGCTCGGTTGGTAAGAAAGACCTAGTTCCGGATGCAATACTTTCAATAGAGAATTCGCAAATAGTTGTTAGGGGTTTGAAGAGAGTTCCAGGCAGACAGACTAGCTTCGCAGTGGCTTTGGGGAAGCCAATTCTCATGTTACCCGGACTAATTCAGTCAATGATTATCGGCTTCTACTCACTTGGAGTGCCAGTAATAGCTAAGTTGCTTGGGGCGCATTTAAAAAGCTTTCATCACATAATTAAAGTCAGGATTTCAAGAAGTATCGAGCTAAATAGAATGAAGCCCTTTGAACGCATAGTTTTCGGGAAAATAGTGGACTACATGGATCATCCAATAGTTAAGCCCTTGCCAGGCATTTCAATGCACATTAACCCAGTAGTGAGGTCTGATGGATTCATAATAATTCCACCAATGAAAGTAAGTGTATCGCCCGGTGAATTACTTTCATTTCACCTCTTTAAATCAATAATATAGAGTGAAATGATTATGATGAAAGTCACTTTAAATGAATTGCTAAATAAGTTCAATATAGATGTTAATGAGCTTAAAAGAGAATTTGAAAGCAGAGGAATAGATTTAAATAAAATATCGATTTATATTCTGAACTATATACCTCTAAGAATACGTCACTTATTTTTTGAATTGAAAAATAAAGGTTTACTTGTAATTGAAGCGAGAGCTATAAATGGCAAGTTGATTCTATTCTGTACTCCAAATAGTATAAGTGGAAGACAATAGCCTGCACTTCTACTTAATCTATTTAATCCTTCTTTTGAGCAGTATTGCAACTATAAGGGCAGTTAAAATTACTGTTCCCGCAATAAGCATGTAGCCAACTATTTTGGATGTAAGAGGAGGTATTTTAAAGCCTCTCTCAACTATTTTGAATTTAATTAGCAGTTCATTAATTTGCTCTCCAGGTAAAAAGGCCTCTGGAGGCATGTTTGAAACTTCAATTGCTAATCTGCGTTTTTTAATGCGTAGCTTAGGGGGAATTCTTGCCTCAAGAATTATGATATCAAAGTTCGCGCGTTTCCATAGGATAATCCATATTGTAGAGCAAAATGATTTTTCATTAACTTTGAGTGGACCAGTGAAATTGAATAGATTGAAGAGGTCAAGAACATATACTTCGCCAGCTCTATGCTTGAAATATTTTGGAAATTGAGCTTGGTACTCTAGCTTATATCTAATATTACCCTGATCATCTTTAAAAATTGAAAACAATAACTTACTAAAACTCTTAATATTCTTAATGTTAATTAAGTCAAGGAATCCGCCTCTAGGCTTATATTTCAAGAATAAGTGAATTATTCTATCAATGCTCGATCCCACTATTTCATAGACATAAAAAACTTCACGGCGAGTTTTTCCAGTTAGTGGTGATGTAAAAGACTGCTCTTCTCTTAATATCAACTTGCCATTGCCACCAAATATTGAAGTCCATTTATGGCATAGTTCGTAAGCAAATAAATCTGCTTCCTCCCTACTAATTTTATTCAAATCATAACGTATAGCTAATCTCGGATTGCTATTTTTTGTAATACTTAAACCACAAGCAAAAAGTCCTCTACTCACATCGGATATATCTAAAAATGGATTTGAAATTAAAGATTCAATCCAAACAATTAAACTACCATTCTCAAAAACCTGAACTTGAAGATGCTCATAAAACCATACCTTCATTTCATTGAGTGCAATTTTATCGCAAGCACTATTCAACGTTCCAATAGCAGATTGTATAATTCGAGTACAACACATTAATATTACAATTAATAAGAGAACTCTGGAAACTATAATCTTTTTCATATTTTTCCCGAATAACTCTAGAGTAAAATATATATATCGTTTTCGATATTTAACATGATGTCAATCATAAAGTTAAAAACGATATTAATGATATTTTTATTGATTTTAGCTGGTAACATAATTGTACTAGCAAAAATCAGGTAACTCCATTGGTAACATTTGATTTGGTAGGTAACTTAAATCATGGAGAAAGCTCTTATGAAGACTATGGCAGGCACAGTTTACAGCCATATAATCCACATTATTTCATAATTGAAATGTGGTACGTGCCAAGTCAACCAAATCTATGGATAAGATACTACAGTCTTAGAGAAAACAAACTAAAGCCACTAGATCTCTACACAGATGGGTGGGGAAGTGGAGAATACTTTGTATATACATCTGATGGAGAAGTAGACGGTGCTATGTATATAGACATTTACTATTATGAGTATCAACCAGACTATGGCAGCGTGTTCTACAATGGTGAATGCTGGATTCCAGGAGGCTAACTAATATCATCACCTTTTTCTGCAAATATTAATGGGAAGTTGTAGTATTGCATAGCTTTATCTTAACTAAATAATTAGGTAGGCTTTTCAGTCTCTCATCTCTTAAGAGTTTTGAAGCTTCTCCGTATCAGTACTATTTTCCAAGCTTTATGACATAGGCTCTATCAGCTAGCTCTAAGCTATATCTAACATGTTACTCCACAAGCAGTATCGTTAGAAATACATAATGCATAAGCTCATGGGGATCCTTGATTTTCTTGCTTTTTACTGCGTGCTTTCGTAATTAAGTTTTCATAAAAAGTTAATGATGGAAATAACTCTACCTTACATATTCACATCTACACCATTTAACTATCATTGTAGCCATTACTTTAACTGCTTTAATCACATTGCTTACCTTGACGTGCTCATTATATGCGTGCATCTGCGTTATTGTTCCTGGGCCAAAGCAGACTGTTGGTACTCCCATTTTCATTAGAATTCGCATGTCAGTTGCTCCTTCATGTCCCTTAACTACTGGCTCCTCTTTAAGTGCAGACCTATATGAGCTTATGAGTGTTTGAACTATTGGGTGTTCAACTGGTATTTCAACTCCCTCTCCAGCATAGCCTTCCTGCCGCACTATTGGTGGATTGAATCTAAGCCATGGATCTATTTTCGAGTATTCGAGTATGAAGTTCCTTAACTCATTAATTGCCGACTCTATGGTTTCTCCCGGTAGTAGGCCCATCCTACCCTTAAGTACTGCTTTATCTGGGATTGCGCTTGGATATGTACCTGCATTTAGCATTCCAATGAAAAGTGCAAGTACACCTCTTGGATCAGAATATAGTGGGTGCTTCTTCTCCCTAACTCTTATCTCATATAGCTTCTTAACGGCTTCGTAAACTTTGTATGCTTGCTCAATAGCATTTACTCCCTCCCAAATTCTGGACATTGAAGCAGTTCTACCTTTAACTTCAATAGTGAACCACATGCTACCTGAAACTGCTGGTTGAACTTCTAGGTCGCTAGCTTCAGCATTTATTGCTCCATCAGCTTTATACCCTCTGAGTAGAGCTGCAAGCGTGCCATTACTAGTGTACTCCTCATCTATTACGTAGTGCATGTATATGTCTCCCTTAGGCTTAAGCCCCGCATCGAGCAGGAGCTTAACGGCCATGGTGAATGCTGCAATACCACTCTTCATGTCTGAAGCTCCTCTACCGTAAAGGTAATCTCCCTCAATCGCTCCACTGAAGGGGTCATACTTCCAAGACTCTCTTGGACCTGGAGGTATGACGTCAACGTGACCATTGAATATTAGCGACTTACCACCACCAGTTCCCCTAACTATTCCAACTAGCATTGGCCTATTTTCGTACGGTATCTTAGGTTTCTCAGCTAATGGATGCTTCAACACTTCATCTCCAATAATCCACATATCGTAATCTATACCCCACTCCTTCAACTTCGAAGCTATGAATTCCTGAATTTCCTTCTCTTCACCAGTAATGCTTGGTATTCTAATTATGTCCTGTAGAAACTTGATTATCTCATCCTTGCACTCATCAACCTTCCTAATAACTCTCTCAATAAACTTTTCTTCGCTCAAGACCTTCACCAAACATACTTGACTCCACTTAGCAGATAATGCTTTTGCGATAACATTTTATGAATTTCAAGTCAACTCAGTATTGGTGGAGGTTTTGAAGGCTGCAGTTTTGAGGAAACCACACGACTTAGCTTTAACTGAAGTCCCAACACCAACATCGCCTAGGGCTGGTGAGGTAATAATTAAGATTGACTACGCAGCAGTGTGTGGAACAGATTTCCACCTCTATGAGGGTTACACTCCAGCTAAGTACCCAGTAATTCTGGGGCATGAGTATGCTGGAAAAGTATTAATGGTTGGTGCTGGTGTAAGGAACTTTAAGCCGGGAGATAGAGTTACTGGTTCATATGTTGTGTCTTGTGGCAACTGCAAGTTTTGTATGGAGGGAAAGTTTCAGCTCTGTGAGAGGAGACTCTTATTTGGAATAAATATTGATGGAGCGTTCGCTCAGTACATGAGAGTTCCACTTGCAGATAGAGCTTTAATTAAAGTTCCGGATGACGTTGAACTTAGAGATGCAATTTTAGTTCCAGACATGTTCCTAACAGGCTTTTACGGTGTGGAGGTTGGAGTTAAGCCTGGAGATTATGTTTTAGTTAGCGGTTTGGGTGGGGTGGGTTTATCAGCTGCATTATCAGCTAAAATTGCTGGTGCATCAATAGTTATAGGAGTTGACATAAGGGATAGGCCGCTTCAATTAGCGAAGCAAGTTGGAGTTGACTACGTGATTGATGCTAGGAAAGAGGATGTTGTGGAGAAAGTTAGAGAGCTTACTGATGGCTATGGAGTGCATGTAGCAATAGATGCTAGCGGAGCTCCTCCAGCAATTAAAACTGCACTAAACTCCGTCAGGCCGGGTGGAAAGCTTGTCCAAGTAGGTATTTCTGGTAAGCCTGTTGAACTCGATTTAAAGTACATTATCGGAATGGAGAAGTCGATCATAGGGGTACTCAACCCCGGAACACCAGTGTACATTAAGAGGGCACTTGAAGCAGTGAAGCCCGAGCTTCATAAATTAAGATTGCTCGTCACGCATGAGTTTGAGTTGAGCAAAATTGTTGATGCAATTGAGACTGGAGTTAGGAAGATTGGTGATCCAATAAAAATACTGATTAGAGTGTCTTGAGGTGACTCCAAGTTAAAGCATTTTATACGTTAAGTCCAATAGTCTCTAGTGTAGGTGCTAAGTTATGGCTAAAGTTGCAATAGTTAAGGTTAAGGAGCCAGTTGATGAGGATAGAGTTTACGAAGCAGTTAAAGATGCCATAGACAAGCTGGGTGGAATAGAGAAGTTCGTTAAGCCTGGAGAGAAGGTTTTGGTTAAGCCGAACTTGGTTAGTCCTCGTCCTCCACCAGTAACTACTGACCCAAAGGTTACAAGGGCAGTTGCACTGCTCGTTAAGGAGGCTGGAGCTAAGCCAATAATTGGGGAATCGTGCTCAGCTATGACTCATTGGTGGAGGGAGGGAATGACTACTAGGCAGGTTATGGAGGTTCTAGGATACATTGATATGGCTAAGAGTATTGGAGTTGAAATAGTTCCATTTGATGAGGATGGGAAGTTCAAGTCTGTTAAGGTTAAGATTCCAAATGGACTTCTAGTTAAGGAGATTGAGATAGCTGAGCTAGTAATGAAGGTTGACAAGATAATCGGTGTACCCATACTGAAGACTAGCATGGAAGGTGGAGGTATAACTGGGTGCTTAAAGCTAATGCATGGAGTTATCAATACCTTTACCGATAGGTTGAGGTGGCATAGATCAGATTTATGGTACAAGATAGTTGATGAACTGAAGCCTTTCATAGATAAGTATGTCTTGGGAGTTTTCGATGCATTAAAGTGCATGGAGGGTGATGGACCAATACACGGAGACCCCGTAGACATGAACCTAATTATAGCTGGTGACGACCCAGTGGCAACAGATGCAATTGCAGCTAAAGTAATTGGATACGAGTACCCACACTTGGAAATTGGACCAATAGCAATAGCTCACGTTCAAGGCTTAGGAGTTGGCGATCCATCTCAAATAGAAGCTGTAGGTGAACCTATTGAGAAGATTAGAAGGAGATTTAAGTTTGCATCATGCGAGATAGTTGAACCCCACTTCCCGAACACCATAGTAATTGATGGTGCAACATGTAGAACGTGTAAGGCTTGGATTAAGTTCACTCTCTACATGCTACGTGACACGGGTTTCTTCGAGGAGCTCAAGTCAATGAATAAGAAGCTATACTTCTTCGTGGGCTTAAATACTCCACTACCACTAGACACTGATGAAATTCGCAGGTTGGCGGAGGACGGATTAATAATACTGTTTGGTGAATGCGCAGTGGCAACAACTGGTAGGGAGCTTTATTGGATACTTACTCAAGGAGACTTGAAGGATAAGGTTATGGTTGTCCATGGTTGTCCACCATTCGCTATTAGTGAGTATGCAGCTGAAATTAGGAGGAGACTTGGATTAGAAGTTACCGAGCGTGAAATTGAAGCCTTCAAGTACGTCCCAACTTGAAGTTAGAGGTGATTTATTCTGACCGAAGATTCATTAAAGCTAATTGATAAATGGTTAAGAGCGAGAGAGCTACTGGTAGTTGGTAAGTCGATTAGAAGAGTGGATGCAATAGATAAGGTGACTGGTAGAGCTAAGTTCATGGAGGATCACACTCTACCAAACATGCTCTACGTTAAACCCGTACTAAGCACAGAACCTCATGCTAAAATAGTTAGAATAAATGTTAGCGAGGCAATGAGGGTTCCAGGAGTAGTTAGGGTTGTTACTGCAAGGGATATTCCAGGTGAAAATCAAGTGGGCTATGCTCTACCAGATCAACCACTTCTAGCTGAGGAAAAGGTTAGATTTCACGGTGAACCAGTAGCATTAGTAGTTGCAACAACGCCTGAAGCTGCAATTGAAGGTGCAATGGCTGTTAAAGTAGAGTATGAACCGTTACGAGCAGTATTTGATCCACTTGAGGCTTTAGAGAGAAGAGATGTTTTAGTGCATGAGGAGAGAGGTAGCAACATTGCTTTCACTACTAAGCTTAGGAAGGGAGATGTTAAGATTGGATTTGAGAGGGCGGATGTTATAGTTGAGAATGAGTATAGAACTCAGCATCAAGAGCACATGTACTTGGAAACTGAAGGTGCACTAGCTATACCGGAGAGAAGTGGTAATTTCACTGTGTTTTCATGTGCTCAATACCCGCACTTAGCTCAAGCAATAACAGCTAGAGTGCTAGGATTGCCTGCTGGTAAAGTTAGGATTGTCCAGCCATTTATTGGAGGAGGTTTTGGAGGTAAAGATGACACAGGCCCCCTAATAGCTGCTCAAGCAGCGCTTGTAGCTTACTTAACCAATAAACCTGCATTACTAATTTATTCGAGGGAAGAGTCGATTAAAGCTCACTGTAAGCGTGAGTACTCAATTATAAGGTATAAGTCGGGTGCAAGTAGAGATGGTAAGCTCACTGCAATAGAAGTAGAGATAATCATGGATGCGGGAGCATACGCAAATAGGGGGCCATTCATACTGTGGAGAGCAACCATGCACTCATCTGGTCCATATGAGGTCCCGAATGCTAAAGTTGACGGGTACTGCGTCTACACTAATAAGGTTTACATAGGCTCCTTCCGAGGCTTCGGTAACCCGGATATTCAGTTTGCTGTTGAATCTCAAATGGATGAGTTAGCTAAGAAACTGGATATGGATCCAGTGGATTTCAGATTGAAGAACATATTGAAGCCTGGCTCGCTTACGGTTACAAGTCAACTACTAGACCACTCCGTTGGGATTGGTGAAGCATTAAGATTGGTAGCTGAGAAGGCGAATTGGTGGGAGAAGAGGAGGAAGTATGGTGAGCAGAAGGGGCGTTATCGTAGAGGTATTGGTGTTGCATGTGCATGGCATGGAATAAGTACGAGTAGAGGTGTACCGGACTGGAGCAATGCGATAGTTCAAGTTGAGAAGGATGGAAGTATCCAAGTATTAACTGGTATAACTGAGATCGGTCAAGGTTCACCGGTCACATCGCATGTGCAGATAGTTTCTGAAATACTTGGAGTACCAGTAGAGTGGGTAACGATAAACTTTGGAACAACAGATGCACCAGATACTGGTGCAACTCACGCATCTAGAGGTACAAGTATTGGTGCAATAGGAGTCCTAGTTGCAGCCGCAAAGATACGTGAGAGATTAAGTGGATTGGCATCTGAAATCCTGAATTGTAAACCTGAAGATCTCGTGTTTAGGAATGGTAAAGTTTACGTTAGAGGTGATGAAAGTAGGTCTATTACTTGGAAGGATCTCGTAAAGGAAGCTTACAGTAGAGGTGTAGAGTTAAGTGCAACAGGTTACTTCTTCCTACCTAAAGGTAAGTTTGATCATGAGAGAGGTCAAGGATTCGCTTATCCAGCTTACAGCTACATAGTGAACATTGCTGAAGTAGAAGTTGACACTGAAACAGGTGTAGTTAGAGTTGTTAGAATGTGGCCGGCACTAGCAGCTGGAAGAATAATTAACCCACTTGCAGTTGAAGGTCAAATTGAAGGTGGAATAGCTCAGGGATTAGGACTCGCCTTAATGGAGAAGGTTGAGTTTGATGATAGAGGTGCAATTGTGAATCCAAATCTAACGGATTATGTTGTCCCAACAGTACTTGACATGCCAATTGTTGAAAAGCCAGTTTACGTTGAAGATTTGTTTAAGTATGGTCCATTTGGAGCTAAAGGTGTAGGTGAAATGGCCCTAATACCGACACCAGCTGCAATAGCAAATGCAGTTGCACATGCAATTGGAGTTAGAATAACTAAGCTACCACTAATACCTGAAAAAGTGTATTTTGCAATCAAGGAGGTTGAGAAATGCCGAAAATAAAATCGGCTCTCCTCTTCGGGCTGCTAAGAAGTCCCATAGGGAGAAATGAGGTTATCGTGGAGTCTCTCGAGAAGCTAATTAGAGATTATGGAGAGCTAGTTATCAGAATGTTCTTCACTGAAGATGGTGGTGGGCATTCATTCAACTACCTGATAATTGACGGTAGAAGCTATAGTATTAGTGAGCTAAGGGGGATTATGTTTAGCTAGCTCTAGATGGAGGTTGAATTGTGACCTTCTACCTAATACCTAAACTAAACTACCATAAGCCTAGGAGTTTAGATGAAGCATTAAAGTTGCTCAATGAACTTGAGGATGCTAAGGTGATAGCTGGTGGAACAGATTTAATAGTTGACATTAAGACTGGTGGAATTAAACCTCCAAAAAACTTGGTAGACATAACATTCATTGATGAGCTTAAGCACATCCATGTGGATTCGAAGAGTATTAGGATTGGAGCTGCAACAACACTTCAAGAAATACTTGAGTCGAATGTTTTGAAGGAGCAAATTCCAGTGTTAGTTGAAGCTGTTAGTAGTATGGGTTCGTGGCACTTGAGGAACATGGCTACTATAGGTGGAAATCTATGCAATGCATCACCAGCAGCAGATACAGCTCCTCCTCTCCTCGTGCTCAATGCTGAAGTTAAGCTCAACAGTGTTGATGGGGAGAGAACTGTTCCATTAATGAAGTTCTTCACCGGCCCGAAGCAGACGGTTTTGAAGCCCAATGAGCTAATGACTGAAATCATAATTCCGAAGCCGCCAGAAAATTCTGGAATGAAGTTTATCAAGTTAGGTAGGAGAAATGCGCATACGCTATCAATTGTAGCAGTTGCAGCTCTAGTTAAAGTTGAAGATGAAAGGTTTGGTGATGTGAGGATAGCACTCAATGCAGTTGCACCAACACCAATAAGAGCACTAAAAACCGAGAAAGCACTCATTGGAGAGAATGTGAGCATCGAAGTTATTGAGGAGAAAGTAAAGCTGGTAGCTGAGGAAGTTAATCCAATAACCGATGTCAGAGCATCCGCAGAGTATAGAAGGGAAATGTCGGTTGTCCTAACGAGAGATGCCATAATTGAGTCTCTTAAGAATTTAGGCTTCAAGTTGGAGGTGTGATTAATTGAAGATAAAGTTTACTTTAAATGGTGAACTTGTTGAAGTTGAGGTTCCACCAAACATGACGTTACTAGACTTGCTGAGGAGAAAGCTTGGAGTAATGAGTGTGAAGAGGGGCTGCGATCGTGGAGAGTGCGGTTCATGCACCGTTCTAGTTGACGGCAAACCCGTGTACTCATGCCTAATCTTAGCACCGAAAATTGAGGGTAGAAGCGTAGTAACAGTTGAGTACTTATCCAAGAATAGTGAGCTTCATCCCGTGCAGGAAGCTTTCATTGAAGCTGGAGCTGTCCAATGTGGTTTTTGCACTCCAGCATTCATACTAACCGCATATGCACTTTTAAATAGAAATCCCAATCCATCAGAGTATGAAGTTAAGAAGGCATTTGAAGGGTTAATTTGCAGGTGCACTGGTTACGTGAAAATGGTTGAAGCAGTACTGCTAGCAGCTAAGAAGTTAAAGCATTAGCTTTCACAATTGTTATTAACTTTAAAGCTCAAGTTTTAAGTGAGGCGGATCGCGTTGTTTGAGTACTTTAAGTCGTCTAAGGAAGTTATTGAGAGCCAGAGGAAGCTCATGTTCCCATGCATGCCGAAGCACAGGCAACCAGTAGTTATCGTTGAGGGTAAGGGGGCAGTCGTTAAGGATTTGGATGGTAAGGAGTACATTGACCTCTTCGCTGGCTATGCAGCCGTTAACATTGGTCATTGTCACCCCAAAGTTGTTGAAGCAGTAACTTACTGGGCTAAAAAAGTGCACCACACATCATACGACTACTACAATTTACCATCAGCAATTCTAGCCGAAAAACTAGTTAAAATACTTCCCATGAGTGGTGAGAAGAAGGTTTTCTTCTGCGTGAGCGGTGCTGAGGCAATTGAAGGCTCAGTTAAGCTCACGAGGAAGTACATGTTGAAGGTTAGAGGGAGAACTGGACTTGAAGTGATAACTTTGAGATACAGCTTCCACGGTAGAACTCATATGGCAACAGCACTAACTGGCCAAAGCAAGTATAAGAGGGGGATGGCTTCAGTAGTAGCTTATCCGGGAATTAAAATTATTCCAGCACCTTACTGCTATAGATGTCCATTCAACATGAAGTACCCGGAGTGCAATCTCTTCTGTGCACACTACGTTGAGGATGTCATTAAGTTTGAAACTTCAGGTGACATAGGGGCTTTCATAGCTGAACCCGTGATGGGTGAGGGAGGTATAATAGTTCCGCCAAAGGAGTACTTCAAGGAAGTTGTCGGTATAATTAGAGATCACGGTGGACTATTCATTGCAGATGAAGTTCAAAGTGGATTTGCCAGGACTGGTAAAATATTTGGAGTAGAGAACTTCAATGTTGAGCCAGACATAGTTGCAATGGCTAAGGGTATAACTAGTGGATTGCCATTGGGAGCTATCGGTGCTAGAGCTGAAATTGCAGATGCATTTGAACCCGGAGATCACTCATCTACTTGGGGTCCAAATGCGGTTTCATGTGCAGCAGCATCCGCGGTAATAGATGTAATTTTAGAGGAGAAGATTCATGAAAAAGTAGCTGAACTAGGAAAGTACTTCATTGAAGGTCTCAAGGAACTAGCCAAGAAACATAAAATAGTTGGTGATGTTAGAGGACTTGGATTAATGATCGGTGTAGAGCTAGTAAAAGATCGAGAGAAGAAGACTCCTGCAGTAGATGAAGCAGTTAAAGTTAGAAATTACATGAGGGAACTAGGATTTCTCATTGGAGCTGGAGGAGCATTTGGATGTACACTTAGAATTGAACCACCACTAATGATAACCAAGGAGCAGATAGATAAGGCATTAGAAGCACTAGACAAATCACTAAGTAAAGTTTATTAAAATCTCCACTCACTATTTTATTGAAATGAAGATGAAGCTTGTTAAATTCTTCAAGCTGGTTATATTGATACTTCTTCTCATTTCAATTCAACTTCCATGGACTGTGAAGTTTAGCCATAAAGTTAAACCCTACTTGATGGCAGTACCAGTTAAGTGGTTTAGTGTTATCGATCTTGAAGTTCCAATATTCAGTGGGTGGACTCTTTACTTAGCTCTATCATCTTTAATTTGCTATGGAATTTCACTTACAACATGCATTCTCAGCACTTTTAAATTAAACTACAAAATTTTGCTTTTAAGTGGTATTTCTGCTATTTTATCATCAATTTTGTGGTTCACCGGTATAGTGAAGTCGAGTTATGGAGTAACAATCTTTATCAATCCTGCACCAGACTATGAAGGACCACTTAATATATCATATTTAGAGTATGAACCTGGTCTAGGACCAATAGTACTCTTCATCACTGGCATTATTTCCCTAGTATACTCAATTGCTTTAAAAATGCTATCTATCTCAAGTAAAGATAAAATAAGTGGAGGTTAGTAGTAAGCTAATCTTCATAAATCATTTTTCCCTTTGCAATTTTCTCCTCTCTTTCTTCTAACGGTATTTTTCTCCACAACTCTATGAATTTTACTACAAACTCTATGAATTCCTCTCTCCTCTTCTTAGCATCCTCTAAACTTGCATCTTTTGGATGTGTTAGAGCATATACTCCCGATGAAGTAAACTCGTGTGTATTCACTGGTAGTGAAGCCCAGAATACTTGTTCAGCTAATTCCCTATCAGGTCTACTTGGATCCATAAGTTCTTCAAGTTCTGGTTCAAGTTTAGTTGTTGGCTTCCAGTCTTTAACTCTATCCATTTCAACTAGGTCTGGTCTAATAATTAGCATGCTTCCCGTTTCACGTGCACCTGAATGAACTTCCAGGTACTTTAAGGCTCTATCCCTGTACTTCTTAGCTATTTCAGTTGTAGTTGGCCCCCTTGGAATTGCCACATAGACTCTGAACTTCCTTTTCGCGAGTCTAGCTGCCAAGGCTACTATCTCATTATTTCCTCCGTGGCCATTGACTATGATGAACCTCTTAATTCCATGTCTAGCGAGCGAACCAATTGTCTCTAATAGAATTCTGAGGAGAGTTTCGGCTGAGAATGTTATTGTCCCCTTAAATCCCATGTGGTGAGGTGAAAATCCAGGCCAGCATGGAACTACTACTATGGAGTTTGTCCGTCTAGCTATTTCCTCACAAACACTTGTTGCCCAAATAGTGTCCGTTCCCAAGGGGAGGTGAGGTCCATGCTGCTCAATTGACCCCAGTGCAATTAGCACTACAGGCCTCTTCTCGCTTTTAAGCCACTCTTCAAATGCGCTCCTAGTCATTTCATGGAGTAACACCCTACGCTCACTCAAGGCTTTCACCACTGCTTGAACTATGCCTCTTTAATTTAAAATTACTATCGAGTCGCGCGGAGTAAGAGAAATAATTCACTTCTGTGGTACTAGTTATAAAGGAGCTGATCTTAATGTTTAGAAAGAAATTTGGTGAAGCAATTAGGGAGCTATATGAAACAAGTATTTCAGCAAATGAAGTTGCAATTCTACACTTAAAGTACTCCGGTGTAATTGTTAGGACAGCTAGTCAAGTATTCGCGTTTGATGTAGCAGACTTGATGGGTAGGAGTGATATTGAGCTTCTGAGGGAGCTGAATGCCCTCCTCTATACTCATGGGCACTATGACCACTATAGCAGGGATCATGCAAAAATGATTCAATCCAAAACTGGAGCATACATAATTGCTGAACCCTCAGTTGCAGCTGACTTGAGGGGAGCAATTCCGGAAGAGAAACTCGTGTCAGCTAGACCCGGCGAAACCTTTGATTTAAATGAATTTAAAGTTACTTCGATTGAGGGGTCTCATGTAGGTCCAATAACCCTATTCATAGTTGAGGGTAAAGACCTGGTAATATTCCATGGAGGAGACTCATCATATGTGCCACTGGAAGATTATAGGGCTGATCTAGCTTTGGTGCCAACAGGCTCACCATCACCAACCGCTAGCCCTAGAAGCGCTTTCAAAATGGTGTCAGCATTAAAAGCTAGGGCTGCAGCCGCATTTCATGGAACTTCCAGTCAGCACAATGAATTCCTAAATATGGTTAAATCGGAGCTACCGCAAGTAAATGCCATAGCACTTGAGGAAGGCAAAGTAGTAAAAATTAAGGTAAAGTAGGGCGGCTAATACTCTCCCTCTATTTTTCAGCTATGAAAATATCCCTCGGTAGATGGGCGGTCACTATCCAATTCGGCTTATCAACAACTTCACATATTCTTAGATCGCCTACAACGCTAATCAGAATATATGCGTCTTCACGCTTTAACCCGTATTTTGAAGATATCAAGTTTATCATGTCCCTGACAGCGTCCTTGGCGGCCTCCATTAAGTCGCTACCTATACCCATCGTCACATAGTATGATTTGAACTTCCCCAAACAATTTTCTGGGACAATTGCTTGAGGTCTCTTCAAATTAGCCTTCTTAATTAAATTGAATTCCAGCACAACATATAGTGGGGCTTCAATTGCAGTTACACATACTTCCCCATCCCCTTGAGCTGCATGGCCGTCTCCAACCGAGAATAGTGCTCCCTCAACATAGACTGGGAGCATCAATATTGATCCCTTGATCAAGTGCTTGCAATCCATATTTCCTCCAAATGGACCTGGAGGCATAACTGGAAACTCTCCCTTCTCAGCTCTTGCAACACCCATAACTCCACAGAAGGGGTTCAGTGGCACTATAGCTATGTCATCAAGCTTTGTATAGTCTCCAGCCGATAAATCCCATATTCTTAAGTAGTAGTCATTAAATTCATCAGCTAGCAATCCAAATCCAGGAATTATTGCGCTCCAACCCCATCCCTTAGCCTTGACATCGACGACCTTGACTACCAATGCATCACCTGGCTCAGCACCATTAACATAAACCGGCCCTGCTAGTGGATAGAGCCTATTCCAGTCCAGCTTTCTAAGGTCCTCAGCTGTTGATTTAGGTGTTATTTGATTATCGCTTACATCCCTTAGCTCATAAACAACCCTATCACCCGGATCAATTACTAGTGCAGGTTCAAGCGAGTTATCCCACTTATAATGCACTTTACTTGGATCCATGAAGTGAACTTTCATGCTCTCACGCAAATGAAAATATGGTTTCATCAGCATTTAAGGTGCTATGGACTCATTGATGTTCATGCTCCATTAGCTTGAGTGCAAGCTTATGGTAGAACTCCACTGTTTTAATTAGAGATTTAATCTCGACATACTCGTTTGGTCCATGGAGATTGCCCCCTTTAGGCCCAAAGTCTATTGCCTCAATTCCTAGTGGTGAGAAGTACCTTGAGTCCGATGCACCAGCCATTTCAACTATGAATGGCTCAATACCCATCTCCTCTAAAACTCTACATGCCATAACAACTAGTTTAGACGCCCTACTAGTGTACAAGTATCCTGATCCACCATAAACTCCTAGTTCAACTCTATCCCCCAAATTCTCCCTAACAGCAATTTCTATTGGCTTCAATGCTTCCTTCCTGCTAGTCATGGCCCTAACATCCAGATTTAAAACGTGGTTTTCACCATCGAAGCGGTACATGTTCGGTGTAATTGAAACACCATAGTCGCTATACATTTCAGGTGAAGCTGGAGCTCTAACAATTGGAACGATTGATCTTAGTAGAGCAGTTAGTCCATCATCATATGCAACTTCTCCATCCTCAATGCTCGGCTCAACAAACTCAACTTCAACCCATTCTGGGACGACATTGGACTTCAAGAAGTCACCTCTCAAGCTTGAGACTTTGAGTTCTGGATGAGTTCTTAAATAGTATGATGCAGCTATCACTGGGTGTAGATCTACTCCAGGCATAAAGTATGCTGCATGTCGAGTTTCATATATTGGAGTCTTAGCTTCAAATCTAACCTTAAACTTTCTTCCCTTAACAACCCTCTTAATGCTCTTAATTTTCAATTGAACTCTAAATGCATTTCTCCTCCTAACTATAATGTACATGCCATGTCCATCGCCATTGATCAAGTAGTTTGGCTTCAATCCCCTTTCAATAAGTAAATCCCTAATAACTGCTGAACCTCTCCTACCGCCAATCTCCTCATCACCTGTGAAGGCGGAGATTATGGTTCCATTGGCACCTTCACTTGAAATCTTATTCAAAGCAGCAATTATTGCTGCTACATTACTCTTATCATCAAGTGCCCCTCTACCATAAGCCCTATCATTCACCATGGTTAACTTAAATGGATCATACTTCCACTTAGACGGATCTACTGGCACAGTATCATAGTGAGCCAGGAATAGTATTATCGGCTCACCACTACCCATAATTCCAAGTACGGAGTAAAAGCCCTCTTTCTCTATGAGCTCAGTCTTTACTCCAATATCATTCAGCCTAGCCCTAATGTATTTTGCCGCCTCAATTGAGGGCTTAATTCCCTTATCTGGTTGATTGACTGTATTGATTTCAACGAGTTCCTTCAAAATCTCGAGCACATCCAATGCGGTCACCGCTTAAACATGGGTTTAATCACTTATTTAACCTATTCAAATTAATAATTGACCGGTGGGAGCTTGAAGCCAATTATAAGCATCAACTATAAGGGCGTTGAAATAATAGTTGCAATTGGCGATATAACTAAGGTTGAAGCCGATGCAATTGTGAATCCAGCTAATAGCCTAATGATCATGGGTGGAGGAGTAGCTGGAGCAATTAAGCGTGCAGGTGGATTTGAAATTGAAGCAGAGGCTAGAAGTCATGCACCAGTTCCCGTAGGTGAGGCAATTGCAACTGGAGCTGGTAAACTGCGTGCACGCTATGTAATTCATGCCCCAACAATGGAGGAGCCAGCAATTAAAACTACAATTGAAAAAGTAAGATTAGCAATGAAAGCAGCACTAATATGCGCTAAGAGGCTTGGAATATCCAGCATAGCGTTTCCCGGAATGGGCACTGGAGTCGGAGGAGTACCATTAAACGAAGCTGCAAACGCGATGGTTTTAGAGTTAAAGAAGCATATAAACGAAGGAACAACACTGAAGAAAGTTTTCCTAATAGGTTTTACGGAAGAACTGGCAAGCGAGTTTAAGAGGGCGGTGGAAAAGCACTTAACCTAATCACGCATATTTTTCCCAAGATTTACTGTATCGACGTTTAAGGAGACCGTATATGTAAAGTGCGAGTAGTCCTAGGGGCTTTGATGAACACTAATAAATACTCTATTAACCCGACAATTAATAGAAATATGCATAGTAAATTGATTTCACATGATATTAGTGGATTGTATAGTGGATTATAGTTCAATGGATATAGTGGCTTAATATCGCTGTAGAGTGAATAGTCCAGCATCACATGTATTATAGTTCCAAGTACTTCTCCAACAAAGTATTCTTTAAATGAGTGATAATTGGATACTTCAAGTTTAAGTTCGATGAATGAGAATGAGAACCTCTCCTTAAGCACATACATGGCTATTGATGTTATTGCTCCAAGAATTAATGCACCAGCAATTGAGTGAAAGAACCAGTGCAAGGGTAAGCTTAAGTTTAACATTATGATTATGAAGGGTTCGATGTCGACTATTAGATTTGCAATTATGAATGTTGGTGCATGAACTTTACTTCTAAATGGAACCCCTAATGCGAGTGCAGGTCCCAAATGAAGTAATGTAAATGGCAACTCATGATCCTCCAAGTATCAACTTCACAGCTTCTCTTGATGTATCTGAGACTTCAAATATACTCCTCTTTGGCTTCCATGCAAGGCTCTTTAGGGGTTTCCTCAATGCAACAATGGAATGGGTTTTCAGTGAGAGCGGCCCCATGCAGCTTTCGAGAGCCTCGACGGTCTTAGCATAATCATCTCCACTGTAAACTAGCACTCTCCCCGGAGACACTATGAATACATATTCGGATTTCATGGTGCTGGGTATGGGTGTAGCTGCATCATTGAAGCTTTCAACAACTACAATATCAAATTTGAGCTTCAATTCACCAAGCATCTCATCAGCTTTATGATAAAGATTTGGATCTAAAATCATGTTCATGAACTCCTCGAAAGTCAATTCATGTATAAATCCGATTTTGCCGATAAGCTCATTGACATCCTGCTTAACCGACTCTATCATGCCATCATAGTTTTCCCTTATCAAGTAATGCCTGGTTTTTAGCTCCCCATTAATTGGCATGGAAATTCTAAGCAATACAGCTTGCCTGAAAAGCGTAGTATATGAGTCTATTAGGAACTGCATGCTATCAAAATAATGCACTGGATCTAGTGGAGCTATTAGCATGTCTATTGGTGAAAGCATTTCGATTCGATCCGAATATCCCGCAGCCCTAGCTAATCTATAAATGTCTCTTCCAATGAGAGCTCCATAGTCAATACTATTAATTAAAGCCTCATAGTGATACCATGCATTGTGGCTTGCAATGGGCTTGAATGGGGCAACTCTAAATCCATGGTCAATTAAGGCTTTAATGAGCTCTAATGCAAAGCTTGTTTTACCTGAATCATATGGTAGTAACCCCGCTACTAATAGAATCATTTCACTACACCATGAAGAGTACTGCTTCCAAGTCGAATAAAGCTACCTCAAGTATTCAAGGATAAGTACTGGATTAAAGCTATTTAACGTGGAGATATGAGTGAAGAATGCAGCGACTACATAGACTGCAAAGTCATGTTTAGGAGGGCTCTTGAGTCTAATCGAGTGCTGAAAGTCATTGTAACTAGGCATGCAGTTGAGAGGTTAATTGAGAGGATACCTAAGAAGTTTAAGAAGTTAGGCATTCAAGTTCTACTCAGCACTATTAAGAACGTAATTGAGGGTGGAGAGTGCAGAGTTTACGCTAACCAAGTAGTTTACTGGACTAAGAACTACGTGCTAATTTCGGTATTCAATGAGGGAGGTGAGCTGGTGATTAAAACCGTCATAACTAGAGATTATGTTAGAGGTAGATTGCTGAGAATTATTTCAAGGAGGGGTTTAAGAGTGGAGTGGAGCAAAGTAATTGTCTACCCAACTAAAGCTGCAGTTAAAGCTGTATCTAGAGAGCTGAAAATTTGAGTGTAAAGAGCAGTATGGTGAATGTGGATAGTGGTATTGATATGTTGTCGTCTACAAATTCAAAGTGCTCAATAATACTGGCTACTGCACCTGCGAGCGCACCAATAAATCCCATGTAAACGTAGCCAACTGGTATGCACACGAGGGCCATAGCAATGTTTCCATACCAGGACTTATTCCTATATGAGTAGATTATGTTCCTCACAATACCCGTCACACCATCACCTACAGCCATGAAAAACACTGGTAAAATTACTACCTTCAAGTTGATGTACCATGCAGCTAGCACTATCAACCCCCACATAACTGCGAAGTACACTTCAGAAATGTTCTCTTCAACTTGAAACCAGCATAGTAGCCTACCAGTTTTATGGGGTATGTAGGTCATTAATGCTAAACCCATAGAAGCTAGGAATGGTAGAGTGGGTGTGTCAAATGCAAATGGAAGCGCTAGCACTGTTACCCCGCCACTCAAAATGTGGATAATCTTTCTGGCAAAGTAAACTGCGGACGAGTGACTCTTAAATTTGCACATTAACCTGTATGCCTCTCTTGAAATAAAGTATATTACTGCTAGGTTCCATGGGAGAAGGATTAGTAGCGAGGTGAAATCCTTAATAGTTGGAGTTAAAAGTTCAATCACATATATCCCTCAAGTAGTAGCTATCTCTCTGAAACATATAAATGCTAATTGCATCCTTTGAAATTAAATCTCAAATTAAGCACAAAGTTAATATATTTTTACGCCAATATTGTAGCAAAATCATCGTGGAGGAATATATACGAATAAGAATGTGCACCTCCAATTGCGGTACTATTTGCGCGGCACTTTAAATTTAAGGTTAAGAGCGACTACTAGTAGTGTGGTTAGGTAAATGAAAGCTTTATTCACCTGGAAATTGAATTCAAGCTCTATGTATGGTATTGGTGAGGTGGAATTGCGCTCCAGTGGATTGTACATTAAGCTTCCAACCTCACATCCAATTGAAAAGCTTGAAAGTGACTGCTTCATGGAAGCCTTAGGAATAGCGAGCTGCAATGAAATTATTGGTGAAGGTGTAGTCTTTCCATTCAACCTAATTGAGAGGGCAAATATTGAAGTTAAGAGTTATGGATCCTTGGCTGAAAGAGCTTTCATAAGGCTCTCATTTAAATGTGGCAGTTTAAGGTTTCAAGTTTCCTTTGCACCATTTAAAGGTAGAATTAAAAGGAAGTTTCTATCACAAGAGTTCTACACCGAGTTATTGAGCTTCATTAAATTGAAGCGTTAGAAATTTAAGTATACATTGCTTGCTGACCTAGAGAGCAGCACATCTTACTCTAGTGTACTTGAGGCGAGGTTTTTAGGAGTTGATGGCTGCATCAGCTCGAATGATGTGGAGGCGCGTTAGGCGTGCAATTGAGCTTGCAGACATGGTTCTCGAAGTAGTTGATGCCAGGGATCCGTTTGGAACTAGGTGTAGGGAAGTTGAGAGGTTAATTAGGAGTATGAATAAAAAGCTAATAATCGTAATTAACAAGGCTGACTTGGTTCCAAGAAAAATTCTTGAGGAGTGGAAGCGAGTACTTGAAAAAGAGTATCCGACAGTATACTTAAGCGCTAAGCATAGACTTGGAACGAGAAAGTTGTGGAAAGTAATTAAGAGGCATGCACCGCAGCTTCCAGTTAAGGTTGCCGTTGTAGGTTACCCTAAAGTGGGAAAGTCGACGATAATAAATGTCATTAAGGGTAAAAGCGCTGCTGAAACATCGCCTAAACCTGGAGCCACACGTGCAGAGAGGCTTGTTTCTGCAGCTACTTGGCTTAGGCTGGTTGATAGTCCAGGTGTTATTCCCGTTAGAGAGGATGAAATTGACTTAGCACTTAAATGCATAGTTCCACCCGAAGAATTAACCGACCCAGTTCCACCGGCCCTAGAGCTAATTAGGAGAGCACTAGCTAAGAGGCCGGAGGCATTGAGTGAGAAGTATGGCTTCATACATGATGATCCACATGAGTTCCTAGTAACATTAGCTAAGCGCAGAGGATTGCTTGGGAAAGGGGGTGAACCTCTAGTACATGAAGCAGCTAAAATAGTTATAAGAGACTGGCAGGCTGGCGAGTTAGTCTTCTATTACACGCCTAAAGATTACAACTTAGAGATCCAACAAGTAGCTTCACTTGAATTAGCATGAAATTAAGCGCCAAAGTATGGTGATATGTGAATAAAGTAAAAAATGCTTGATAAAATTGTTAAATGTTTTTCCATTAAACCTACTTAGATAGTGAGTGGGATTTGACCTCTATGAACATTGTTCATCTATTTAAGTATAGTCGTTAAATTTTAATTTTGTCAATACTGAAATATTTTTGGTGCTAACATTGTCAGTCAAGAGGAGTTTTCAAGTAAACATAATTGTTGAGAGGTGTAAGGGATGTGGAATATGCGTTAGCTTATGTCCCGTTAAGGTTCTAGACTTTAGTGAGCATCTTAATAGTAGAGGCTATAGATTTGTCGAGGCGAAATATCCTGAGAAGTGTATTGGATGTAAGAAATGCGAGCTTCACTGCCCCGATTTTGCAATTTACGTGAATCCATCAAGTGAGGCTAAATGCATTTTAATTAAGGCTAATTTTCCACGGGCTTAAAGTAGTATCTTGGCCATTGAGGCCACTCTTCACTTTCACTTTCATCTTCAAATTCAACTTTCACTCTCATTCCAACTCTAAGCTTCTTAAAGCTATCAACCTTGATTATTCCGGGTAGTCTTGCTCCTTCATCGAGCTCAACTATTCCCACCGCATATGGTGCTAAATGAGCGAATCTCGGCGGGGCAACATGAATTATCGTGTATGTGATAAGCTTTCCTTCACCCTTAAGTTCGATCCATTCAAGTTCCCTTGAATTGCATTTCGGGCATAGGATTCTTGGAGGCTCAAATACTTTGCCGCATTTCCTGCATTTAATTGCCATGAGCTTTTTCTCCTTGCAGAATTCATAGAAGCTTTCAATTGTAAATGGCTTCTCGCTCACATCAATCCCCCCTAACATATATGTGGACTACAGCTGTGGCACCTGAACCCCCTAGATTATGGGTTAAACCTATGGTTGCATTGCTCACCTGTCTTTTACCAGCCTGCCCCGTTAATTGCAGATATATTTCATATGCTTGAGCTGCACCTGTAGCACCAACTGGATGACCCTTAGCCTTTAATCCACCACTCATATTCACTGGTATTTTACCTCCAGGCCAAGTTACTCCCTCTTCAACCAGCTTTCCACCTTCTCCAGGCTTGCAGAAGCCTAGGTCCTCGTATTCCATTATTTCTGCAATTGTAAAGCAGTCATGTACTTCAGCCACATCAATGTCCTTGGGTTCAATCTTAGCCATTTTATATGCTCTTTCAGCTGCAATTTTCGTTGACCTCATGCTCGTCAAGCTTTCACGGGCATAAAGCCCTATGGTATCGTGCCCCTGGCCTGATCCTATGATGTAGACTGGTGTGTCAGTATATTTTCTAGCTAGCTCCGGCTTAGTCAGTACTATACATGCTGCGCCATCACTTATGAGGGAGCAGTCATAGAGCTTGAGGGGCCATGCAATAACCCTCGACGATAAAACTTTATCCACTGTGACATCCTTATGCATATGTGCCTTTGGATTTAGAAGTGCATTTTTATGGTTTTTAACTGCGACGAGGGCCATTTGCTCCTCTGTTGTACCATACTTTTCCATGTGGGCAACAGCCATTAATGCATAGAGGCCGGGGAATGTTAATCCATGCCATTGCTCTAATGGGAAGTCGGCTGCCATTGCAAGTATATCAGTGACTTCAGGTGTACTTCTATGGGTCATCTTCTCTACCCCTCCGACTAGAACTACATCGTATAGTCCTGAGGCAATAGCCGTGGTTCCCAACTTAAGGGCTACACCTGATGATGCGCATGCATTTTCAACTCTAACACCTTCAGTATACGGTAAGTTCAGCCATTCCAAAATTATGGGTGCATTATGTTCCTGATGTTCGAATGAGCCGCTCATCTGTCCGATAAATGCCACTTCAATATCTCTAGGATCTAGGTTTGGACATCTATCGAGGGCTTCCATAAATGCTTCAGCGAATATTTCTCTCGCATACTTTCCTGTGAGCTTACCGAACTTCGATAATCCCGCGCTAACAATTGCTGCCAGCGGCTCTCGCATTAAAATCACCATTAGCAACTAGCTTCAACACATATTTAAGCTAATCAACTCTAATTACGGCAATCAACGAGAAAATTAAGGGCAATAGACGTTAAAGTGAATGGTTACACCTAAGAAGTGGATTTTGAATTATTAATTTGGGTGGCGAGCATGAATCGGGGCAAGGGAAGTCTAATAACTGCAATTGCAGTGGTAAGTTTGCTAGTTAATGTGGTTC